>Ga0307947_1004155_pt1:0-5000 | contig 11489 bp, 17 predicted proteins | sample OrgLakmetagen232_FD_201840 | JGI IMG/M metagenome (GOLD analysis project Ga0307947, IMG submission 201840) | Saline water microbial communities from Organic Lake, Antarctica - #232 | ecosystem: Environmental > Aquatic > Non-marine Saline and Alkaline > Saline | place: Antarctica: Organic...
TAATCATACTATTGAAAAGCTTGACAGCTGACCGAAACCAGAAGAATTGCAACGGTTCATGTCCACATTCTCGGAGTACAGCCCAATTAGTGGTAGACTGCTTCACACCTAACAAATATAATAATATATACTACCCGCATCCCTCTTCTGAGTGGCAGGGGGCAACTGAGGGAAATCAGGAGCATTTCAGCAGCATAAGAACCAGTCGCCGTTCCTCTCCTGATTACTATTAGGGTTGGCCAGAACCATATATATACGGTGTATATATATGGTATTTTAGGCAGGGAAATCACCAAATATACGGTCATATACGATTCTAGCCAACCCTAATTAGTATGTATCCTCTCATTACAAAAAACATCCAATCCAGACGCGACATCGACCACAAACTTCAAGCATATCTAAGCTACCGTATACTTGCTTCTGGTGGCACACCTCTGCGACTCCCAATGGTGGCCCTGCATCCCCAGCAATGCCTCCTCTGTAACCTCTGCATCCCCAATGGTGGTGCAGGACGCAAAACAGCATCCGTTCCTAAGCCATGCTGCTGGTGGTGTTTTTGCACTACCATGTCATACGTAGCGTGTGGCAGGACATTGATAGTGACACTAGTTTTTCACTTTGCGGAGGGTGGTCCAGGCTGATCTCAATTTGCAGCCTCATTTTAATGGCCCTACTGGACTGCTTGATCACTGAGCGCTTTTCAAGGACTGCGTGGTTGTAAATCATATGTATGAACTGTTTAAACTGCTGGGCGTGCTATCCCCATGCAAGAGTTTACTGCGGATTTGAAGCATAGGATGAGAGGTGTTTAGAAAGCCGCTGAGTTGGTGGACCCCAACACCTATCATTCTTGGTTTGCCATCCCTTTTTCTATAAATGAGCGTATGCCGATTAATGTACCACGGTATCTCCATCTTGATCTGTCCAAACACGCACATTTTGCACAATGTCAGTAGACTCCGCTTGCGTGCCAATACTTTGAAAGTGGAGGCAGCAGCGTGGCTCGAAGATGGTTCTCGCGTATGTGACCAGTGCCCTGGTGGAGATTGCGTCCAAAACGAGGTGCACGCTCTTTTATTCTGCCAAGACCACCGGGGTTGTGAGCTGAGGAAATATTTCTCCTTTTTGTTTGCACCTTTTTTTGAGGACTTCTCAAGGATAGCTCGCCTCCTGTTGCTGCAACAGGTCAACAACAAACCCTAACCCTTTCTCAGGAGTAGGACAAGAAAAGATAAGAAAAGACTCTGCTGGTAGTGATGACACAGCCAGCATGATGAAGGGAGGCAGTTACATAGGTGCCCGCACCAGCCAACCCCCCACCGTGCAAACACACAAAAGAAAAGATTAGAGTGCGTCGGGGGGGTTGTGTGCCGTGCCACCCAAACCCACACCTTGACTGTTGTTGTTCAAGTTGTATTGTAGTGCATATCTTGTTTTTATGAGTGTAGATGCATGTCAAATGGGGCGTTCATTAAGTTTGTATGTCAGCTTTTTTATATACTTATGGCAATTTAGATGGAGGTCTGCCAGAGGTTTGCCTGTATGGTCTTTGTAATTAGTCCCCATTACTCCGACAAGGATCACGTGGAGCTTGACTTCCCTGTATCCTTGTCTGTTTAGGCAATAAGCACGCTGTGCAGTGCTTTCACCTTTTGAAATTGAGAATTAGGACTAGCGTCTTCACAGAAGTAAAACTCAATCAGGTGGACCTCCCATTGGTTTGGATTCAGTTTTTTGTCTTTAGCAAGTTGCTAAGATCTGTTTTTTGGTTGGTTACCAGCAAAGAAGAACACATAGTGCTAGGTAAAAAGAAGATAGCATCGGGACGAGAAGCACGTGTTGTTAGGTTTGGTAGCAACCAGTAGGGCAGTGATTTGTTGGCAGTGTTTCTCAGATCTAGGCCCTGTTAGGCCCTGTTCTTCTAGATTATCTGCACTGCCTATGTCAGTGTAGACAGTTTGGTTGGCACCGCATGGTCCCTTTTGTAGAACTTGGACTATCAGTGCATTTGCCATATTATGACGTTTTATAATCATGTTCCTCATCTTAGTGGCAGTGAGTTGACAACTAGAGCTTGGCCTTTACAGCAGAGAGTGCAAGAAGCTTAGGTGTAATTGCTCCTCTTCTTCCGCTGTGTTCCTCATCGGTGTCTTTAGCTGCAAGCCAGTAGAGGTATGTGTATGCATTACCGTCTGGAGCTGGAGGCTGAAAGTGCACGTCATGACCAAAGTCGTGTAAGGCAGGGTGTTTGGCAATTGCGTCTGCGCATTCATTTCCAGTAGGAGGACACTAAACTTTTTCTCATTCTTTCTGAGCTTATAGATTTATTTGGGACTGGGGACTGGCTGAAGGTCACCCCCCATCGTAACCATGGATACTAGTTTGGCCTGGCATAATGTATGCCAGGCGCAACCAGCCAGCGTTATTCTTCTTATCTCTTCTTTTCGTTAGTACAGGAGGCCGGAATTCTCTTTTCTCTTCAGTACCGAGAACAGAGAGGTTTTACAGACAGTCATGTATGCTGGCATGGACACGACTAGTGAAGTGGAGGCAGAGAGGGTACGGCTCTGGTTTACAGTTGGTTTTTCAGTGTGCTGGAAGGTGCCAGCACCAGACCCATCAGCCCTACAGGTGGCTGCCGGTCATTGTAATCCAATCCAATCCAATCCAATCACCATCAGCCCGACAGGTGGCTGCCGGTCCTTAACATTGCAATCTAATCTAATCAAGCAGAGAGGATACAACAAATATGATGCAGGCAGTGAAAACCACTCCCCAATTGATTACGGGAATGGGGACACTTTGGTACCGGGAACTGCAAACTCACTCCTCTACCGAATAGGAAAAAAAAGAACACAGGAAGTATCAAAAACAAGCGGCACGGATAGATGGATTAGGTGAGCTATATGCAACTTCTACACTTTGATGTGTTTATGCCTTCTTCTTCTCGTGCCTACAAGGTTGGCATTTTCCAGTTGCGTTTCAGCCCTTTTTTTACTTGGTTTGTTTTGAGGTTTGCCTCGTTCTCATAGGTTGAGCAGCCATTCCAGGTTGAATGCCTTTGTAATCCAAACTAAACTAAAAACAAGCGGCACGGATAGATGGATTAGGTGAGCTACATGCCCCTGAGACATATAGCGATATAACCTTTCCTAAAAAGATGGATTCCTCAGGTGAGGACATTCCTTTGTGTCATACGCCGCCTGATGAATGCAGACTCTGTAAGCTCTGATGTGTGCAGACCCCAACCAAACAAATAACAACAAACAAGAGACCGTGCACGTTGAAAAGTGTCAACATGTAATGGCACAAACGTTAGACCCAAGCAACTACTACTACTACTACTACTACTCGGGCTGAGCCCAGCCAAGGCCGCCTCACAGCCGGCAGCCCCGATTGTGAACCCTTTGGAAAGAAAAGGGCGCAAAAACGGCCTCTGAGTTACAGAAGAACAAAAGAAGACGCCGCCGTAATGTCAGAAAATGCGTCAACCGCAGCAAAAGTACTATGACCACAGCACATGTGCTATCTATAAGTACTTTATGACCACAGCACATGTACTATCTATAAGTACTATATGACCACAGCACATGTACTATCTATAAGTACTATATAACCGCAGCACTACACTCTGCGTCTGTGTGTTCAAGGCCAGTGAGTGAGTGGGCGCAGCCTGAACCCCTCAACGAAACAAAGCGTATGGTCAGGCCTTAAAGCTGATATCTACGGACTGAAAGGCGTTTATTCAGGCTACAAAGCTGATATCTACGGACTGAAAGGCGTTTTGTCAGGCTACAAAGCTGATATCTACGGACTAAAAGGCGCTTAGTCAGGCCAAAAAGCTGATATCTACGGACTGAAAGGCGTTTAGTCAGGCTAAAAAGCTGACTGACCTGGCCATGAGAGCCAACAATAGTGGCCTCTCCAATAACCCTGCGCCCTGCCTACACACACACACACATACACACATTCACACGCACATACAAACACATTCACACGCGCACACACGCCCGCATGCAACTACACGTACACTTTTTACGTACATGTAAACAGAAACGTCAACCCACATGTTTACGTAATAGTAATATCACATGTACACACACGCACACGCACAAGCTCACACAAACACATACACACACATACACACATGCACACACACACGTACGTACACGACGATGAGCACACCCATAACCAACCCTCAATGTTTACTCCCACTAGCTCCCTGCTGTTCGTGCTCTTCCACTTTCTTGGCTGTGTACAAATCCATTCCAAACTCACTCAACTCCTGTTTGGCCATCAGGCTCCTGCACAGAGCACACCACAGATACGGGGTTGGCCAGGACTGTGTATATGTAGGGTTTGCCAGAACTGTGTACATGTAGGGTTGGCCAGAGCCGTATATTATAGACACCGTACATGACCGTTTATTCCCTGTAAAGAAAATAACGAATTTACACCATATATGTATACATACCATATATATAATCCCTAAACCCAATATATATGTACGCGTAGAACAAAATCCTGCACACACACACACACACCGTTGTGCGTGATGGTACGCGTAGAGAAAAATCCTTTGCCAGCCAGGATAGAAGCATACGCTCCGCATGCTGTTGGTTCTTATAATTACTCCTTCGCTGGCTGAGCCCGGTCATAAGGCCCGCCCGCTTGCCATACACACACACGCACACACACAACACACACACAACACACACACACACAACACACACACAACACACACAACGCACACACACATGCACGGTTTCTGGTAACCTCCTGATCACCCCTAATAAATCTCAAAGGTTCTGACAAACCACCCCGCATCCCAGCAGCTGGTCCAGCGAGTATGACGTTGGTGGGATTCTGGCGTGTGTACAAGTTGCCTTACTTTATTGTGCAGCCTTTTCTTTTGTTCTCTTGTTTACTCTGAGGAAGGGCAAGCTTGGCTGCGTGCTTTGGTACACGTGAGTTTGGCTGCGTGCTTTGGTGCACGC
>Ga0307947_1004156_pt1:7500-11489 | contig 11489 bp, 15 predicted proteins | sample OrgLakmetagen232_FD_201840 | JGI IMG/M metagenome (GOLD analysis project Ga0307947, IMG submission 201840) | Saline water microbial communities from Organic Lake, Antarctica - #232 | ecosystem: Environmental > Aquatic > Non-marine Saline and Alkaline > Saline | place: Antarctica...
ACGTGGAGAGGTGGAGGGCAATTGTCAGTATAAGCAACGCTCGCTTTTGTCTTCTCAGGTACAAACGTGGGGAGCTGGAGGGCAAGAATGTGAGCTGCCTCATGCCACAGCCGTTCTCCAGCCGGCATGACTCCTACCTGCAAAACTATGTGGACACGGGTGCGTGTGTGCGTGTGCGTTTGTGTGTGTGTGTGTGTGTGTGTGTGTGTGTGTGTGTGTGTGTGTGTGTGTGTGTGTGTGTGTGTGTGTGTGTGTGTGTGCACGTGTAATGTGAGCTGCCTCATGCCACAGCTGTTCTCCAGCCGGCATGATTCCTACCTGTAAAACTATGTGGACACGGGTGCGTGTGTGCGTGTGCGTTTGTGTGTGTGTATGTGTGTGCACGTGTAATGTGAGCTGCCTCATGCCACGGCCATTCTCCAGCCGGCATGACTCCTACCTGAAAACCATGTGGTCACGTGTGTGTGTGTGTGTGTGTGTGTGTGTGTGTGTATGTATGCATTTGCGCCTGTGTGTGTCTGTACAATTGTGTGCGTATGTTTCTATGTGCGCGTGCGCCTGTGCGTATGTGTGTGTTATACTCAATGAAATTTGCTTTAGGTTGAATAGTTTGAAGTCCATCAAACTGCTTCCACACGCACTTGCACCACGTGCGCACACGCAGCCCTTATATCCGTGCACCAAAATCCCCTTGCGCTTCGCTGCGTAGACCCTGAAATTTATTGGCTTGCACAATCAGTGGTGCTATCCAAAACAATCAGTGTTGGCGTACGAGTCTGCATTGCACAACACTGCAAATAAATAGTGCATGCTTTCTGAAGTACGTATGTACGTTTTCACACCTTTTGCAAGTCAACCCCTGGCCGAATCTGCAGTCATAAGCTTTGCACTTGCACCACGCAACACTGCAAATAAATAGTGCATGCGTTCTGAAATACATATGTACGTATTCACACCTTTTGCAAGTCAACCCCTGGCCGAATCTGCAGTCATTAGTTTTGCACTTGCACCGCGCAACACTGCAAGTAGTGCATGCTTTCTGACATACGTATGTGCATATTCCCACCTTTTGCATGTGGACCCCTGGCCAAATCTGCATTCAGCATATTTTTTGCACTGTACCCAGTAATTGTTTAACCACTTTGCCCGCTCTGTGTTTTGCCCAAACCATGAGGGGTACTTAATTTTGCATACAAAGCATTAGCGACCAGGTATGTAGGTATGCCTGGCACACCAAGTCCTTAAATAAGGTAACAGAGGTGGTGGGGCGTGTGCACGTGCACAGAAGCGCTCACACAAACACACTCTTTGTATGTGCTAGAATGCTGACTCCACGCACACGCACACACCAGCACTCGTCCACGTGCATGCATACACATGCAACATCGTTCAGCACTTGTCCACGTGCATGCATACACATGCACACACCAGCACTCGTCCACGTGCATGCATACACATGCAACATCGTTCACCGAGCAAGCCAAGATCGTAAACTTGAGTGCCAAGAGTTGATTACCTCACACACACGCACCAATGCACTAGCTCACGCGCTCTGCAACATACGGCTGTGACACACACGTATACACACACATATACACACACACTCACACAATCACACACACACACGCACACACACATACACACACATACACACACAAACATAAAAACATTAAAAACACACAAAAACACAAAAACACACACATACGCACACACACACACACAAACACACAAACACACGAACACACAAACACACACAAAAACACACACGCACACACGCACACACGCACACGCACACACACCATACGCACCGGCACTGATCTGCTCGTACGCATGCCCCTCCATACACAGAGCAAGCCAAGATCCTGAACTCGGACAGAGAGGTGGTGGGCCTGCACAAGCAGCGCTATGTGTTTCCTTTGGTAATTCACGTCACTAAAATTAGCGGAGCTGCAGCGGACTCCATCTTCTTGGGTGTGCTCAAGGTTCGTGACCCAAGCTACTGTGTGATCAAAACTTTTGTATTAGCGCATATTGTGTGTGTGAGTGTGTTGTGCGAGTACGTGAGTGTGTTCGTGTTTGTGCATGTGTGTGTGTGTATGTGTATGTGTGAAGGAGTGTGTGTGTGTGTGTCTGTGTGTGTGTGTACGTGTGAAGGAGTGTGTGTGTGTGTGTGTGTGTGTGTGTTGTGCGAGTACGTGGGTGTGTTCGTGTTTGTGCAAGCCGTTATATGTGTGTACATGTGTGTGTGTGTATGTGTGCTTGTGTGTGTATGAACTCCCACTTAAGTGCAGAACTCTGCAAGGTGCAGCTGTTCAGCAATCGATGGTCAGCTGCGTAACTATTACACAGTCCATCTTTCGTTAAGTTCACCCTACTTAGGCGTCATGCCACCCGTTGCAAATGCAGCAGCTCACAGTGACTGACAAAGCTAAGTGGATGATATATTGTAGCTGCCACTGTCTGTCAACTTGCCTAATAAACGTGCAACAGCCCGGTTATAACCAAAAATGTAACAAACACGAACAAATCTCACCGCCTAGCTGTCACCATCTGTCGACTTGCTTAGTACACGTGCAACAGCCCGTTTTTATAACAAACAATTTAATAAAAATGCTGATACCCACCGTAGCTGTCACCATCTGTCAACTCGCCCAGTTTGAATTTGCAATGCAGCCTGTTCTGATGGACCAAAAAATCGTGCGTGCGTGGCTGATGCCGAACGGAGCCATCCTGTGTGTAGACCAGGGTTTCATGGACTATGCAGGCTGGGCTATTAAGGTGGGCATCGTTGCTTCTGTTGAGTACTAAGTGTGTGAATACATGTGTGTGTGTGTGTGTGCGTGTGTGTGTGTGTGTGTCAGTGCAGCATGTTTGCGTGTGTGTCTCTGTGAGGACCAGGGTTGCATGGACTATGCAGGCTGGGCTATTAAGGTGGGCATCGTTGCTTCTGCTGAATACTAAGTGTGTGAGTACATGTATGTGTGTGTCAGTGCAGCATGTTTGCGTGTGTGTCTCTGTGTAGACCAGGGTTTCATGGACTATGCAGGCTGGGCTATTAAGGTGGGCATCGTTGCTTCTGTTGAAAACTTTGTGTGAATACGTGTGTGTGTGTGTGTGTGTGTGTGTGTGTGTGTGTGTGTGTGCCGCCCTGCGTATGTAGCTACCAGGTTTCAGGGTTGTGTGGGGAGGCAAGTCCCTACCATTACTTCCTTGCATGTGAGGCCATGCACACATTGCCCACACCTGCTTGCGCGCAGGACCTGCTGGGTAAGAGCTTTAATTCGCTGTTACCGGAACAATTGCAGGCAACGCAATCGATCATCGCTCACACTTTTCTAGCTTTGCTAACGTAAACGACACAACTGTGTGTGTGTTGTGTGTGTGTTCAGGACTTGCTGGGTAAGAGCTTTGACATGCTAGCCTCAAAAGAAGGGCAGCTAGCTAGCTTGGTGGCTGATGCGGGGAACTACACTGCAGCCGAGCTTGACGCAGGGGCCGTTCAGGTACTTTTCAGTTTTGCAACTCAGCACACGGTTGCTTTATTTTGTTTGCTGGCTAGGCCATGAGTTCACACTGCTGCTGAGGTTGAAGTAGGAGCCGTCCAGTTTCTCTGTAGCTCTGCACGCACGTTTTTGCGTGTGTGTGAATGTGCGTATGTGTATTAGTCGCTGGCTGATGAGGCAGGAGCTTAAACTGCTGCCAAGGTTAATGCGAAGGTACACACAAAGGAAAGTACACACGCATGCGTGCGTGTGTATGCTTGTGTGTGTATGTGTGTGTCTATGTGTGTGTGTGTGTGTGTGTGTCGGTGGGGCAGGGGGGGCTTGGAAGTGGCCATGCTGTATGATAGGACGCTTTCATATTGGAATACATGTGTTGCTTACACCTGGCTCCCCACGCTCCTACCTTGCACCAAACACGTAATTTTCAAGCACACTTCCGCAGATTATGTCCCCATGTGTGACCTGTCATGGCTGGCGCTGGGGCAA
>Ga0307947_1004157_pt1 | contig 11488 bp, 8 predicted proteins | sample OrgLakmetagen232_FD_201840 | JGI IMG/M metagenome (GOLD analysis project Ga0307947, IMG submission 201840) | Saline water microbial communities from Organic Lake, Antarctica - #232 | ecosystem: Environmental > Aquatic > Non-marine Saline and Alkaline > Saline | place: Antarctica: Organic Lake...
ATGGTGCTGCTCAATCACATATGGTGCTCCTCAATCACACATGGTGCTCCTCAATCACACATGGTGCTACTCAATCACTTGTATATTTTATTATATTTTATATTATATTTTTCATGGTTGCCTGTGAGTTGGCAATCTGTGCAGGTCTGCCCTTAGATGATCAAAGCAACTGTTGGCATTGCAGCATCATGAGTGGAAACTGTATGCACTTATTTGCCTGTGTGCTGCTGTGTGTGTACATATAATCATTGCCTGTGTGTTGCCTGTGTGTTGCTGGTGTGTACATAACCATACTTGTTGCTGTTGTGTACATAACCATTGCCTGTGTGTTGCTGTTGTGTACATAACCATTGCCTGTGCGTTGTCTGTGTGTTGCTGTTGTGTACATAACCATACTTGTTGCTGTTGTGTACATAACCATTTCCTGTGTGTTGTTGTTGTGTTCATAACCATTCTTTTTGCTGGTGTGTACATAACCATACTTGTTGCTGGTGTGTACATAACCATTGCCTGTGTGTTGCTGTTGTGTACATATAACCATTGCCTGTGCGTTGCCTGTGCGTTGCTGGTGTGTACATTATCATAATTGTTGCTGTTGTGTACATAATCATTGCCTGTGTGTTGCCTGTGCGTTGCTGGTGTGTACATAACCATAATTGTTGCTGTTGTGTTCATAACCATTGCCTGTGCGTTGCTGGTGTGTACACAATCATGCGCCAGGGATCTGCCAAATGCATCACTTGCTCAGATGCGTGAAACTTTAGTACTGCATGGATGCACACCAATGGTTGCAAGCTGGCGAGCAACTCCTGTCCGTTGATGAATTTATCATGGGACCTCCTGTCCTTCATGTGAAAGCCACCTGTCCACCATGCTTGTGTGAAAGCCACCTGTCCGTCAAGCGTGTGTGATATCCACATGTCCGTCATGCGTGTATGAAAGCCACCTGTCCGTCATGCGTGTGTGAAAGCCACCTGTCCGTCATGCGTGTGTGAAAGCCACCTGTCCGTCATGCGTGTGTGAAATCCACCTGTCCGTCATGCGTGTGTGAAAGCCACCTGTCCGTCATGCGTGTGTGAAAGCCACCTGTCCGTCATGCGTGTGTGAAAGCCACCTGTCCGTCATGCGTGTATGAAAGCCACCTGTCCGTCATGCATGTATGAAAGCCACCTGTCCGTCATGCGTGTATGAAAGCCACCTGTCCGTCATGCGTGTGTGAAATCCACCTGTTCATCATGCGTGTGTACATAGGTAAATGCACGCACATACACCCACACATACTCTCTAACACACACTACACAAACACACACAGGCATCCATGATGCTCACAACTTCCCTAACTGCACGTCTCTTTTAAGAGACATGCATGTGTACACGTACATAGGTAAATGCACGCACATACACTCACACATACTCTCTAACACACACTACACAAACACACACAGGCATCCATGATGCTTGCGGGTGTCTGCCACTGGATACTAATTGCGCTTTTTGGGTTGGGATGGCTGCCCAGTATTGTGGCCCGAAAATGTGCTCTCACCCACCTGGACTGGATCCTCGAAACAGTCATCTACCGGCTCATGGAGCAGGTGCGTCGAGTGTGCATTTTTGGTGCTGTGACTAGATCCTCGAAACAATCATCTATCGGCTCATGGGGCAGGTGCGTCGAGTATGCATTTTTGGTGCTGTGACTGAATCCTCGAAACAATCATCTATCGGCTCATGGAGCAGGTGCGTCAAGTGTGCATTTTTGGTGCTGTGACTGGATCCTTGAAACAATCATCTATCGGCTCATGGAGCAGGTGCGTCGAGTGTGCATTTTTGGTGCTGTGACTGGATCCTTGAAACAATTGTCTATCGGCTCATGGGGTAGGTGTGTCGAGTGTGCATTTTTGGTGCTGTGACTGGATCCCTGAAGCAAGCGTCTATCGGCTCATGGGGCAGATGCGTCGAGTATGCATTTTTGGTGCTGTGACTGGATGCTCAAAACAATCGTCTATCGGCTCATGGGGCAAGTGCGTCGAGTGTGCATTTCTGGTGCTGTGACTGGATCCTCAAAACAATCATCTATCGGCTTATGGGGCAGGTGCGTCGAGTATGCATTTTTGGTGCTGTGACTGAATCCTCGAAACAATCATCTATCGGCTCACGGAGCAGGTGCGTCGAGTGTGCATATTTGGTGCTGTGACTGGGTCCTCGTAACAATCATCTATCGCCTCATGGAGCACATGTGTCCAGTGCATTTTTGGTGCTGCATGGCTGCAGATGTAGCGCGCGTGTTGCGATGTATGTGTGTTGTGTGTGCATGTAAGGGTGTGTGTGTGCAACTGCTGGTGTTGTGCATGTAAGGGTGTGTGTGTGCAACTGCTGGTGTTGTGCATGTTTGTGTGTTTTGTGTGCATGTATGGGTGTGTGTGTGTGTGCAACCGCTGGTGTTGTGCATGTAAGGGTGTGTGTGTGCAACTGCTGGTGTTGTGCATGTATGTGTGTTTTGTGTGCATGTAAGGGTGTATGTGTGTGTGCAACTGCTGGTGTTGTGCATGTAAAGGTGTGTGTGTGTGCAACTGCTGGTGTTGTGCATGTATGTGTGTTTTGTGTGCATGTAAGGGTGAGTGTGTGCGTGCAACTGCTGGTGTTGTGCATGTTTGTGTGTTTTGTGTGCATGTAAGGGTGTGTGTGTGTGCAACTGCTGGTGTTGTGCATGTTTGTGTGTTTTGTGTGCATGTAAGGGTGTGTGTGTGCAACTGCTGGTGTTGTGCATGTATGTGTGTTTTGTGTACAAGTAAGGGTGTGTGTGCAACTGCTGGTGTTGTGCATGTTTGTGCAAACCTGTGATCATGCTTTTGGTGAGATACCGGTGACTAAGAAGGAGGTGCTTATCAGATGCTTTTGTCTGTCAGCTGCTGCATAGTTATGGACAGAACCATATATATACGGTGTACATACGTTTTTTTTGGCAGGGAAACCACCATATACACGGTCATGTACGGTGTATACATACAGTTCTGGCCAACCCTATGCATAGCCTAGCATCCAACATAACCCAACACAGTTACCAGCTTATTTGCAACGCTCACTGTTCTGGAAGCACACAACAGCACCGTGCACCGTGACACTGCCCACCCCTTTTGTTCCTCGCCTTGGAACGTTTGGACTTAGGACGTTTGGACTTGGAACGGTTTAACTTGGAACGTTTGGACTTGGAACGTTTAGACTTAGGACGTTTGGACTTGAAACGTTAGACTTAGGACGTTTGGACTTGAAACGTTTGGACTTGGAACGTTTGGACTTAAGACGTTTGGACTTGTTCCTCACCTTGGAAGGTTTGGAACGTTTGGACTTGGAACGTTTGGACTTATAACGTTTGGACTTGTTCCTCGCCTTGGAACGTTTGGAACGTTTCGCCTTGGAATGTTTGGAACTGTGCACCGTGACACTGCCCACCCCTTTTGTTCCTCGCCTTGGAACCTTTGGCCAGAGCCCCCTTTGCAGGCGATGTTCTTCCGCTTTTGATGATTCTCGTTACGAACCGTTCTTGACACGTCCGTTCACACGTGCACACGCACGCATGCACATACATGTACTCAGACGTGCTCACTGATGCATGTTAACGCACACAAACGCACACACACACACACTCACACACACACACACACACTCACACACACACACACTCACACACACACATACACACACACACACACATACACACACACACGTATACTCACTATTCACACACACACACACATACACACACACACACATTCACACATAAACTCACACACACAACGCCACACACAGGTCCAGCTGCGTGCGCTGCTAGTGGAGCGCACAGTTGCCACCATCTGCATCACAATGCTGTACACGCAAGTGGGGCTTTCTCACCCCTTCCCTCGTTCGTTGGCAGTGAATGTTGTGAGTCTGCTGGTCGGCATGGGCTTGGACGTCAAAAACCGTCACACTTTCATGCACTTGATGAATCAATCTGCAAATAAGGCAGTGAAGTACGATTGAGCACAGACTTTCGTGAAATGGATGTGCCTCCTGTCATGCAAGAGTCAACATGTGACTGCACAGATGCAGGAAATGGGCAAACGCTGATGTCAAAAGCTTGGTATGTGCATTCAAATTTAAGCGTGATCTTTAGACAGAGTTAGAGTGAATAGATGCTGGCAAAGAACTTCCCTCTACATCTTTTTATCTCTCTGATTGCATCGTACGTCTCTGCGTGGAGGTCATGGGCATAGAATGAGCAAGAGCTGAGTGTGTTGAGGGGATGGATTTACCACTGGGTGGCCCATAGTGGCTCGATGTATGGATGAAAGAAAAATGAGCTCCCTTGCATTCAAGCGCTGTAAAGATTGTGCTGGAGTCACAGGCCTCATAAGTGCTGATCGAGCTTTGATTGAAAAGGCCTCATAAGTTGCTAGAGTTACAGGCCTCACAAGTGCTGCTCGAGTCTTGATTGAAAAGGCCTCATATTTTCCTAGAGTCACAGGCCTCGTAACTGCTGATCGCTAGAGCCACAGACCTCATAGATTGTGGCCTCATAGATGGCCTCATAGTTTGTGAGAGATTGTGCTAGGGTCACAGGCCTCAGAACTGCTACCTGCTCCGCCTCATCCCTCTAGGTTCATGCTGGCTGTATTGGTACTACCAACACAGTGTAGGTGCAGGTTGTTGTTCCCTTGCAGGAGACTTGAAGGATATTTTCTCTGACTAATTGCCTGTCATAATGTTGCACTATGGTCCGAAGGTAAACTGTGAAAACACATCATGCTGGCCTCCTCGTCGTTTGCTGTGATTTAAGGTCTTATCTAAGTGCCTCTATCTTCCTGCAGTGCACGCATATTTTTATTTTTTCTTGCCAAACCTTTTCCTAATTAGAGATCAGTTCCTGCTTTTTCCCTATACCAAATCACAGGCTTGAATTTCTTTGTTTGATAGTTTGATGTAGGGATCAGCCTGCTTTGTTTTTTAGCTATGAGCTTTCTATGCTTCTCTTTTTCAGTGAATAAGGTTGCAGTGTTTTATATCCACGCACTCTTTTCTTCTTTTGGCAGGTGCATTCTTTTGGCAGGTGCAGACAGACACAATGCAGTCTATTTCGTATCATGTCTGTAGGGCGCTTTGCTGTCTTTTCTTTTGCAGCATACAACATCATTTTTTGTGTTTCACCCATAGCATATTAGTTATCTCTGTCCTTTCCCTGCTGAATAATTGCATTAAGGTCACGTACGCTTGAGGTTGCTCATGCGTGCGGGTGTTTTGCAAGAATTTTCTATATCTGCACTATAGCCAATACTGGTTTTTCAGGCATTGCTAAGGCAGTACCAGGTTAGTTCCATTTACAACAAGAAAGAAAAGAAGAAAAAAACTACGCAGGCAGAAAAACACTCCCTGCATCAATAAAGGAAAAGGATACAACAAGAGCAAGACTTTCTTCACAAAAACATTTGAGCTATAGCGGAACTAGAAATGTAGAAAGTACATTTGCTACAGAGCAATCATTTCTTTCTGTCAAAACCTGTGTTATATAATTTACAGATAAAGCCATCTATCAAAACTCGCGACTGTGTATGTAAAACAATGTGAAAAATATTAGACATTTGTTTAAAAGCCTGTCCATAAAAAAACGCGATCAGGAAATTTTTGGCTGCTCTACTGCATTTTGCCACCCTTTACTTTGAATTAGTCATAAGGACAACCCAGTTTTAGTACAAAATCAATTAGATGGCAAGGACCTTTAGCAATTCGGTCATACTAATAAAATTGCAAAGGGATTTACGAAGGAGATGGCCTAAAAAGTTGGGCTGTTGGTCTTGGCCAAATTGTAATAGTTTGAAAAGAGGCGGAACTGGTCTCAGCCCATGCAAACTTATAAGGCATATGCTAGCAACCAGCACAAGCATAGAGTACAGGTGTAAATAATCTCCATGTGCACAAGCCCTAAAACACGCACCCTACTGCAATTTCAGGCAAAGTGTGGGCACTATTCTTGCCTTCGCTTACAATGATATCTTCGCCTAATTCAAAAGCCTACTGAGGCTTTCAGCTGTCGAGGGCTTCTTGCTTTTGGTATTACATGTCTTCTCTCAGTCTTCTTTTAGTCAGCTTGTGTCGATGCAAAGAGCACCCTTTTTTCTTTCGTTCCTATTTGTCCGTATAGTAGGAAGTTCCTATTTAAAACGGTAAATTGCATAAGGAAAATGTACAAGGCACTTTTTACACAGATGAGCAAATGAGCTAGATGTCTTTTTGCTAGTAAAAGTAGCTTACTTCTAAACAAAGCGCAAATCAAAGAGCATAACATTTAAATTGCAAGTTAGACACCATTTGTGTGCCTGTGTATATGTACATCCCCATTCAGCCGCCAAAATACAAATTCAAGAAGCCAATGCGCATCTAAGGAAAAAATAAAGGTCCATTCTGTAGCAAATAAAGCAATATTGCATTACAAAGCAATGGCCTGCCTAATGTATTCGAGAGATGCATCTAGGATATGCTACTGTCAAAACCAAAAGATGACGAGCACCTTTGCTGCCGGCACAGACACAGCAATACAAGTACAAAGATCGGAATAAGAGTAGATGAATACAGAGACAAAGCTGGACCTATGAGTCGTTCACAATCAGGGACAACGCAGCAAATATCACAGGCAGTCGCAAAAGAAGCCAGCAAGCCTACAGAAGCTTGCTTTTAAAAGCTACACACATACAAACTAAAGGTAGCAAGGGTGCTTTATATTGTGTATGCACGCAGTCCTAGGATGAGAGAGCACAGCAAGGTGCTTACTCTCAGAAACTGTGCGTGTGCACCTGTACACTAATCTCGACACCAGAAAATGCAGCAAGCTACACGGCAAGGCAAATACATACGCAAGCTCACAGTGAGATCAGACTCGCAGGCCATGACACCGGAACGGCAGCTGCAATATACACAGGAAGGCCATCATACACATGCGTGCTGAGGGTCTTGCCAGTGCTCGTCAAAATCTCACCAGAGCACGTCAAAATGTATAACCACTCATGCATTAGCCACGACGTCGGCAATGGCAGCTGCTAGGTACTCTGCGCCGCGTGCGTTCAGGCCGGCCATCGAGATGCGGCCATCCATGGTGAGATACACGTGATGCTTGGCGGTCAGACGCTCGCACTGGGGGCGGGTCAAGCCTGCATGGGTGGTTATACATTTTCGTACTATGGTGAGATGGTGAGATACACGTGATGCTTGGCGGTCAGGCGCTCGCACTGGGGGCGGGTCAAGCCTGCATGGGTGGTTATACATTTTCGTACGAGAATCACTTGTGCTCCACCAAGGCGCGCACTTTTGCAGCAATAAGACAATGGTTACCCGTAGTTATTCAGAAATAGTAAGGGGAGGAGAGGCGCAAATGGTTGCTGATGTTTTGACACCTCTTAGTCCTGTTTCCCGCCTGCGACTTCTGGGCTCAAACGAATGCGCATCTGAGCGGAAGGCAGTGCCTGAAATCTAAAGTAAAGGCATCGACCTATTCCTAAAACGCACCTGTGAAAGTGAACATCCCGATCTGCCGCTCGATGAAGGACCTGCACGCATCAGATAAATGGTAGGCAGGAGGTTGGAATGGAGAATGGAGAATGGAGAATGGAGGATGGAGGATGGAGGATGGAGGATGGAGGATGGAGGATGGAGGATGGAGGATGGAGGATGGAGGATGGAGGATGGAGGATGGAGGATGGAGGATGGAGGATGGAGAATGGAGAATGGAGAATAGAGGATGGAGAATGGAGAATGGAGAATGGAGAGATGAAAGTGGCAGAGAGTTACAACAAAAAGGGGCAAGAGGGGTATGGACCGCACCAAATTGCACCAAATTGCACAAAAACGTCAGAGCTGGAAGTGCCTCAATGCCGTCTGCCTGCAATTACGCTGCAAACTATTAAAAATTATTTCGACAGGTTTCAAGGTAACACGACGACATCAGTTTTGCATTTCTTACAGTTTTGCTGACCATACATTTGCTCGTAAAACAGATATTAGAGTAGGGGTCTCCTTGGGCGGGGGAGGTACGCTCGCCTGCCTGCCTCAGAGCGTGCAAGGGTCAGTATGCATGTAATTTATTTAGAGGTATCCATCCATCCATCCATCCATCCATCCATCCATCCATCCATCCATATATAAAACCGCAAAGCACCCACCAGTCTCCAGGAACGCGTGCCTGCCTCAAAGCTTGAGTCAGCGTGCTGCGCATGGCTTTAATGCGACCTGCCATGCCTGCAAGCTCTTGGCACCACTCAGCAAAGAGCGCAGGGTCACCTGTACAAAACGAGTGCACATATATGAGTGAAAATAATGTAGTTGTGTATGTTGCCTGCAAGCTTGCCGTCATGCAACAAAGCTTCATACAGGGTCAACTAGGGTCAACTAGGATAAGTGAGGGCAGATGCATCCAAGGTAACAAACGCACACAAACACAGACACAACACACGCACACACACTTTTATAATCCACATCACAGACACTCACCCATAACCTTGGCAGCACACACGCACACACAAAAGCAACACACGCATACTTTTAAAATCCAGACCACAAACACTCACCCATAACCTTGGCAGCAATCTCTGCACCGTGCCTAGGGGGGTTGGAGTACATCGGACGAATCACGAGCCGCAGCTGACCGTCCACTTTCTTGGACACCTCAGCATTCCTGCATCCATGTAAGCATTAAAGATGGAGTCAGATCGGCCAGAATTATATATAAATCTAATCACACACAGACACAAAACACACACACATGGCAACTCACTTGCAGATGGTGGACAGCGCTCAGACACACACACACACATACACACACACACCAACTCACTTGCAGATAGTGGACAACGCTCCGACACACACACACACGGCAACTCACTCGCATATGGTGGACAGCGCTGCGACACACACACACACGGCAACTCACTTGCAGATGGTGGACAGCACTCCGACACACACACACAAACACACACACGGCAACTCACTTGCAGATGGTGGACAGCGCTCCGACACACACACACACACACACACACGGCAACTCACTTGCAGATGGTGGACAGCGCTCCGACACACACACACACACACACACACACACACACACACACACACGGCAACTCACTTGCAGATGATGGACAGCGCTCCGACACGCTCGCCGTACAGACCCATGTTTTTGGCAAAAGACTGTGCCAGGATGAGCTCCTGGTTGAGACAGGCAGACAAAAATAAAAAAAAGGTTGGTGACAGTACAGGTCTGTGTCTTGTGTGTGTCTTGTGTAGGGATGGCCAGGACCATATATATACGGTATATATACGGTATTCTTGGCAGGGAAATCATCAAATATACGGTTATATACGGTGTATGTATACGTTTCTGGCCAACCCTAGTCTTGTGTGTGTCTTGTGTGTGTGTGTCTTGTGTGTGTCTTGTGTGTGTCTTGTGTGTGTCGTGTGTGTGTCTTGTCTGTGTCTTGCGTGTGTCTTGTGTGTGTGTCTTGTCTGTGTCGTGTGTGTGTCTTGTGTGTGTCTTGTGTGTGTCTTGTGTGTGTCTTGTGTGTGTCTTGTGTGTGTCTTGTGTGTGTCTTGTGTGTGTGTCTTGTGTGTGTCTTGTGTGTGTGTCTTGTGTGTGTGTGTGTGTGTGTCTTTGGCATATAGCAGTGTTGCAGGAAAAACTCCTGGACCAGACGGATAGATGAAAAATGAGGTGGGAGACAGCATAGGTCGCTGTTTGTGGCACATGGAAGTGTGGCAGGAAAAACTCCTGGACCAGACAGATAGATGGAAATGAGAAGGTGGGTGGGAGCATAGGTCGCTGTTTTTAGCAAAAACCTGCGGCAGGAAACACTCCTGGACCAGACAGACAGATGAAACTGAGAGGGTGGGTGGGAGCACTTACTTTTTAGCCACCCAGGGCTGAGGCTACCGAAACGGTTAAGCCTCTTATTTTTATTGACAAATGCACATAACTTTTATTGACAAATGCACATTTGTTTTTGACAAATGCACAGAAGTGCGTAAGCAGCAAAAAGCCCAGGGCTGTGGCTACCAAAACGGTTAAGGCTCTTATTTTTATTGACAAATGCACATAACTTTTATTGACAAATGCACAATTTTAGTGACAAATGCACAGAGGTGCGTAAGCAGCAAGAAGCCCAGGGTTGTGGCTACCAAAACGGTTGAGACTCTTATTTTCATTGACAAATGCACATAACTTTTATTGACAAATGCACACTTGTTTTTGACAAATGCGCAGAGGCAAGCAACAATAAACCCAGGTCTCAGGTAAAGGACCCGCTTCAAGTTTCACTAGCAAATGTACAGAGGTGCGCAAGCAACGATGAGCCCAGGCTTATTGGTAACGAAACGGTCAAGCCTCAGTTCTATTCCGGCTCGGTACCAACGAATGTTGGAGGGGGAATTACTAGGGTTGGCCAGAACCGTATATACACACTATATGTGACTGTATCTATGGTGATTTCCCTGCTAAAGATACCGTATGTACACTGTATATACGTACAAATGTACGGTTCTGGCCAGCCTTAGGAACTACACATTGGCGAACCATCCATCCAAGAACTCTGCCAAATAACTGAAGAGAGAGAAAGCTCCCCACAGAAAACTGATCTCAGTTTTCACTGAACACTGAACTGGCTATAAAAGTGAAGACCCTCCCTTAGAAGAGGACAAGGAAGTTAGCAGCTGGGCCGTTGACACCCATACCTGCAACCGTAAGAAGCTGAAGTCAAGAGGAAAGGAAGCAGCAACAGGAAAATATAAGGCTAGACGCGGACTAAGGATCAAGTGTAAAAAGCAGCAGCAGGGAAAAATAAGGCTAAACACGGACTAAGGACCAAGCGTAAAAAGGAGCAACAGGAAAAAATAAGGCTGAACGCGGACTAAGAACCAAGTGTAAAAAGCAGCAACAGGAAAAAATAAGGCTGAACGCAGACTAAGGACCAAGTGTAAAAAAATGGTATTCCACAGCGCAAGCTGTGGCAAGACAGTTGCAAATAACATTCGGTTGCACTCGCCTCCAAGAACTCGAGTGCTTCTGCATACTGTAGAGTACTCAGCAGTTTTATATTAGCAAACGCACAGAGGTAAGCAACAAGGAGTTCAGATCTGTGGCTAAATTGAAGGACAAAAAGGCCCACTTGAGCACACTCTACCGCATCGCAAATGCAACACGCACAAGCAGCTTCAAGTTTCACCATTAAATGCAACACACAAAAGCAGCTTCAAGTTTCACCAGTAATTGCACAGGGGTGAGTAAGCAACAAGCAGCCCAAAAATATGGCTAAGGATCAGGACGATCTTCAAGTTTTATCAGCAGAGGGGTGAGCTACAAATGAGATGGCAATGAAGGAACAAATAATAATAATAATAATAATAACAAGATATAATAAGATGTATGTAAAGATATTATGATCAACAGACGTAAGTTGCTTTGGGGTGCCATAAAGGTGTA
>Ga0307947_1004158_pt1 | contig 11484 bp, 12 predicted proteins | sample OrgLakmetagen232_FD_201840 | JGI IMG/M metagenome (GOLD analysis project Ga0307947, IMG submission 201840) | Saline water microbial communities from Organic Lake, Antarctica - #232 | ecosystem: Environmental > Aquatic > Non-marine Saline and Alkaline > Saline | place: Antarctica: Organic Lake...
GAGAGAGAGAGAGAGAGAGAGAGAGAGAGAGAGAGAGAGAGAGAGAGGGAGGGAGAGAGAAAGAGGGAGAGAGAGAGAGAGAGCAATGATGGCAGCCTGAGGAACATGACAGTATGGCAATTATCTATGATCAAAAGCAATCAAGAGCTCTCTGAATCAGAAACGTGTCAGAGCTTACCGACTTTGACCAGCTACAAGCTTGATGCGACGCAGTGCACTGTTGCTGAGGCCCATTTCTAGGCTGAGGTCTTTTAACTGCGAGATGGAGTGTGTTGCGGTAATTTACACCTGTGAAGCTGCGCTGCATGACCTAATCTTACCAGGGTTGGCCAAAATCGTAAATACCGTACGAAAAATATATCACCACCCCCTAATTATTGTTTTTTAGTGGGTGGGCGGTGGCAGGGCGATATTTAAACATATATTTGTTTTTTTTCGGTAGCGGTTGTGGGGCAGTGGCAGAAATTAACATTTTTGAGCAATGCGAGCGATAAATGGTCGAGAGTTCTCGCACTCACCTTCCCAGCATTCCCTACCCCCCAGCCCCAGCTCTGCCTGCCAATGCACCACCAGCCCCAGCCCCGCCTGCAACCGTTGCACCCGTTGGGAGGTTCCAGCGAGGGGGGGGGGCGGTTGCAGTGCAAAACTGTAAAATGTTTTTTCTAGGGGGCGGTTGCACATTTTGACCATACGGCATCGTATATACCGCATGTATATAGGTACATACCATATTCCCTGTATACCGAGAAGTCAGTACCCCTCAGATTCAAATCATAACAGGCACATTTTGTAGCTCTTAAAAAGCTGCACACCTGTATCCATTTTTTGTTACCCCAAAAATTCAAAGTTTGAAGGGCTAGGCCTGTCCAAAACCAAAAAAGACCCCAAAATCGCTGAAATTCCAGTGCAAAAAAAAACCAACTACTCAAACCACTTAGACGTGCAAAAAATTATGTATATATTAATATGCATTTAAAGAATATATTTGCATTCAAGACATATGGTCCCACAAAAGGAGTGCTTGATTAACAGAGTCGCAAAGAAAGAAATTGGCCCGAAAGAGCAAAAGGGATTTGGACCTGATTCTGGGGTGTGATGACTACCTGAAGTACGGTTTTGCACCTTTACTTTATACGGAGTTACGGTATATATATACGGACCCCCCCCTTCCCCCGTAAATGGCGTATAATAAACTTATACGGATCTGGCCTACCCTACAAATAACATCTATGTTTACAAGAACACGGATAGCTGTGAATATTCATGTTGATCGCCAGGAACAGAAAAGACGACGAAGCGGAGGAAGTTGAGAGCGAGGATATATGTGTCGACGCGCATGAATTGTGATATATTTTGCGAGGTGTCGACAACAGTGTTTTGGAAAGGCACACAATTTGATGCATAGATGAAATGACACTGCTCCTTTGCATAATAATGTTTGTCTTTCCAGAGCACTATTTTCTGAACCTTACAAATTACGGTTAACATGTCTGATAATCCGCAGCGTGAACTATAGTTGGGGTTTAGGGTCCGGGTTTAGGGTCCGGGTTAAGAAAACGTTTTGCTGCCAAATCTCTCAAATAGGTTGGTTTCCAACTGCACCAACATTTGGTGGTTTTTAGTGTTTAAGTGGTTTCAATAATTAAAGATCATTGCAAAGAGTAAAGTGAAAGGACCAAGTGGTTGGCAAAATAGCAAATGAGCGTGCTATTTCCCATGGGAAGCACCTATCCAGGGTTTTGGGTGCCCTTCATCCTATCAATCGGTACATAGAGCGACTCAACTAAATCTGAGCACATATTCTGGTAGCTTATAACGTCAGCTTTATTCTAAGGAATATTGGTTTCAATTTGATGAAGTGGTGTGAGAGTAGGCAGTTGCCCCTTGGATGTAAAGAAGGAGCATGTTTGGGCACTAGCTCAGTCCATTCCCCTTTTTCTCCTTACCAGTCCTAAGCAGTTGCGTTTGATCGTTGCAGACAATTCAATCCCTTACCTTGACTGTCATGGAAACACGCTTGCTGGCCAGGTGGTCTGGCAAAAGCACAGGTGGAGGGGTGAGACCTTGGGTGGACGGGTGAGCAGCATCACTGGCCTCTCGTGCCGCAAGCTTTTCTGCCAAGCCCTATAACCAGAAGATGATCAAGTGGAATCCGATTTTGCTGCTGCTGGCACTCGGAGCTGATTGATTTAGCACCAAATTGGCATTCCAGCCTCAACTTAAACTCTGAAAGCCCATTTAACCAAATCTACCGTTTTCCTACCTGTGTGCTGCTGAGAGCAGACGCTGCGCTTAGAAATATGTTTTGCTGAAACCGAACTATCTGACGAGCACCTGCGTGCAAATGCCAGAGAACAGGAGAACGTTTTATAAAACAGTGCTGCAATGTACATTTGGTCCTGTGCAAGGTGGCCAAGCATGCTTAGAAAGTGACCAGCCAGCATACAGGGCAAATGACTTGCTCATTCAAAGCATCGCACCAGGGTAAGGAGGCGCAAGTTGCTGCGAGACAGGCCACGCTTGGCCTTGGCCTGCTTCTAATGCTGCACGGTGTTCCTGTATATAGGCAAAGATATAAAACAGTAGTTGAGACGCGGACCGTCAACCGTAACTTACAGTGTAAATATTGCGAGTGCTGGACAATTGGCATTTATCAAAGCGACTGCACACCAAAGTACTATCCCTTTTTTCCCCTTAACGCATAGGACGCACACAATTAGGCAACCTGGTCAAGGCAATTATTGGCCTTTTTGCCAAGTGCTGAATTGATAAGCAACTCTGTTCTATGATTGGACAAGCTGTGTGCTACACCATGCTACACCAGACAGTCTTAGGAAGCAAAATTACCTGCGCATTCAAATAGTCCTGCCACTGTCGCTTTGCCCTCTGGCGCTCCTGCTTCTGCTTCTGCTGCACCTTCTGTGCTGCCTCAGCTTTTTGGGCAGTTGTATCCACAGGGGGTGCAGGCGCCGCAGGCCCAGCAGCCGCAAGAAACTCGGGATGCAGAGTTTGGTCTAATTTGTCCTCTCCTGCAAGTAAGGGATTGTGTGTGCACACAGGTGTGTGCATCTACATGCGTGTGTCACTGAGCGCCGTGTGCTAATTGTGATTGCGACATAAGTGTCACCAGACGCAAGTTATAAGTTAACGTAAATTAACGCAAGTATAACGCAAGTATAAGTTAACACAAGTTAATTGTGATTGCAACATAAGTGTCACCAGACGCAAGCTAATAACCTTCCCTTAGTTTACACCCTCTTGCAAACTACAACAAATTACGACAAGCCCATTGTCTCCTTGAGTGTTCACCTTGTGATTGCGATTGAGGCTGCTCACTACTGCTGCTTGCAGGCTCCACTGCTGACTGGGCGGCAGGCACCTTCTCTTTGACCGCCCCTTCTCCCAGCCCCTTGCTTTTCAATAGCTCACGTGCAGCAAAGGACAGGCCTGCTGCTGCATAGGGTTCTGCTGCGGGCTTGGATGTCCCCGCTGCACCACTGCTGGGATTTATGGGCGGTCGTGCGGGAGCTCTGCTGCTGCCTGTTTTGCCACGAGAACAAAGGAAGTGTTGGCGGAACTGTGAGCAGCACAGAGATTTGCTTCGTCCTTGCTTGAGATTGACGCATGAGGTGATCAGAGGCAAACACAGCACACATTTCAGAGGTGTATTTAAGATGCAGATGGAGGAGAAGTACACCACCTCATCCTCACCTTCCCCTTGCAAGCTGTGTCCTGATGACGCTTTTCCTGTTTTCTGTGTGGCAGCTGCGCTGCTACCCCTGTCACCTCCAGCAGCGGTGTGCTTGTGCAGCCTCACCATCAGAGACCACATCTGGTCCCATGCAGGGGCACTTTCCCAAGCAAGGTTGACACCCAGGAAGCTGCGGCTCACACGCTCCCAGTGGGCGCGCAGCAGTTCAGGCACAGTGAGGGATCCCTGCATGTGAAATTAACAATGTTGAGGCCTTCCTATCCATGTGCAGAGCAACAGCGAAGGCATATTTCCTTGACAGTCCTGCATCTCTAGCCCCAAACTTCTGGAGTCCTGGGTCTGCAGAACGGCATGTGGCTGTCAGCTCACCCTGAACATGCTCAGCAAACTGTTTTTCCTGCTGTCTGCTGATGCTTGGAACGGATCTAACGCTGCATTCTTTGCTGCAACAGCCCGCCAAGCACCCTCGATCTTGCTGTTGTAGGTGGGTGTGCGAGGGAGGGTAGGGGTGCTGCTACCTCTGCTGGTGCTGGTGCTGCTACCAGTCCCAGTGTGAGTGAGCGGCACGGTGGTGCTTTTGTTGTGGGCCACAAAGGAACAAAACAGGTTGGCAGTGGCAGCATTCAAGGCATCTGCCCGGGATTGAGCAGCAGTCAGGCGAGCCTGTGGACGAGGAAGATAAGGCAAATTTTATATTTCATGTTTCCATCAAGAGCTTTTGCAACTGCTGAGAGCAGGATGGTGAATCATTGATTATGCAGAGTACGATTGTGCCGCTTTTGTTAGCGGGGTAATGTTTGGAATCACTGAGTGTCACCAATATCTATGTTTGACTTTATTGCCATGCCAGAGTGCACGGCAAGGGGCGATTCAAGCATTCTTGATCACATCAGTCTGGAGTACTAGTTGGATCACAAACAAAAGGCTGCCGGAAGCGTGCAAGGCATGCACGCAGCAAAGCACAGCTGGATCGAACAAGCAAATCACAGGCTGCCTCCTCCCACACCTTCATATAAGCCTCTCACCTGTTCACGCTGGTCCATTTTGAATGCTTGACGAGCCTCACGCAGCTCCTTGTCCGCAGACAGGATGTCTTCTAGGCGAGGGGCGCCCATAGGGTTGCCTGAGAAGACGGAGTGGTTCACACTTCAAATTTGGCAAGGCACTAGTGAGGTACACATGTGTATGTGTATCTATATCAGCAATGCGCGTGCGCATGGGTACTTTCTTGCTATGTATTTGTGTTGCCTGCATCTTTAGTGTCTGTTGGTGGATGTGTGCGCACCTGCGGCTTCCACGTACTGCTGCCACACTGCACGTGCCTCTCCGAAGCTTGGAGCTGCAGCGCCCTGCCCCTCTCCCATCCACCAAGCCCGCGCCGCCTCAACATTGGCCGCCTGCTTCTCCTTTATGTCGTTCTCAACTGGAACAGTTGCTGTTGGTGCTGTTTGTGCTGCTGGCGCCTTAGGCGGTGCTGCCGCCACTGCTGCTGCTGCAGCTTCTGCCAAGGCAGCAGCCCATTCAGGATAGCTTTTGGGAAGCTCTGTCGATGCAGAGGCACCAGAGACCTTGCCTGGAACAAACAAGGCAAGAGCAGTGGATCATGGCGCAAGCTTGAGCACGTAAGTCTAATTGTGAAAACGCTTATTTTCTAGCAAGAGCTACACATACTCAACTAAGGTAATCAGAACAACAGGCTTTCCTTCCTTCGATGTGGAGGTTCATGAATGGTGGAGTGCTTGAATAAGGGCAGCTTAATTTGTGGGCAGTTAATTTGAAAGGCATGCCTCATGCCACACACACCTGCGTCACTGCTCCATGCTGCTTCCCATGCTGCACGTGCATGCTCCAGCTGTGAGAAGGAGCCTGAGGTACCAAAGTCACTCAAAACACCACCGCCCTGGCCTGCAATGAAAAGCAAGAGACTGAGCTGCTTGAGAATCAACATCAGCGTTGCCAAGGCAAGCACAAGAATTCCCAAACATGAACAGACCATTCTCTTTTAAAAGCGAATAGGTGTAAGGTACGTCTCACATGCATTTCTATCGTAGTCTGACCCTTGTCGGCACACTTGCAATACAAACCTTTTTGAACCGTACCTGTGAGTCCAGCCAGCAAATGTGTCTGCAGCTGCGGGCTGACTGGGTTTCCCTCAAGGTGTTGCTGCTCTTGCTGCTGCTCTGCTCTTAGCTCGTCTGCTCGCAAGCGCACGGCACTTTTATGCTCCATCATTTCTGCCTGTTTACCAAGAAAGAGGGAAAGGGGCAACGAAGACAAGAGTACTGCTGAGTTCAGAGTGCAACGCTTGAACTCCAGAAATTTGAGTAAAGCAAAGTGATATCTCTCATTTCACTCTCGCTTTTTATCTGTTTCATCCCCAATTTATTTTTATTTACTTGGTCCTTCTTAGTTTGAGTTCAAATTTTCTACCTTTCTATTCATATATGTATAAAAATATATATGTTTTTCCTTTTTCTGGGCAGTTGTGAGGTCTAATTCCTTAGCAGTTGTAATCCGGATTTGTAAATAATCCATCGCCATCTCATGATGCGCTCATGATGCAAATGCAATAGAACCAGCATCGGCACGCACTGTTATGCAGTTGGAAGTGTTCATGGATGTGTTGATGGGCTCGTGCTTAGTGGATTGTGGTGTAAAATACGCAAGATCCAACCAGAAGCGACGGAGAATCCTATGCATTCTAGGTTCCCGCCTGAAAGCCACAAGCTTCAAAACCAATAATACAGGAACAGGCTGCCATTAAGTTACCCCTAAACCCCCCCCCTGAGACCATTGAACAAATACATCAAAGCATCTTTTGGTGCGGGAGGATCAAGGATACACGTAAGGCATCTGCTATCATCAATCCTAACACAGATTCCTTCTGGACTGATTTTGATTCGCTGGCTAAGCACTCAATCACGGATGACAACCCAGTTCCTTCTTCTTTTTCATGACTTCCTTCATCTGCCAAGCAACCTCAGCTTTCACTCTCTGCGACAATACATGAGAGCTAAGGTGAAAGCTAAGGTTGCTCGGCAGATGAAGGAAGTCATGAAAAAGAAGAAAGAACATCTATCCCTCCCACCCCCCTTTTCTCTCTCTCTCTCTCTCTCTCTCTCTCTCTCTCTCTCTCTCTCTCTCTCTCTCTCTCTATCTCTCTATCTCCTTCCCACCTCTGTCATCAGCCCCTGCTGATCCAGCTGCTGCATCAGTGCCAGGTATTGCTGCACGTTGCCTGACTCAAACAGGGTGCCTGCACGCGCATTCACTTGAGCAACCTCTGCAGGAGACAGACGGCCCGACCAGTGGCCAGGTGCTACTCCTTTCTGCTGCCAAGTAGAGGTAGAGACAGAGGTGGTGCTAGAGGTCCTGCTGCCGCTTGCGTTGCTGGTGCTGGTGCTCCTGCTGCTGCTGCTGGCATCGACACTAGAACTGCGGGAGAGGCTAGATTGGGTGGATGAGGGGGCTGCTTGAGGCTGCGAGGCTGGTGGATGAGCTGCAGCCGCTTTGGATGCAGGGCTACTAAGGGGGATTGTAGAGGATGCGTGAGCGTGTGGTGTTGGTGTTGGGGGTGCAAGCTCTGTACATACGCGCTGAGCGAGGTCTCGCCGCAGCAGCACATCCTGGTACTTGATCTGTGAGATGTGTGTGCACAAATGATTGTGGAGCACGGCTGAGGTATTTAACAACTCTTGATGCGCAAGACAACCCTGTGCACTGCAGAATGTTGAGCCAGGTGCTCAAGCCCATGTTATGAAGAATTCAAAGCCATCGCACGCACACCACCCCGCCTCTTTCTCCATCACTTGCTGCTGGCTCTTTGGCAAAAAGTAAAAAGAGGAGCATGACTCAGTCAGACAAAACAGGCGCCAGCTGAAATGCAGTTCTAGCGGTTGAATTCAATGTGGATATCAAGCGCTCTCCTTGGTCAAAAGGATTTCAACTGAGGAGCGGTTGATTTAAACCGCTCTACAACCGCGGTTGTTTTCAACCGCTTCAACCGCACTTCAACTGTGTTTTTGTGTACAGGAATCTGCAGTTGATCTCAACCGCTTCAACTGCAAATGTCAAACCGCTTTGTTTATGCTATTAGAAATAGGGGAGAGCAGGCAAGCAGCTGCTGCAAGCTTAAGGTTCCCATTTGTGTGTGTGTGTGAGTGTGTGTGTGTGGTGTGTGTGTGTGTGGTGTGTGTATGTGTATGTGTGTGTATGTGTGTGTGAGAGAGAGAGAGAGAGTGTGAGTGTTTATGTGTGTACATGTATGTGTGATTGCTAGTCTGTCTGTGTGTAGTGTACGTGTGCTGTGTGTGCGTGCGTGTGCGTGTGCGCTGTGTGTGTATGTGCGTACGTGTGTGTGTGCGCTGTGTGTGTATGTGCATACGTGTGCGTGTGTATATGTGCATGTGTGTGTATGTGCGTAATTGTATGTGTGTGTTGTTTGTGTGTATGCAGTGTGAGCTGTTTCTTGTGTGTGCGCTGTTTGCGTGCGCGTTTGTGTATGTGTGCGCATGTGTGTGCACATGTGAGTGCATATATGTGTGTACGTGTCTGTGTGAGTATGAAGGTGTCTGTATGTCTGTCTGTATGTATGTGTGTAGCATACATGTGCTGTGTGTGCGTGTGTGTGTTGTGTGTATGTGCGTGTGCGTGTGTGTATGTGTATGTGTATGTGTGTTGTGTGTGTATGTGCGTGTGTGTATGTGCGTGTGTGTATGTGTGTTGTGTGTGTTGTGTGTGTTGTGTTAGCGTGTGCGTTGTTTGCGTGTGCGTTTGTGTGTGTGCGTGTGTGTGTGCGTGTGTGTTGTGTATGTGCATGTGGGTGTATGTGGTTGTGCATAAGTGTATGTGTGTGCGTGTGTGTGTACGTGTGTACATGTGTGAGGGTGAATACTTAAGTGCTGAGGTCACACGTTTGGCTATGGTGAGGTTACAGGTTTGACCAGCATGTCTCAGTCCTGATGTATTAGCCTCTATTCCTCAGCTAGAGAAACTCAAGCTTCTAGCTGCAATTCTGCAGTCCAGGTCCTGGCAGAAAGTGGAGTCCTAAGACCGCACCTCTAACGATGTTCCTCATATAAAATAAGCAATATCCACATCACCCGTAACGTATATTTATACCTAATTGATTTTTATGATGTTGTTTAACCAAGTTTGCAACCTCTGGCTTCTTAAATTGCCCGGGGCATGCTGGAGCATTTAAATATTATATCATATACTTAATTTATCCTCCCGTCATCGCCTCCTTCTTCTCTCATGAGGTAGGAGGGAGAGGAGACGTCAAACACACCCTTATGGGGGGGCTTTGGCAGGGCACGGACGTCTAGCAAGACCTCTTTTACAGCGGAAAGTCAGCAGTATATGGCTCATACTACCTGAAAATCCATGCTTAAGCCGGTACTGTGATTCGTCGCGACAGGCAGCGCATGCACCCTTAACCATGGCAAAAAGTCCCTGATCCACATTTATACTTCTATTTACTGTTGGCGTGGTGGGGGGTTGCCCGGTGCAGGTGCCGGCCCTGCATGCTGTGTTATAATTACCGGTGGACATTTTCTGTCCCTTCCATTTCCCCTTCAAGTTCTTTCTTTTTCACTCCACTGCTACCTCTAAGTCCCCCTCTCACCCGCCCCGTGTGCACCCCTTTAATGTCTCTCCTCCCTACTTATCTTCTCTTATTCCCTCGCATATTTCATTCGGGGGGTGCAGAAAAAGAAAGGACACTTACATGCCATAAACGACTGTTTCTTCGGAATCACTCTATGATAAATAAATAAATAAAAAAATAATAAACAATAAACGACTGTGTCTTCGGCATCTATGATTACTCTATGATTACTCTAGGATAGTTGCAATGACTTCAGGAAGCCTCTCAACATCCCAAACAGATAATCAAGGTTTCCTTTGCTTTCTTACAATTATACTACAATCGGGATCATAACCAGTTTATTTCAGAACTACAGCCTCGGTTAAATAGCGGTTGAAGCAATTGGATTTAACCGCTTCAACCCCAAATTTCAACTGTGGTCTTTTGTCTGACGTTGAACTCAGATGGTCTGGCTAAGTGTGTGCCTGCCTGCTCACCTGCAGGTAGTCCAGCACAAGGTCCAAGGTAGCTGTGGGAGGCCGCACTTGCAAGCTGAACCGGTAGGGTGCACGGTATAGAGGGTCAGGGCTGTAAGGTGGTGGACTGCCCAGGTCCAGGACCTGCGATTTGAGGTTTCAAAAGCAATTTTGAGACGACGACGCCTAGTCATTGCTCTTATGCCAAGGCATCATTGGCACTCACTGTTGTGCCTCCGCTTGTGACACCAAAACAACATGATTTGGCGAGATATGTCTGAAGCAAAGTGGTACTGTTCCCTTCATCTCTGCCACCCTCCCTTTCACCTGGTTGTCTGCCAGCATCTTCCGGTGCACGGCCAGCTCTTTGTCGTGCCGAGCATCTGACATATGATCCAGAGTAGACTGCACAGAGCAAGCAGAGGGACGCCAATACTTTTTAATGTAAAGTTAGAGCATGCAATAAGTGGCATAACGGCGTTTTGTGCATTCTTAACACATTACCACTCTAAGCACTGAGAATGCATTACCATGTGCAGCCATACTTGTGCATTGCTTTGTTTTTTATTTGTTTGGAATATAGCTGCTAAACCTTTTCACTTTGGTGTTCACCTCATGCTTAAACGCAGCCAACTGGCTCCAGGTCAGGCCAGCCTCCTCCAGCAATTGCTCATCGAGAGACAAGGAGGAAGTGGTAGGCGATTGCTCAGCAGTAGGAATCACATCTTGCCCTTGTTCCTGCTCCTGCTTCTGGCGTGCATACCTTGCTCGTTTTAGAGCATTCTTTGCCTGCTCATACATGCATGCATGCAGTCGTGTGTAAGCACCTGCAATGGTATCTCTAGTTCACACAAAACAAGGTTCAGGTACGGCGTGCAGGGAATGCTGTGATTCCCACAAAAGACACATGGTGTTACACTCAGCAGTCACTCCTGCCACCTGTACACCTTTCAGCTGCTTACAAATTTTGCCCTGCGGTTTTGTTGCTTGCGCACCTGGTGTGCTAACTCGTAAGTGTCCAGCGTGGTCTTCCTAGGAGTCACGCGACCTATGATGCATGATACATGATACATGATTCATGATTGTTGTAATGACGGTGCATGATAGATCAACCGTGCCCAGGCCGCCAGGAAGAGAAAATAAACAGGTACAACATACGAGGATATTTCTAGTTTCCGGAGTGCTAGACCTGAGCACGAATAACATCATAATTCAGATTTAAGAGGCACCAGCATATTTGAAAAGCTGCCTGTGCCAAGGTGGATTCATGCAACTATTTGAGAATGGCTGGAGTAGGCCAGGTAAAAACAACAAGGGTGAGAGGAAACCAGACCAAGAAAACGTGCCCCTGCCTACACTCCAGCACTAGGACTGATTCCTCATCTTCATTACATAGAGAGACAGCTACTCTAGTTCTTTTAGTTTCAACAAGCACACACTCTTTGGCATCAGCGCCCATTCTGTCCCAGGATCTGAAAACGGACGGACCGGCCTTATTTATCATAAGGTTTTGGTCAGCAATAGGATGGTAGCACGCTAGAGATAGAACAGGGAGTGGTGTTTGAGGCTAGTTTAACAGTGCAGCACGCGACAGGTGCCTGCAGCTTATTATATTTATAGTGCCTGCAGCTTATTATATACAGGTACCTTATTATATACAGGTGCCTGCAGCTTATTATATTTATAGTGCCTGCAGCTTATTATATACA
>Ga0307947_1004159_pt1 | contig 11482 bp, 7 predicted proteins | sample OrgLakmetagen232_FD_201840 | JGI IMG/M metagenome (GOLD analysis project Ga0307947, IMG submission 201840) | Saline water microbial communities from Organic Lake, Antarctica - #232 | ecosystem: Environmental > Aquatic > Non-marine Saline and Alkaline > Saline | place: Antarctica: Organic Lake...
CCCACACACACCCACACCCACACACACACACACTTTCACACACACACACACACATACACACACACACACACGCACACACCCACACACACACACAACCACACACTCACACACACACACACACACACACACACACACACACACACACACACAAACACACACACACACACACACACACACACACACACACACACACACACACACACGCACACGCACACGCACACGCACACGCACACGCACACACACACGCACGCGCACGCGGGGCACCGCATACGCAAATGCACTTTGAATCATGCACGCACGCACGCACGCACGCATGCATGCATTCATGCACACTCAGACATTTGTAGTAAACATTGATGACACATACCATGCGAACGACAGGTGCTCATATGAGTGGCTTGCCCCTCAATTTCCAGCTTACTAACCTTGGGGCATCGTTCATCAGGGCGTGCAAAACAGCTCCCGCATACAAGATGTATTCGTTAGGTAAAAGGGGTCCAATATACTATGCTGATAAGCTAGTAAGGCATTGTACCAAGTGGATTTGGATGCACCGTTTCTGCCACTACTCCAGAGGCTTGAAGTTTGAGGTTTGACGCATAAACCATTGTCCTTTTTTTTGTGTGCCCAGGACCCAGACCCGCACTGATCAGACAGTCAGATGCTTCCCAAGGTATTACGCTGGTTTTGTTATCATTTCCAGAAAACCATCCTCTCCCAAATAAAGGTGCTGTGGCAACACGCCCCTCTTTCGTTTTTCATTCAAAGTTTCATGATCACACACTAATTCAATGGACCAATGGCTATTTCTACCAATGTCTGCTTGCCTTCAAAGATATTTGTGTACCGGTAGTGAAGGATAGTGGAGGGTATTTGTGAACTGGGTAGTAAAACATTCATGCAATTAAAGATTTGTCATTGCATGGCGCTCGCGCCAAAAATGTATGTAGCCTTTTTAAAAACTGGCCATCCTGTTTATTGTATAATTGTGTATAGGCTGGGGATTCGAGGGACTTTGCCCAGAAATTTGGCTCTTAAAATACAAGTTTTTTAGGGGAGGGACGAGGGACACAAGAGCTCACCAAGACTCAAACCCTGTTCATGTCTGACCTGTAAGCCAAACTTGGCTACCCAGGTCTTCTACAATTTTGTGATCACGGATTGGCTCACAGAGGAAGCCGCGACATTTTGCTGAGCATTTGCTGTATAGCCACAATTGCAAGCAAAGTGCTTACGAAGCAATGCATTCCCCAAAGAACGAAGAACTACAATGCATGGACATTTGGGTTAGCCAGAAACATATATGTATTGTATTTGGAGGTCCCTGCTAAAACTTGTGTATACTTTACATTTACACATCGTATCGCGCATCGTATGCACAGGTGCCCGTACTTGTGTGGTTCTGGGCAGTTTTTTTTTTTGGTAGTTTTCATCAATTGCGTTGACACGCTGTCATCGTATATGCACCTGTCATGAAATATATTCCGTGCACGTGCCAACATTCTACTTACAAACTGCACAAAAGATGCCAGATCTAAAGAAATGGCAACTACATTTTTGAAGTCGATTTTTAGAGGTGCTTTTTGTTTTGTGTGCCCGCAAATCTATGTATCTATGACCCCCAGTCTGTATCAATCTTTTTTTTTAAGGCAAGAAGGCCTTTTCTCTCTGTCTGTGATTTCCCATGCAGGTGCGGCATTTGACGTGGAGGTTTGGGCCATGCCTTTAGCGGCCGTGGGTTCATTTCTACAAGACGGAGTGAAGCCCCCCCTGTGCATTGGAGACGTCCGGCTGGAAGACGGCAAGGAAGTCAAAGGCTTCTTAGGGTATGCCTGATTTTTGTAGAAGTACAAAAAGTTCCTAGACTCGATGTTCTACCACATATGTTTAACATTAGCAGCAATATATAGTTCCTTGTACACAGCGTCAATGTGTGTGGTTTTAAACAAGCAAACATTTATTCTGTACACAGGGAATCGTACGCTGTGGCATCAGCTGAAGATATTAGCCACCACGGGGGTTGGCGTACATATGTTCAGGCCAGAAAATGATTTTGCCGCAATAAGTAGGGAATGTGGTTCGCTCCTTTAATTGGCAGGGCAAAACCAGTGATTGTAGATCTGCCTTATTGATCTAATAAAGTCTAGGGTCTAGTATGTGGTGTAGAGCCTCCCCCTATACACCATAGTATGTGGTGTAGAGCCTCCCCCTATTGTGCCCTCCTTTAGAGCATCTGTCAAACAATGATGTACGCCTGGTGTCTGCTACTCGCATATCTACTCCTAATTAGATCCAACCAGGAGGATCAGGATCGCATCAAAATAGTCAATCCATTATTTTTTTACCTTTTTTCTTGCTGGGACTCTGACGTGTAGAATAAATTAGACAGCTCTACAATTCAGATTTCTGGCTAATTCACCACTTGCAGTACATGGACTGGGTATTTCATTTACAAAGGGTTTACTAAGGGGGTAACCGCAGCCACATGTGTTGGGCTGATTAGCTGATAGGCATTGCTGGATCAGCCAGCGTAAAGTAAACGTAAGGTTGTAAAAAAGAACTGGTCTCAGCCAGTGCCATATTGTTCTCTTAGGAAAATGAGTGGATGATGAAAAGGCAAATAAAGAGCCTGAGACAATTGAAGGCAATTACAAATAAAGGCAGTTATTAAAGGCAATTAATAAAGGCAATCAAAGGCAATTAAAGAGCCTGAGACAATTAACGAGCCTGATGGAGAGCCACGACAAGCAGATCAGGCGTGTTAACTGAACACCAGAATGTATAATCCAAGGGGAGGAAGGGAGCGCCACATTAGAGACCCATGACTGTCCATGCAAACAAATAGAAAGCTGAATTCAAAATTAACATTTGACTTACAACAGTGCACCAGCATGTACGTTCTAAGAGAAGCACAGAATAGTGTTGGAAGGAAAAACCTTCGCCTCAGATTGTTAGGTTGTTTGAGCCCCATCCTGGCCTAGCTGGTTGCTGCACATACATAGCAACTCAACTATCTCAGTCCACACTCCCGGGATGTTCAAGCCATAGCAAGCTAGCCAATAAATACCACAGCGTTTTTTCACCCTAGAGGTGCAACTCACAGCAGGCAAAGGCACCACGACACACAGCAGCCAGCCAGCCCAGACTATCAATTAGAAAAGGGGCGTTCCTTCGTTAACGAAGGGGAAGGTTGGGGCCTGGCTCTGTGTTGCCGAAATGGGGCCTGGCTCTGTGTTGCCGAGATATAATACAAATAGACGGTGGAGCCTGCATGCAAGCAGGCTCAACCGTCTATTTACTCCGTATTTCATTTTGTAAACGTTTCTACAGGAGTTGTGCCTCCGTAATTGTTCGACATTCTCCTAGATTAATTGTAATAATAATGTCAAATGAGGTTAAAATGGCAGATAAAAACTGAACAAAAACCAGCCGCGAACAGATTTAATTATAAACATACTATTCAATCAAAGTATTTCCGATGTTAAACCGATCTCAGCTCAATAGTAAGGTTGCCACCCGCTCGTCGAGACCAAACGTCAGCAGGACAGGCCTCTCTGGCGTTGCCAGGAGAGCATGTGCACGGTCTTTGTGCATGCAGGTGACTGTATGCATGTCGAGTGGGACTAGTCCATGAGTTGCTTAACAAATGGCCCTTTCTCACTCTGATATTTCCCATTCCCTGTCTGTAGGTGTCTGCCGCCACTGTTCCCTGCAGAATCTCTGTTCAGAAAGAGGTAATGTGGAAAGAAGTCAAGGAGCAGAAAGGCTACAGATTTTTTTTCTCCTCCCTGGGAGTACCTGAGTTGGGGGGGCTCAACTCAGGCACAGTCAAGATCCTCTTATGCACCAAATCTGTGCACGCACCATACTCTTTTGTGTCTACACACATACAGCCTGGTTTTTACACAGCACTATCTTTGCACAGCTACCACTGCCTGCCGCACGCTGACACTCAAGCTGGCACCTTTCTCCTCTTACAATTTCAGACTAAGCCTGGCGAGCGCGTAGTGGTGGTGGGAAACCAAGAGTGCATGGTGGGTGTTTTGAGATAATTCTTTCTTCAAAACCTCCTCCTTTCAGTGCAACAGCTCACTCTAAAAAAGAGCATCCTTCACGTAAGCTAAACCATTTTCCACTCGCAGGGTAACTGGAAGGCAAACAAAGGTAAAATTATGGTGCCCGCAGTGAAGCCAAAGGAAACGGCTTGATGGTGCAGCATCAACAGCATTCAATTATACTCACAAGTGCCTCGCACTAAGGCTGCTGTGGGTGTCGAATAAGTGTGGGAGGACTTGCAAGACACAGGCCAGCACGCATGCATGCAAAATAAACAGCAGAGAGCACTTTGAGCTCGATCCATCATAACATGGCTTCCAAGCAGTTCAGCGTGCATAGGCAGGCCCATTTCAGCACTTCACACGCTCCTCTCCCTCTCTCTCACGCGCGACTCATCACTCTTTCAGGCTTCCGCCTGAAATGGACTGAAGGGCACGTGTGGCGCCAGACGTTTGAAGTACCTGTGGGAGAAGAGGTTGAATTCAAGGTAAGAAGTTTGGGGTGGCCCTGTGCTATTGAACGGGTGCGTGCTTGTTTGTGTTACGAAGTCCCAGCGTACTATACTTAGCCAACATCTTTAGATGTTGAGACAGCAGGCTGGAGCATACTACGTACATAACCGCCTTTTGGAGTCGAACCAGCTTTACCGGTCACCATTGGACCAACCTCCAATATACACCTTTTCACAAGGGGACGTGGAAGACTTATAGTATGTTGGTATGTGTCTTACACGTAACACTTCCATGTTAACGTACCTGTGAGAGAGGATGAGAAGTTTGAGGTTGTAAGTCCCTCCGAAGAAAGGAGTGCACATCAACTAAAACTATTTAGAAATGTTGCAAGGATATAAAGTATGCCGAACACGTACTGTGCCAGCTTCAACTTGATATAACTACAAAGGAGAACGTATTATAGAACATGAAGTTACACTAACTACCAGCTGCTCAGACACGGCTTGCATTGTTGTATTGTTGTGCATCATGCTCAAAACTCATCACCTGCACGGTGGTCTCAGTGCACCACTTATAACCAAACACGCAATTATTCTGAATAAGGTGCTTCACGTCTGTGCTTTGTTAAGCTGCACCATGCAACACACCAACACACCATGGTCCATGTTTCACGAGCAAGGGGTTTCAGTGAGAGGAGCAACAGAAAACTTGCCGCACCTCTCACCAAACCTCATCATCGTGTTCGTCGTTAAACCTTAAACAGTCAAATAACAAGGTAGTCGTGCGAACACGCTCCATGCCTGCTCCATGCAGATCGTCGAGCTCAAAGAGGAGACAGGAGAGGCTAACTGGGAGGACGGAGACAACCGCTCGTTCAAGGTGCATCTTGTGTGTGTTGGGGTGTGTGTGTGTGTGTGTGTGTAAGTGTGTGTGTGTGTGTGTGGGGTGGGGGTGTGGGGGTGTGGGTGTGGGTGTGTGGGTGTGGGTGTGTGTGTGCGTGTGTGTGTGTTTGCGTGTGTGTGTTAGTGTGTGTGTGTCTCATAGATGTACACACGTCAGTGTTCAAGTTGCCGTTCAGTTTTGCGGGTCTTGGTGTATACATACCATTTGTGGCAAATGTGGACCTGATCTGTGCTACCTCTGATCACTATCAAGTTTGCCTGCTTGTATGTAAGGTTTCACCAGCAAGCTTTTTTTCTGTTGAAGTTAGGTATTTGGCAAGACCAATCGCCACTGAAAGTGAAAATTGGGCAGGTCATGGCAAGTTGTTGCACTGTTTGGGGTGTCCGTGCTTGCAGGCCATGGGGGAGGATTACGGGCTGGATGTCACTTGCGTTTGGGGTGAGACCGGCAGCACTGCGGTGGACGCAAAGAAGATGGGGGAAGGAGGGGAGGAGCTGAAGAAGCGTGAAGAGGGGCCTTCAAAAGCTGGCGGAGGGGGAGGAGGCGATGCTGGTGCTGGTGCCGGTGGGCGAGAGGCCCGCCCCGCACAGAAAGGTGGGTGAGCCCCTTGCTGCGTTTGTGGGGAGGTAGTTGTCACGGGTGTTTGATTTTGAAGGTCATGGTGGACAGATGAGAATCACTGCGATGTGAAGCACTGCCCTGCAGAGAAAGGTGGGAGGACGTGAAACGGTGTGGGTGTTTCTCTTTTAGCTGGGTGGTGGTTCTATTGGTGTAGGTGGGAGGACGTGTGGAATGTGTGTGTGTTGTTTGTGTGTGCGTGTGTGCCCACAGTGTGGGTGTTTCTCTTTTAGCTGGGTGGCGGTTCTATTGGTGTTGGTTTTGGCGTGAGGGAATGACGAAAGCAGTGACAGGATGTCAAAAGGTGCTACTCTTGTCATCTATCACCTACTTTCCTTGCATTGCGTTGGAAATGAGTCTGAGCAAAATTCAGCACAGTGCTTTGCAATATTGTAACAAGGTAACCGCAATATGATGATACACGCTGCTGTGTGGGTGGTAGTGTGTACAAACCTTCATGCACAGCCCAATCCAGTTCTGTGCTTGATGCCAATCTTGTGTGCTGAATTGATGGAGCATAGAACCGCATGAGCTTTGTATTGACGCCGATTGTGCTTTTTTATGTGTCTGTGTTTCTTTGTGTGTGTGTGTTTCTGTGTGTGTGTTTGTGTGTGTGTGTGTGTGTGTGTGTGTGTGTGTGTGTGTGTGTGTGTGTGTGTCGTGTCTATTGTAAAATGCATAGAGGGGCGTGTGTGTATCGTGTTTATGAACACTGTTCTGACTGTACAGTGTGTACGTGTACCTCTTTCCTCCATTATAATGCACAGTCCCTGGCGTGACCACACAGTTGTCACAATGTTGGTGCTGCTCTTGGCTACGCAGACGCCACCATTCGCTATAACATGAGTGCCTTCGAACTCTGAAACTCCCTTGCATGCGCTGATATGTCCGCTCTCCTTGCTTGGCAGGCGCCACCAGCCACCTAAAAACGGCGCCTTTTAATTATGAAACTCCCTTGCACACGCTGATATGTTTGCTCTCCTTGCTTGGCAGGCGCCACCAGCCACCTAAAAACGGCGCCTTTGAGTTATGAAACTCCCTTGCACACGCTGATATGTCCGCTCTCCTTGCTTGGCAGGCGCCACCAGCCACTCAAACATGGGCGCCTCTGAAGCTTGAAATCTCCTTGCACACACACAGCACCCTGTTTTTCTCTCCTTGCCTGGCATGTGCCACCAGCCAATCAAACATGGGCGCCTCTGAAGTTAAAAACTCCCTTGCACACACTGAACCCTGTTTTTCTCTCCTTGCTTGGCAGGTGCCACCAGCCACTCGGACATGGGCGCCTTTGAAGTTCAAAACTCCCTTGCACACACACAGCACCCTGTTTTTCTCTCCTTGCCTGGCAGGCGCCACCAGCCACTCAAACATGGGCGCCTCTGAGGTTTTAAACTCCCTTGCACACACTGAACCCTGTTTTTCTCTCCTTGCTTGGCAGGTGCCACCAGCCACTCAAACATGGGCGCCTCTGAAGCTTGAAATTTCCTTGCACACACACAGCACCCTGCTTTTCTCTCCTTATTTGGCAGGCGCCACCAGCCACTTAAACGTGGGCGCCTCTGAGATCTCAAACTTTCTGTCATCATTCAAGTTCAACCGCCCCTCACCCTCCGACATCACATCTTCAAGCAAGGACAGGTAGGTTCCAGGGAATGAAAATAAAGGGAGCGCATGTAAGTTTCCCTACCGTTGTTAGTGAAGTTGAAAGTGCTCCTTTCCCTCTGACATTGCACCAGCAAACAAAGACAAACCTTTAGTTAGTAAAGTTGAAAGTGCTTTTTCCCCTCTGACATTGCACCAGCAAACAAAGACGAATCTTTAGTTAGTGAAGTTGAAAGTTCTCCTTCCCCTCTGACATTGCACCAGCAAACAAAGACGAATCTTTAGTTAGTGAAGTTGAAAGTGCTTTTTCCCCTCTGACATTGCACCAGCAAACAAAGACGAATCTTTGGATGATGGTCATGCAATTTAGGGGCACACGTAAGGCTGCAGTATCAACGCGTCTTTAACGTTAATAAGGCTCAACTGTGGATGTGAGCCAACTTTAAACTGACAAAAGGACAGCAAGAACACTCAGCAAAGGAATGTATGCGGTAACTCTTCGCATATTAGATGTATGCATACTCAGCATATGACCAAGTCCTCGATTGTGAATCTTCTATGAGCAAACGAATTGTCATGCTCTTCTACATGCGTGGGGAAGGTGTTAATAGGGTATTTTTGGCAGAAAAATGACCAAATATATGGTCATATATGGCGTATATATACGGTTGTGGCCAACCCTACCCCATGCAGCTGCTTTTCTCAAGCTACAACAAAGCAATCAAATTTATCACAAGCCCTAAATTGAGGCACGTGTGGGTGCGGGTATGTGTGATGCATAGGGTTGGCCAGAACCGTATATATGCACCGTATATAACCGTACATTTGGTGATTTCCCTGCCAAAAATACCGTATATACACCGTATATATATGATTCTGGCCAACCCTAGTGATGCAGCTACGTCACAAACACATGATATGCGAATTATGTTCACCATGTTGTAATATTTACAAGGCTGTGCAATGACGGTGTGACGGTACGGTCCGTCAAAATACGGTCTGACGGTGGACGCCGTAAATGACGGTGTCAGACCGTCGTTTTGGAATTTAGGGACCGTCCGGATGGTGCATGACGGTACGGTTGACTGTACGGTCCAAAAATCGCAAAAAGGCCAAAAAATGGCATTTTGACCCAAAAATGGCCATTTGGGTTCTTTCATCCTCAATTCAAAATGTTGCATGAGTATTATTTGTATGAACAAATTGATGTAATAATGAAAGGAAAAGGAAAGGAAAATGATTAGCAAAAAGTCTTTGTCTTGACCAGGATTCGAATCCTGGTCTCAACTTTTCACAGCAAAAAAGCACGGTGGGTTACACAGTAATTACGGTGGGTTGCACAGTAATTACGGTGGACAATCCCCTCAACCGTCTCAAATGACGGTCGACACCGTCATTTCTGTGACACCGTTATTTTGACGCTCTGACGGCACGGACCATCCACCGTACCGTAACTACGGTGCAAAATCGCTCTGACGGTGGCATTGCACAGCCCTGAATATTTACTGCACAGTGATTGCCAAACCCTGATTGCAATGCAATCACTGCAATTACGATCCTCAGATCCAAGGTTCGTGTGACTGGATGAGATGTGGCCACGCTAGAGTGACTTGAAGGTGGAGTTCACTTTTTTTAACGCGCTACGACGCAATCGCTGCAATCACAGGCCGCAGAATTAAGGCACGTGTGACTGGATGAGATGTTGCCACTCTTGAGTGAATGGTGGAGTTCACTTTTATTAACGAGCCACAATGCAATATCACTGCAATCACAGGCCGCAGAATTAAGGCACGTGTGACTGAATGAGATGTGGCCACTCTTGAGTGACTGAATGGTGGAGTTCACTTTTTTTAACGAGCCACGACGCAATATCACTGCAATCACAGGCCGCAGAATTAAGGCACGTGTGACTGGATGAGATGTGTCCACTCTTGAGTGAATGGTGGAGTTTACTTTTATTAACGAGCCACAATGCGATATCACTGCAATCACAGGCCACAGATTCGAGGCACGTGTGACTGGATGTGTGACGAGATCAAGAAGGGGGAGCCGGGGTGTGAGCGTTCCTTGATGCACCGTTTTGACCAGGTGCGTCCAGAAAGGTGAAAAGAAAAAAAAGCTACGCAGGCAGGTGTGTGTGCTGGAAATACAAATAGAACCTGTATCTATTATCATGAAGTTTTGACCAGGTGTGTACTGGAAATAGAAAAGAAGACGAAAAAAAGCCACACAGGGAGGTGTGTCCAGGAGATTGAACCTTTCTCTTGAAAATAAATACGCAAGCAGCTAAGTCCAGGAAACTGAACCTGTGTCTGTTGATCTGAAGATTTTCAGTATTTGAAGCAATGTGCGTGCCAAGTACGAGATGTTGAGGGCAAGGAACAGCTGCACGTTGAGAACAAAGGCAACTGGTTGAGAACAAACAACAGGTGTACGTTGAGAACAAAGACAGCACGATGAGAACAAAGATAGCTGCACGTTGAGAACCAAAACAACAGCTGTGCGTCGAGAGCTGTGCATGTGTTATAAGGTGATTTTGTGTTGTATGATTTTGTGTTGTATGATATGACTACATAAGAAGGTGTTCGAGCGACCAGCAGAAGGCAGTCCGCAAAGAGTGCACGCGGATAGTAAATGGTATTACAGCAGGGTGCATCTGAACGTATGTACTCTCATTACAACCCCCCCCCCAAGAAACCACGCACACTTACACGCACACGACCACGCACACATACACGCATGCGTACCCATACACACACGCACACCCACACACAGGGAAACGAGTTAGTCAGCAAGGCCATAGACAGTAAGGACCTTGGCCCTGCTCTGGTTGCTGTCACGGTGCGTGTGTGGATCCTCTTCGTTGAACTAACGCTGTTGCACTGAATTTTCACGGTATGTTTCAAGACAGGTGGTTGTACTAGCGCTGCTGCACGTCAGAATTTCCGCGGTATGTTTTAAGACAGGTGGACCTCCACCGACCCGCGTGCACGCACTTACCCACCCACCCACAGACATATTCACACATACACTCATACAAACACACACCCATACACACATAAACACCACCGAATTTCCACGGTATGTTTTGACCGGCTTATTCATATTTCACGATTCACGATTTACGATTCACGATTCATGATTCACGATTCATGATTCACGATTCACGATTTACGATTCACGATTCACGATTCATGATTCATGATTCACAGGTGTGGCTACGCTTTAGTGCACAACGGTTGCTGGTCTGGAACAAGAACTACAATATCAAACCAAGGGAAATCAGTGCGGCACAGGTGTGTGTGTGTATGTGTGTGTGTGTGTGTGTGCGTGCGCGTGTGTGCGTGTGCGTGTGTGTGTGTCCTTGTCCTTGTGCTTATTCATGAGCATGAGGATATGCATGAGCGTGTGCGTGTGTGGATGAGGAGTGAGGTTCACTCGCTTATTCATGTGTGTGTGTGTGTGTGTGTGTGTGTGTGTGGCTCCACTTCGTTGCACTAGTGCAGTTGGCGTGGGAGCTTAAGTGCTGATGCCATGGAACAAGACTAGGATATCACTGCTCACTCGGAATTGTGTATGTGCGTGTGCGGGTATGTATGTGTGTATGTGTGTGTGCGTGCGTGCGTGCTCGTGAGTGTGTCTCTGTGTGTGTGTGTGTGTGTGTGTGTATGTATGTGTGTGTATGTGTGTGTGCGTGCGTGCTCGTGAGTGTGTCTGTGTGTGTGTGCGTGTGTGTGCGTGTGTGTGTGCGTGTCTTAACGTGCTTGCGAGTCTACTGCCCTGTCTTTTGCTTCAGGTCACCACCAATGTCTCAAAGTAGCAGGAACACTTGTAGGCTTGGCCGTGTATAC
>Ga0307947_1004160_pt1 | contig 11481 bp, 10 predicted proteins | sample OrgLakmetagen232_FD_201840 | JGI IMG/M metagenome (GOLD analysis project Ga0307947, IMG submission 201840) | Saline water microbial communities from Organic Lake, Antarctica - #232 | ecosystem: Environmental > Aquatic > Non-marine Saline and Alkaline > Saline | place: Antarctica: Organic Lake...
TGCGTTCAATGGACTGCAAAGTAGTGCAATGTTCAAACAGAAAATGCTGAGAGCCACACAGGTTCCCATGCAAGAGTTCATTTGCGATTTGCGTTTCAGACATTTGAAGGTATGGAGGGAAGCTGAATTTTCATGTCCTCGCGCAGTAAACAAGAAAGCAGTCACGTATCACAAATGGTGTGGGAGTTCTGAGAGTGGTCCTAGAGGTTATCCTTTTTCTATCCCCTCCTACTTGTACAAGGATCTGGACAAACATGTGTTGAGGAATTTCAGCAGGTTCAGATTGCGTGCACACCATTTGAGAGTGGAGTCTTGCAAATGGCATGGTGGTTCTAGCATTTGTGATAAATGTGAGTGTGGAAAAGTTCAAGATGAGAAGCACATGGCTTTTCTTTTGCAAGTGTGCTGAAGTGTGCTAGCTGCGCATGAGATACAGAGACCTCTTTAACGGAATGTTAAAGACTCTGCGTGCGTTTGCTCCTTCGAGCTCTGAATTCATTCCTTTCTTGGCTTGTCACCACAGTATCACTAATTTTGAGATCAATGCATTCCTAAATCAAGACTCACACAGACTCCTTAAGTTTGTGTCAGATTTAGTTTCAATTTTCGACACTGGTTGATTTTGTTTCACCAGCCAATTGCCATCAGCCAGAGACTCGGGCTGTAGGCCATCCTTGTAACCCTTGTAACCCTTGTGCATGTGCTCCTCACACATGAGTTTATGTATAATGTTATTTGCCTCCCTCATTCTTGGTATCCTTAGTGTGACAGGTGTTCAGCAACATGAAGTTCATACGCCCAAAATACACAGCTGATGATCCCCCCTCTTTGATTTCATGCGGTCGGCTGGTCCTGGCAGATGCTTGATTGTCTTTACTGGTTTAATTCAGTGCTGCAATGTCACAAACAGCATTGTGCCTTTTTTTCCTTTCCAAGGATTTATTTGTAGGTGGTACAAGACTGGTGCTACAACAACTATTATCACATTTTTTACACGTTTTACATACGCAGCCTAGCAGTCGCACTTTTTGACTGATGGCTTTATCTGTAGAAGCATTAGGGACCACAGCGATGCAAAGAAAATTTCTCTGCTGGGTGATTTTTCCACCTTGGAGTCCTTTCTTGGTCAAAGGTCCCCCAAATTAGTTGATGACCTAAGTCTTATATTTTGCAGCAACGATAGTCTGACCTGACAGCTGCCTCCACTTTCAAAGCACGTTCACAACCTTAGAGTACGTTCACGGAAACAGAAAGGCAATTTGCATTGATTGCACGGACGAGGCCAGTTTTTCTTGGGGCCAGTTTATTGTTGTGCACATCATCAGGGGCCACCACCAATCTAGTGTGTCTCCAAACAACGTTCTCCTATGCTTCAAATCGGCAGTAAAATCCTGCTTGGGAAAAGCATACCCTAAATTATATTTCTTGTACGTATACGTATATTTACAACCAGGTTGCAGCAGTCCTTGAAGAGCAGTAATTTGGCAGTCCAACAGGCGCCTGAAGGAGGCTGTGAATAGTGAACAGCCTGGACCATAGAAGTTAACCGTTTGCACAACCTGCCGTTCCAAAACGTCCAGGATATTTTGTAAAAGGATGCAATTTTAGAAAAAGGAGCCGCTTAAATCCCGATAAAATCGCTGCCTCCTCCTCCGCGCATCTTAAGAGGAAAAGAAGAATGGACCCGCACTACCTACTTGCTGACAACACAAAGTTTCCAAGGACATGGCTTTGATCTTGGCTGCGCATGCATGCCACTGCCATCAGGCGACGGTGATGTTTGATGTAAATGCCTGAAAAATCACATGTGCACTGCAGGAGGGGTATCTGCAGTGTTACTGCCTTGACTCATATGCCTGATCGTAGGTGTCATATGTCTGATCGTAATATTTCTGCCTCGATTCATATGCCTGATCGTAATATCACTGCCTTGAATCATATGCCTGATCGTAGGTGGTGCCCCATCGAGAGGAGTCACCCCTGATTCGAGGTTTCGGCTCATCTTCCTGTGTGTGTATGTGTGTATGTGTGCGTGTGTGTGTGGTATATATGTGTGTGTTTCAAGTGTGTGTGAGTGTATGTCTCATGTGTATGAGTACACTGTGTGCGAAGGTGCACCTTTCGGCTCTACAAACGTGAGCATACAATCACACACGCATGCACATGGTATCAGGTCACAGGGCAATGAATGTGTAATATTCAAGGTCAAGGTCGGCCAGAATTGTTTGGTGATTTCCCTCTGCCAAAAATACTGTATATTCACCGTATATATGGTTCTGGCCAACCCTATGAATGTGCCACAACATGCAGAGCAAGAGAGAGGCGGTCACAGGGCTCTAACTTTTCTTCAATTCATGTGAAAAATACCACACATCCTTTCACGCACCAAAGGTGCTTCACAAATAGGACGTGCATACAACACACACATACACACACACACATACACACTCACACACAATTTACATGCCCGCTCCATCCAACTCACAGCACAACAAACATCTCACGCTCACGCACACACACACACATACACACTCACACTCACACACACTCACACACACTCACACACCCCAAGCATGCCACACCCACGCTCACACAAAGAAGGCTCTCACCTGCACAGTGAGCGAGCCAGCATCATATGATATCCGCGCCTGGCTGGCCTTTCCGGCATGTAGGAAGCTTTTGGGGGGCAAAGGGTTACCGTCCTGTCCACAGGGAGCCTTTGGTGCGTAATCATAGGAGCCGCTCGTCAAATGAGACTGGCTGGTTTTGCCAGCAAAAGGGTGATGCTTCTTCTGCGCAGCACCGCCCTGCAGCAGGGGCATAAGCAGCATTCACACTTGTTAAATGAGACTGGCTGGTTTTGCCAGCAAAAGGGTGATGCTTCTTCTGCGCAGCACCGCCCTGCAGCAGGAGCATAAGCAGCATTCACACTTGTTAAATGAGACTGGCTGGTTTTGCCAGCAAAAGGATGATGCTTCTTCTGCGCAGCACCGCCCTGCAGCAGGGGCATAAGCAGCATTCACACTTGTTTGGTGTCTATGTCTGCAAGCAGGCACATGTGCTGCAAAATAAAAACCCTGAATAACGGTACAGGTAAACACGGGTAAACATTATAAGGTTGGCCAGGACTGTATAATTACACCGTATATGACCGTATAATTGGAGATATTTCTGCCAAATATACCGTATACATATAACATATATATGGTTCTGGCCATTTACAAATATGCGGCAGAATAAAAGCATCGTGTATATGGACTTATTGCTTGGGAAAACATAGGGTTAGCCAGAACCTTAGTGCATTTGTTCACATATACCGTGCATACACGGAAAATTTAGCAGGAAATTGTCTGTACTTATGGTGTGTATGTGTGTGTGTGTTTCTGGCCAACGCTCTCCTTATCTTTACGTCCTTATTTTATTACTTTAATCTTCCCTTTCTTATATTCCCTTACGTCAGCAGCAAAGGAGATGCTCCCTTATGCGCACCTCGGGAGCCCAGCAATTAATTCCTGATCTTGACACGTGATTTCTGAGCATGGCAAGAACTTGTACTGCCTTTTGACGAGAAAGTGCCGATATTTCAAAAGATTTTGCCAAGTTTCTTTCTCTATTTCAGTAAGCGAACCCACCCCCACCAGTCCCATGCACCAAGAAGCCTTTAACTGTTCATGGGCTGCACAGACGGTAATGCAAAGCAGCGCACCTCCATGATGCCTTCATTATTTTGAACCACGTGGCTGTATGAGGACTTGTGCGGGCCTCCATGCCGCATGCCAGCAAGAAAATCGTCTCCGTGTGAGTATGACAGGCCCTGGAGCACAGCACACATAAAGGAAATCGTGTGTGAGAGAATGACAGGCCCTGGAACACGGCACACGTAAAGGTTTTCGTGTGTTCAGTATGACAGGCCCTGGAACACCGCACGTGTAAAAAGAATCGTGTGTGAGAGAATGACAGGCCCTGGAACACCGCACGTGTAAAAAGAACCGTGTGTGAGAGTATGACAGGCCCTGGAGCATGGCATGCGTAATCAAGCATGCCCTAAAACACGGCTTGCGTAATCAAGCACGCGTAATCAAGTACGCCCTGGAACACGTCACGCAAATCAAGCATGCATAATCAAGCATGCTCTGGAACACAGCACGCGTGGTTCAGGTATGAGTGTTTCTAAAGGCACCCTTTCTTTGTGCTTGAGTGTGTGGTTTGTGTAGTTCTATGACTAAGAGGCTCTTATTCGGCTATGAGCGCTTGCGTTGCACAAAGTGTCTGCTGTGTCGATACAGTGTTCAGGGCTTTGAATGGGCAGGGTGCAGTAATGGCATCCCTGCATGGATATACCACGTCCACGTCTCTTGCAACCTCCTTACAACATTGCACCTGGGTATATGAACACCCCCCTTCAAAATCATGCTGCTATCTTCAAAGAGTACAGGTGCTCTCCTTATTTGGTCCCCCTCATTAGCTGCCCTTGCACGCTGCACATTGCAAGTGTCTAGATCTCTCGTTGCTTTCTGAAAAGTGCATGCGCTCACCAGGGTGTGTGTTGGTGTGTGTCACCCACCGGTCTGTACATCCAGGACGCCCTCAACTCAGTGAACAGGATACAAGGCAAATAACAACGGTGTTTATTTATTTTTTTTTTTACGCGCGCGCTTTGTTTAATAAACTTTGGAGGGCAAACAACGACACTGGAATGACCAAGCACTCATTGCTACGAGCACTTGCTGCCCTCTACATGCTCACCGCAGGGCCTGAAGCAATGCTGGACAACCCGGCCCTGCCAGCAACGTGTCGTCTTCCTCCCTGGACCTCATCGCCTCCGGTCAGACCGCCCAGGCCGGACTGCAGGGACAGGAGGCACGGAACAGTTCAAGCAGTCATGAATAGGAGGACGCGTACATATTTTAAGTTCTGTTTGAAAGGGCAAAGAAAAAAGAGGGGCCTGGCTGGAGGAGCCCTGCCGTGGGAGATGGAAATTAACATGATATCTACAGTATTCAAAATGTACGGTAGGGAGCTATTTATGTAAGAAATGGCTGCTACTTTGCACACCACCTAATCAGACACCTCTGCTACAACCTTTTATGTACCTGTTGCCAGGCTCACCTGCAAGAGTTCCTGCCAACATCTATCCACAGCCTACATAATACCAAACCTTAATTCTTGCCTGTGCGACTTCAAACCTGTTTTGGTACCACGCATGGATGCCCCCCCCCTCCATTGTCTTTCAAATACACACATAGCATCCTCTCTTACACCACCACCCCCCCCTCCCCACACACACATCATCATCACCATCATCACCAATCAGGGCCTTGTATACAAAAGGGGACGTACCTGGACGTTGTCCTTGCATGACTTTTGGTCTCTGTATTCTCGCGCACGCACACCCCTTCCGGGCTCAGCGTACTCTGTTCCATCCTGCATGCTGGGCATGTACCCTGCCTCAGGTCGGACCTACACACGTACGAGCGCATTTGCATCATTCAAAGTGCATGGCGTGACCGACGAAGGAACGGAGGCAATCCTTCGTTTTAATATGAGAGCACTTCAAGGTCGTCCTGGTGCAGTCATGGTTGTAGTGCGTCATTATTTTAGCGAATGATCCTGCATGCTGGGCATGTACCCTGCCTCAGGTCGGACCTGCACACGTACGAGTGCATTTGCATCATTTAAAGTGCATGGCATGACCGACGATGAAATGGAGGCAATCCTTCGTTTCAATGTGAGAGCACTTCATGGCCGTTCTGGTGCAGTCGTGGTTGTAGTGCGTCATTATTTTAGCGAATGATCCCCTGCTCGTGTGCACGCAGACAGGGACCCACAGAAACGCACATGCATGCACAAGCAACTGTGTGGTGCCCAAGAACTGCTACAAATAATAGGGACACGACATGCCCTGAGTATAACGAAGCAGCTCCTCGGGATTGCTGGGTGTCTCGTAGCTTGGAATCTCAGGAAGAGCAATCCCACAAATTGGTGTGGGTGGTCTGTGTTACGAACATGGTCTCTTTGCTCCCACACACTTACAAGTCCCAGAGGAATGAGTACCTGCGAAAATTAGAAGCAGCGCCTGCCAGGACTGGAGGTTCTGCTGCAGACAAGGCTCCAGGAATATGAATGGTTACGAGCATGACACCGGCGTCTTTACTGAACAGCCGAGATATGTAACAACCAAGAAGGCACACGTGACATCTTGCCAACTATGGAAATGGCTGCCCAATCCGTTGCCGGCAGCCAACAAAATGTGATGAGAGGGGAATGAAAATGTCTCTCTCTCCCTCTCTCTCTCTCTCTCTCTCTCTCCTCTCTCTTTCTCTCCCCCTCGGAAGTAGAGTAGGGCAACGACTGTAGGACAGGACACTGAACAAAATGTGTGAGAGGGGAATGAAATCGTCCCTCAGAAGTAGAGTAGGGCAACAACTGTAGGACAGGACAGTGAACAAAATGTGTGAGAGGGGAATGAAATCGTCCCTCAGTAGTAGAGTAGGGCAACAACTGTAGGACAGGATACTGTGTGAAATCGTCCCTCGGAAGTAGAGTAGGGCAACGATTGTAGGACAGGACACTGAACAAAATGTGATGAGAGGGGAATGAAATCGTCCCTTAGAAGTAAAGAAGGGCAACAACTGTAGGACAGGACACCGAACAAAATGTGTGAGAGGGGAATGAAAACGTTTCTCAGAAGTGGAATAGAAACAGAACTACGTAAGCAGGACAGGACACTGTACAAGAAAACCTAGGCCAGGATCCAAGAGCATTTAGCTCCCTGTTGGATGCTTCCTTACATGCACATTCACACATATGCGCACACATCCCTTTGTAATTCAAACATGCCTTTGTAATCCAAACTAAACTAAACTTACATGCACATTCACACATATGCGCACACACATGCACAGGTAAGCGCACACACACACTGCTGAAGCAACAGGGCGGATGTTCCGTGGCCTTTCATCCCTGCCTCTTTTGATAGGGGACATTTGAAAATGTTCTGTGCCCCTTCATCCCTGCCTGTTCTGATGGGGGACATTTGAAAATGTCCCACGGCCACGCCTGCAACCTCCCACTTTCTGTCTGCTATTTTTGGTGGAGTTATTGAGCGTCGTCGTACCTGCAACTTGCCACTGGGGGACTCGTAGTGCCGCATGCCGTGCATAGGAGCAAGGCCATCAGACGGCCCCACTAGACCGTTGTCCTTCAACTGCAGTTGGCTAGCCGCGTTTTTTCCCGCATGCAAGTTGCCGTAGAGGGAGCGGATCTGCAGGCGGGTGTTTGTACATGTGTGCGTTTACGTGTGTGTGTGTGTGATGTTATATACAAAAGCCTGCTTATTGCTCAAAAGGTTGTAAAAGATCAAGTAAGCTAAGACCTTGTCAGATTGGGGTCAACTTGCCTTGCTTCCTCCCTTTATTTCTTTTTTTCATGGTTGCACCCATTACGTTAGTCACTGTAACCTTCCGTAGTGTTTTGGACACAATCCCGGGTTACTTGCCTTGCTTCCTCCTTAATTTATCTTTTTTCGTTGGTTGCACCCATTACGTTAGTCACTGTAAACTTCCATAGTGTTTTGGTCACAATCCCGGGTTACTTGCCTGTACATTATCCTTAATTAGGCTTAGCCACTGAGGTAGAGGCTGGAAACAAACAGCTTCCTCCCTTTGGAAGTTCCAGACACCTTACCTTGGACTTGACACACACACACACACACGCACACAAACTCACACATACACAAACATACACACCTGCCCCGCTATTAATATTTACCTCTCAACTACTTATCTTGAAGCACAACTGCTCTGCAATGCAAGTTTTTCTATTTTGGTGCTTAATGCACAAGGCATTCATATAAAAATCCGATATTCTAATCAGATTCTGCCCACCCTTGCTGTCACACCCACCCACTCACACCCAGAGGCGTGTCAAAAAAAGACTAAGCATTTGGACATGCAAGACGTGTGTGATATCAACCTTGAAAGTCCAGAGCATTGCTACGCACCTCTGCATCTTAGCTGGTACACAAGCTCGCATCAAACATGCAATTACTAGGCAAAATTCGACCCAATTACGTTGGCGGATTTCGCCCAATAATCGGGTTGGAAAAATCCATGACGTCGGTACGCACCTCTCCATCTTTGCTGCCTTCAACACCCCCCATGAAGTTCTCAAGACAGTTCGCGATATGCTGCTTAAATTGAACTGTGGAAACCCCACAAAGCTGGTACGCACCTCTCCATCTTTGCCGCCTCCAACACCCCCCATGAAGTGCTCAAGGGAGTCTGCGTTGTGCTGCTTTGCTGCTAGCCCTTCAGCGCCACGAACCCCTACTCTGGATCCTGTATGAATGCAGGCATGTGTGCATATGTGTGAGTTTGTGCGTGTTTTTATGCTGGAGCCGCACAATTATTACAATACACACATACAAACAGCAGTATAAAGTACAGTAACAATTCAGAGCGTTTCTGCCTCCTGTCCCTCACACGGAAATCCACTCCTCCTCTTCGTAAGTCCCCAATCCATGCAGCAAAGTAAGTGTCGCACACACACATGCATGTGCACACACACATACACACACAAGGCACGGCCCTACCGCTCGCACCATTATTTGGCGACGCCCCACCACTGCTCCTACCCCTCGAAATGCCAGATGGCTCACTTGAGAATTGCCTAGGTGATTCTGATCCGTCGGATAAGAAGCTTTTGCTTTTGCCTGCGCCGTACAGTCCACGTCCTATCCTGCCAGGAGCATCAAGATCTGTACGCCTGTGTATGTATGTGTGTGTGTGTGTGTCGTGTACTGTGTATGTGCGTGTGCGAGTGCGATTGTAGCATGTTTTGTGTCTATATGTGTCTGTGTGTGTCTATGTGTGTGTGTGTGCCTGTGTCCTCGAGTGCTTGTATTCACCAACTAGAAGTTGTGCAAGCAGTGCCTGAGGACTTATCACGGCTGAGGCACAAAAATATTGTCAGAATCAGAAAGTTAGGTGAGAAGCAAGGCCGGCAACAGACTGGAATAGGTTGCATTCCCTTGCCTAACCAACTGCTCGCTCTTTCAGCACACCTGTACTGCCCTGCTGCATCCTGGACGGGCTTCCCTTGTGGTCCCTGGCCTCCCATGTAAGCGTAAGGGTATGCCGGTGGGGGAGCTAGTGGCACGTCTTTTTGGGGGAAAGGGTAAGCAGGCTGGGGTACATGTTGGTGTGAAGGCAAGATTGGGGTGTGCGTACGGTGGGGGGGGGGCGCAAAATTTGGCTTAGGCCCATAGTGAACATGTTGTTCCTGTTGCTGCTGCTGCTGCTGATGATGATAATGCTGCTGCTGCTGCTGCTGCTGAGGGTACATAGCATACTGCTGTGGAGGTGGGGCTTGATTTTGAGGGGGGACATAGCTTTGCGGGGATGTGTGCTGCGTCTGAGGGTGCGTGGCGTACTCGGCTGGGCCTCCGTGCAGCCCATCTTGTTGAAAGTTGTGTTGCGCTCTTCTACCCTACGATGTGTTACGTATTTGGTATATTGCCTGTATACCGTGTGTAACAACAATTGCGTATAGCACTACAAGTGCAGTCACGGTGTAAATACCGTTGCAATATCTGCTTGCTGGAGTCAGCATGTTGGGCATGTTGCAAATATCATTATCAGTACCTGCTGGGGGCCTTCGGCATAAATGGGGAACGCCATGGCGGGTTAGAAGTCTTAGAATAGCTTCGATAAGTCAGGAGCGGATGGTTGTGTATGGAGTAAATAGAAAAATAATGGAATAAAGGGTAAACTCTGTTAATACTCTTCTTCCCCCGCGTCCTCCAAACCGAATTCGTTGTCTTTTTACAACAACCTGCCCGGTTGTTTTGGTGTTAAAAACAAGCAATATGAATTTGAGTGGCTTCCTTCCTCCCAAACGGATAATATTCCGTAGATTGGCAGCAAGCTGCTTCGCCCCCTTGCAAGTATCTGCTTTCAGCTCTCTTCCAACTCCATCAGAGCCTAAAGCTCAGCAACAAGAAGAAGATGCACATCCAGACACCAGTGAAGGAATGGGCAGTTTCACACAAGGTCATGGAAGGAGGAGGGGAAGAAGGACGCCCAAGGACATGTTTTCATTAGAAGGGCTCAGCCAACAGGTATGTCCTTTGTGTGAGCGTCTCTCACAATCGGGCCTGCTAGCCGCTCGTTGAACTGTACATCACTCCCTCGTGTTCTTGGTGCTGCTTTGCTTCCAACAGGAGAGGGAGGACGTGCAGCAACTCCAGCATAGATTGTTTGGAGAGCCAATAGATCCAACAGAACGCACAGGCCGCAGGCAGCTGGCCCGCGGCTTGCAAGGAGCAGAATTGGCCAGCTGGTACTTCAACCCTCCTTCCGTGCCTGGCATTCACAACGAGGAACGGGAATAGTAAGTTGCCTGTCATTATATGTCTAAATTGGTATTCATGAGTGCCCAGCGAATTGACGGGCATTGGATCATATTTTCATGTTCAGAGTCTATCAACGAACTGACCCTCTCTCGCGGTTTCTGCTTGCTGTGTCAACCTCGACATGTGTATTTGTTTGTATCTGTGTATGTGTGTGCGCGCGTGAGTATGTGTGTGCGCATTCGTGTGTGTATGTTTGTATTTGTGAGTGTGTGCGTGTGTGTGTGTGTGTGTGTGTGTGTGTGTGTGTGTGTGTGTGTGTGTGTTTGTGTTTGTGTGTGCGTGTGTGTGTGAGTGTGTGTCCATGCGTGCGTGTGTGCGTGTTTGTGTTGCATGAGAGAGTTTATATATGTGTAGGGTCGGCCAGAACTGTATATATACGGTGTATGTACGGTATTTTTGGCAGGGAAATCACCAAATATACGGCCATATACGGCGTATGTATACGGTTCTGGCCAACCCTATATATGTGACAGATTGATTAGTTACAATTGTTACAATGGGGGGTGACCTTCAGCCAGGTTGTTGGCTGATCGGCTGCTGACAGGCCTCGGTCAGCCACAAATAAATCCGCAATTGATGGGTTACACAGCAATATATGGGCTGGCCAGAACCATATCTATACGGTATACATACGGTATTATTGGCTGGGAAATCACAAAATGTACGATCATTTATGGTGTATATATATGGCTCTGGCCAACCCTAAAAATGTGCAAATGTGGGGACCAGAGGTGCCTCGCCAGGGTTTCCAAATAAATGGTGGCCCGAGGCTAGTAGATTTGAAGCAAGAGCAGACAGAAAGACCTGCAAAGCATCACGCAGGCAACCTGTGCCCTAAGTCTCCCTCTCCAAGAAGTGGGCAGGGGGACCTCCAGTACAGTCCTGTCAGGCATTACCTGAAGGTGTTTTCCTCTGAACTCTATAGATTTAAGTGTTACCTCCGTACCAAATGTTGCAGGAAGGGGTTGCTTTGCCGAAATCGTGCATTCCCTTCTATAGATTTTAAGTGTTACCTCTGTACCAAATGTTGCAGGAAGGGGTTGCTTTGCCAAAATCATGCATTCCCT
>Ga0307947_1004165_pt1 | contig 11468 bp, 8 predicted proteins | sample OrgLakmetagen232_FD_201840 | JGI IMG/M metagenome (GOLD analysis project Ga0307947, IMG submission 201840) | Saline water microbial communities from Organic Lake, Antarctica - #232 | ecosystem: Environmental > Aquatic > Non-marine Saline and Alkaline > Saline | place: Antarctica: Organic Lake...
GTGTGTGTATGTGTGTGTGTGTGTGCTTCTGTAACGTTGTGTCTCTGCGTGTATGTGTGTGTGCTTCTGTATCGTTGTCTCTGTGTGTATGTGCGTGTTTACGTGGGTGACTTGATTCTTATGCATAAATGTATGTCTGGTGCCAGAATGTGCATGTGCATGTGTGCAGTTGTACATGCGTGTGTGTACGTGTGTGTGTGCGTGTGTGTGTGTGTGTGCGCGTGTGTGTATGTGCGTGTCAGTGTGTGTGTGTGTCAGTGTGTGTGTGTGTGTGTGTGTGTGTGTGTGATAACACGTTGTGATGACCTGCAGACTCATAAGGAAGCACAATTGTTTTCTACAATTAAATTGAGCTGAACCGTCTTGACGAGCTACGCGTACACATGTGGAGAAAGTAGTAGTAGTGGAGCTAGGCGTGTGCCCCCCTCCCCGTCCTTCCTCTCCCCCCCCACACACACAAACAGAACACATACTCAAATAAATACCCACCCTGAAAGCTTTGTGACTGTGCACAGACACACGCAGACACACGCACCTGGGCAGAAGTCTGCGTCATGTTCAGCCCCGCCTGAGTCCTCGTGACCTGCACAGGGATTTACGGGGTTTCCACATGGACATATTACGCATATGACACTACATAACATAATATGTGTAAAAAACATACTGAGTGCTTAGGGCACTACACAGGACATTGAGAGATACCACACACTACACGATGATTTTCAAAAGAAGCGAGGCGGACAAACGGTCGGATCTGCACGAAAGAGTCAGAGGTATAAAAAATCTCTGCTTGAACGGAGCAGCCTGGCACATGCCTCATTTATACGAATCAAGGCATGTGAGAACTTTAAACAGACATTATTTGATGAAGCCATGATTTGTCACTGCGCTGTCTTTGAACGTCGTACAATACCGTACTTATACCGAACCCCGGGTTTCAGAAGTGTTTTGTTATATCGCACTTTCCCGCGCCGCAAAAGTCAACATGCTCTGCCCTTGCCGCGCAGACCCCGCAGGCCTTATAGCCCCTGTTCAGCACCAATAAGCTTACGACGACGACCCAAAAACTTCAATTACCAACCCTGCGCAACCCTGCAGGGTCAAAAAAAAAATGTATGAAAGCTTACTGCAGTCACCCCACAAGGCACACAACAATATTTATGCGGGGTGCTATATAAAAAGAACGGCAGCATCACAATCACAACACATGAGGTTTGAGCAGGATACAAGCCTAGCCTCTTCTGATGCTTGATTGTTTACTGATTTTATTCAGTGCTGCAATGTCACAATTTTATTCAGTGCTGCAATGTCAGGCGCTGTGCCAAATTTTCCCCTTTCCAAAGGTTTTTTTTGTAGGTGCTACAGGTCTGGTGCTACAACGGCAAATATCACAATTTTTACATGTTCTACATACGCAGCCTAGCAGACGCACGTTTTGACTGACGGCTTACTCTGTTAACTCTGTAAACTCTAGCCTTTTCTACTTTTAAGCTAGTCTACATCACCGTTGGTACCATACAAACACGCCGCGTGTCCCTTGACCGGCCAAGCCTACGCACAGGATCGCTGGAAATGAAGCACTTCTTCTTCACATTTAGCCCTCCTGAGCGTCAACCTTTCCAGTACTGTTTGCGGATTGTATCAAGGGCCATTGCTGTTCCAGGCTTAGCCTACGCACAGGGTTGCTGAAATCAAAGCGCTCCTTCTTCACATTTAGCCCTCCTGAGCGTCAACCTTTCCAGTACTGTTTGCGGATTGTATCAAGGGCCATTGCTGTTCCAGGCTAAGCCTACGCACACGGTTGCTGGAATCAAAGCACTCCTTCTTCACATGAAGCCCTCTTGAGCGTTAACCTTTCCAGTTCTGTTTGCGGATTGTATCAAGGGCCATTGCTTTTCCAGGCCACATTGAGTTCACTCATTCACTGCTGCCCGTTTTCTCCCTCCATTCTGCAATGGAGGGGCGTTACGGCACCCAGCACAAAAAGGATAAAGGAAAAGATCCATAGCCAGTGAAAACCACAGGACCAAAACGGACTCTGTTTCTCAACTCAAAGGTGGAGGTTTCGCTGCATGCACTTAATCTTTTGATACCCTTTACCTTTGCGTGTTCACTCTGAAAAGTTACGGGCATCACAGTAACCTTTGCATGTTTCCCAGTAGGAGAACCCTCACAGTATAAGCTGTTACTATTTCTGAACCTACGGCCCTATTGGCCATGCCTTCGTTGGTATTCAGTACCAATGTGGCCCCTTTTCCTCCATCAAGGTGGCGGTTTAAACTGCCTGAGCAAATTTCGTTTGATCGTGAACCAGTCTTCCCCACCTCACTCTTTAATTGCCACTTGTTCCAGTTTAAATGCTCTCACTGACAGATTAACACCAAAATGCCATACAAACATACTTGATGTACAAATAATGCCATGCAAACATACTTGATGTACAAATAATGTCATACAAACATACTTGATGCACAAATTCCGCACCTTGTCAACAATGATGCCGGTGTTGCTGCCGCTACTCTTGATTTGGCACGAAAAAGCACAGATTGATTTTCACACAAGATCACACACACACACACACACACACACACACACACACACACACTCACACACACACACACACACACTCACACACACACACGCACACACACACACACACGCACACACACACACACACACGCACAAACACAAACACACAAACACACACACACACGCACACACACGCAAACACACACAGACACACACACACACGCACGCACACACACACCTGCAGGTCCCCCATGGGCATTACCATTGCCGTGGTGCTGGTGCTGGTGGGGGTGCTGATGCTGATGCTGATGTTGGTGGTGGTGGTGATGGAGGTCGTGGACATGTGTGGGTAGGGTGTGGTGACCATTTGAGCCTACCCTTGAAGCCTGGTGACCCCACCCTGTGCCTTGACCCTGTAGGTGGTTGTGTCATTTGTACATGTGACACATGTCTGCACCTTGCCTTGTGCACGCAGATCAGACGCATGCGTGCTTGCCTTTTGGTGTGGTTATGTCATTTGTACATTTGACACGTGTCTGCACCTTGTCTAGTGAAAGCAGATTAGAGCTTGACCAGCAGACCAGTAGGTTATACAGACCAGTTTCAGTAGTCTCACACTTGTGTTCAAACTCCAGTTGTCCCTGCGTTGCCAACAAGCTATGTGTGTGGGTTTTGAACTTTGAAAGGTAACTATTTTTCAGTATGCGTCTACTTTGGTGAACCAACGTCTACACTTTGATGTGTTTTTGCCTACTTCTTCTCGTTTCTGTAAGGTTAGCATTTTCCAGTTGCGTTACAGCCCTTTTTTTTACTTGGTTTGTTTTGAGGTTTACCTCGTTCTCATAGGTCGAGCAGCCATCCCAGGTTGAATGCCTTTGTAATCCAAACTAAACTAAACTTGTCTAGTGAAAGCAGATCAGACGCATGCGTGCTTGCCTTTTGGTGTGGTTATGTCATTTGTACATTTGACACGTGTCTGCACCTTGTCTAGTGAAAGCAGATCAGACGTATGCGTGCTTGCCTGTTGGTGTGGTTGTGTCATTTGTACATTTGACACGTGTCTGCACCTTATCTAGTGAAAGCAGATTAGACGCATGCGTGCTTGCCTGTTGGTGTGGTTGTGTCATTTGTACATTTGACACGTGTCTGCACCTTATCTAGTGAAAGCAGATTAGAGCTTGCCTTTTGGTGTGGTTGTGTCATTTGTACATTTGACATGTCTGCACATTGCCTTGTGAAAGCAGATCAGACGCATGCGTGCTTGCCTTTTGGTCAGCTGGGAGTGGTTGTGTCATTTGGTCAGCTAGGTGTACTCACACAGGAGGAAAAGGGTCATGACATCTCATGACACATACGTGCAAATGTCGAGCTTCCGGATTCACACCTAATTTTGTGCAGGCCAACCGGCGCGTGCATGCTGTGCAGCATGCATACTGCGTGTGCAGCGTGCATACTGCGTGCATACTGCGCGTGCATACTGTGCAGCATGCATACTGCGTGTGCAGCGTGCATGCTGTGCTGCATACTGCGCATGCATACTGTGCAGCATGCATACTGCGTGTGCAGCGTGCATGCTGTGCAGCATACTGCGCGTGCATGCTGTGCAGCGTGCATGCTGTGCACCATGCATACTGCGTGTGCAGCGTGCATACTGTGCAGCATGCATACTGCGTGTGCAGCGTGCATACTGCGTGCATATTGCACGTGCATGCTGTGCAGCATACTGCGCATGCATACTGTGCAGCATGCATACTGCGTGTGCAGCGTGCATGCTGTGCAGCATGCATACTGCGTGTGCAGCGTGCATGCTGTATAGCATACTGCGCGTGCATGCTGTGCAGCATGCATACTGCGTGTGCAGCGTGCATGCTGTGCAGCATACTGCGCGTGCATACTGTGCAGCATGCATACTGAGTGTGCAGCGTGCATACTGCGTGCATACTGCGCGTGCATACTGTGCAGCATGTATACTGAGTGTGCAGCGTGCATACTGCACGTGCATGCTGTGCAGCATGCATACTGTGTGTGCAGCGTGCATGTTGCGTGCATACTGCGTGTGCAGCGTGCATACTGCGTGCATACTGCGCGTGCATGCTGTGCAGCATGTCAGAAAAGCGATGCAGGGTGGGCGCTCAAGCGTGCAAGGTGGCATACAGGCAAAAGCGCTTAGCTAATGAAATGATGAGTTGTGAGATCTCCGTGACTGGGACTGCATGGTGAGTTTTCCGTGACTGGATGTTACGTGCGTCTAGTATGCATGAGGTGCTTTGTGTTGCAGATTCCCTGTGATTGGATGAGCCGTGTGCCTGATGATTGCGTGGTTTAGAAAACAGCGAGCACGCAATGGCAGGCCCTGACACACACCACGCAGGAGCGCCTAGCAGTCCCACGACGGCTAATATTGAGAGGCCAGACCTACCAACCCTGCCACTAGAGCAAGTGCATGTCTGGTCACTAGTGACTGTCAGCAATGGCACAGCCATCTAGTGGCAGTCTGGCCACAGAGGCATGGGCTTTCACGAAGCACAATGGTGTTTACACCACCACCGCCACCAATGCAGCAGCAGCAGCAGCACTACATTTCCGGTAAAACAATTGGCCACGGAGGCGTGGGCTTTCATGAAGCACTATGGTGTTTACACCACCACCACCACCACCACCAGCACCGCAGCAGCACAACTTTGCCGGTGAAACAACTGGCCACGGAGGCGTGGGCTTTTATGAAGCACTATGGTGTTTACACCACCACCACCACTGCAACAGCAGCAGCACAGCATTGCCGGTGAAAGAATTGGCCACAGAGGCGTGGGCTTTCATGAAGCACTATGGTGCTTACACCACCACCACCACTGCAGCAGCAGCAGCAGCACAACTTTGCCGGTGAAACAATTGGCCACGGAGGCGTGGGCTTTCATGAAGCACTATGGTGTTTACACCACCACCACCACCACCACCACCACCACCACCACCACTGCAGCAGCAGCAGCACAACATTGCCGGTGAAACAGTTGGCCACGGAGGCGTGGGCTTTCATGAAGCACAATGGTGTTTACACCACCACCACCACCACCACCACTGCAGCAGCAGCAGCAGCACAACATTGCCAGTGAAACAATTGGCCAGAGGCGTGGGCTATCATGAAGCACTATGGTGTTTACACCACCACCACCACCACCACCACCACTGCAGCAGCAGCAGCAGCACAACATTGCCGGTGAAACAATTGGCCAGAGGCGTGGGCTTTCATGAAGCACTATGGTGTTTATACCACCACCACCAGCACCACCAGCACCGCAGCAGCACAACATTGCCCGTGAAACAATTGGCCACGGAGGCGTGGGCTTTTATGAAGCACAATGGTGTTAACACCATGAGAGCGTGGAATCACGTCCTCATTTGCATGGGCTTTCATGAGCACGTGACGTGAAATCACGTCCTCAGTTGCATAGGCTTTCATGAGCACGTAAGTGTGTACGCACGTACAACGCATGCAGGGGCATGGATCAGTGCTCCACCACGTCGACGTGACCTCACACTGGGAGTCACATATTCTGAATTGTGCCGGTGCATCGGCATGTAGTCGTTCGAAGATCTGTGAAGCCTTTTTCTGTACGTCCTTGGATGATGGGCTCCAGCTAAAAGCTGCTGACGTGCGGGTACTCATTGATTAGTTATTGGCCTTCTCCTAATGGGCTTGGCATCATGCTTATAGGTTGAAAGATGTGAAGCACGAATGATCACATGCATGCGGACACACAGACACACATGCACGTACGCATACCTGCGAGGCCTCTGACCCAGCACTACAGCCGTTAAGGACGGAGTGGGGGCGTGAAAAGGGTGGGACGTCAATGTCCATGTCATCCCCTCCCTGCTGTTGCTGTTGCTGCTGCTGCTGCTGCTGCTGCTGCCGCACGTGCTTGGTGAAGGAGGAGAGGGGTCTTGGTAACGCAGCGTGTGAGGGGGTTTGCGTGGGAAGCTGTGTGGGGAGATGGACACATGGCTGGGTGGGTTTGCCTGAGCCATGTGCAGAGGCGGAGGAGCGGTATCTGTGGCCAAAAAAAAGTATAAGTGTGTTGTGTTTGCGCGCATGTAAAATAGAGTGTGTGGGCACACGTACATGTTGGTGGGGTGTTGCCCAAGCCACATGCAGAAGCCAAGGAGCACGACCTATGGTCGATTTCGAAGTAGTGTGTGAGAGCGGGAGGGTGTAGGAAGCATAACTTTTGGACGACACGTGTCGAACCAATTAAATTGTATATATTCGGAATCCTGGCGTCGAGAGGTATCGATTGGTATATGTATGAGTCGAATCCGGGAGGGGGGGGGGTGGGGTGGTCCCCTGAGGTTATAGTTTTTTGGGGGGGTCTCCAGTTTTTTTTTCTGTGCCACTCCCACGAAATTTTAAACATATCATTGAAAGCCTCAGCTCAAGCCCAGTCGATTGGCACCCTTTCTGAGTAAATTAGGTAAAAGGGGGGTCTGTGGACATTTCCAAAAATCAGAGGCACACGCACTCGGTGCAGGCCGCGGGGTGAGTCAAGCCAATGAAGCAGCAATTAACCCCAAACTTACAGGATTGTGCCAGCATGTTATAGTCAGTGGAATTCTGAAGAAATGGAAGCAATGTGGGACTGCGCAAGCCAGTTATGGGTGCCTGGTAGGTCACTTGTGCATGGGCATACGTATCTCAGTTGTTGTCCCATAACTCTGCGGCATTATAGTTTCAGGTATTGATAAGTATGCAGATGGATGCAGAATTCCAAAAGGAGCAGAATGGTACCCTTTTTGTCTGGTGGGGGCACTGGAAGGGGGTTTTGGGGGAAGGGGGTCCCCTCAGGGGTGCCCACCCCAAAAAGTATACGTGTCGTCCAAAACAAAAATATAAAAAACACCCTCCTGGTGAGAGTATGAAAATTGTATGCACGATCGCAGGTTGCAGGCATGAGGATGATTGAAATGGGTCAAAGCGCAAAACATAATTGTGCCGTGGCGACCTAAGATATGACTTGTTCTTGCCCACTCAAATGTGCACACATGCACACAAAGTACTTGCATACACACAGGCACACACGCGCACATGCATACAGGCACACCCATACAAGCATCCCCCCCCCCACACACACACACATACACACACGCACGCACATGCACACCATAATATGCACGCACAGACCCAGACACACATGTATGCACAGACACACACACACACGCATGCACATGCGGACACACTCCCACACCCAAACCCCTTATTAATACATACACAAAAACATGCGCACACGTGGCATGCACCTTTCAATGAACTCAGAGGCAGTCTCGAGCAGGGCCAGATCTCGTGCAGTGGCCAGATCAAACACTGCGATCACACCCATGCTGCGGAACCAAGCCACTAGATGCTGAAAGGCTTCAGCGGGTGGGAGCTGGTACAAAGCTGCGGTTGGTTAGAAGGGTGGTGCGCCATTGTGTGCTTGTGTGTAAGAGTGTATGTGTGTTACAGTGCATGTGTGTGTTCATCACAAGGGTTTCTTATCTCTTCGCCCAATCACGTCACATGTCCCCCTCATGCGTTGTAAATTGGTTTGGGTTGGTTGAAAGGTGGGAAGAGAGGAGGGTGAGAAGACCACACATGTGTCTGCCTAATTGATTTGAGCATGTGGTCTCTTTCTACTCCAGCCCCCCACCTGTCTCTCTCCCTTTCTCTTGACCTTTCCCTGGAACGCAGAGACGCCTGCTGGCCCCCAGCCTTGTGCTTTGCGTTGGTGATATCTGGTACCTCTCATTCATAGTCACACACACACACACACACACGCACACACGCACACACACACACACGCGGTGACTACCTTTCCCAACACTGTTGGCTTCTGTGCCCCTCCATATCAGTTCATGCCCACGCCCTCCCTTGCCTGAACAATACCCTGCGACATGGATTCAGAAGACCGGCAGCCACCTCAAACATGTACTGCCTTCCCCAGGTTATATCCCTCCTCCCATCATGCCTCCCCTGTAATCAGTGATGTGACCCTACGGTGTACGGTACGGTTGACGGTACTACGGTACGGCGTAAAGTCACATCACTGCCTGTAATTTAATTTGACCCTCCCACCAACAAATTGCAATTCATGGGCTATTCAATCAAAGCAGCCCACACACACACCCCAATGCCGGACATGTTGCTCTGCACCACACTTCCACATTTCAAAGGTTGTGCCCTCTTTACTAGGGGGTGCACCTGGACCCCACCTGCCAACGCTGCCCTGGACTGAGGGGACACGCTGACCACCACCACAGTGCCCGCACAATTAAATCTGTGCAATACTTCACCCTCCTTATAAGGGGTGCACCTGGACCCCACCAGCCAACGCTGCCCTGGACTGAGGGGACACGCTGACCACCACCACAGTGCTCGCACAATTAAATCTGTGCAATACTTCACCCTCCTTATAAGGGGTGCACCTGGACCCCACCAGCCAACGCTGCCCTGGACTGAGGGGACACGCTGACCACCACCACAGTGCTCGCACAATTAAATCTGTGCAATACTTCACCCTCCTTATAAGGGGTGCACCTGGACCCCACCTGCCAACGCTGCCCTGGACTGAGGGGACACGCTGACCACCACCACAGTGCCTGGGTCGTGCAGCTTGGATAGGAACTCTTCACCGCTTTGATGCTGCAACAGCACAGTCTGAGGAAGAGACACCCACACACAAACACAGACATGAGCATCATTATTTTAATCACAGGTGTAGTTGTGTTTGCCGGATGGTGTGTGTGTTGACGCAATGCCCGCTACTGCAGCAACAAAATTGAGGAGAAAGACAGCTGCTTATAATCTAATCATGTCCCACACATACAGGTGCAGAGGTATACAGACATGCATGCTTACGCTACAGACAGACACACGTGCATGCACGCACACGCACGCTTACGCACGCGCACACACACACGCACACACACACGCATACGCATACGCATACGCACACACACACACACACATGCACACACACACATACGCACACATACACACACACACACACACACATACACACACACACACACCTCTGCAGAGGTGATGCAGCCGCTGCAGGCCAGGCAGTCGTGCAGCGTGACCTTGACAGAGTCGCCCACCTGCGAGCGTACACGACATGTGGGCGTGCATGGTGTGCATGCTGGTGTCAAAATGCGTGCAAGGTTGGCCAGAAGAAAAATAAAGAAAACTACACAGTGAATACCGCTCCCCTCTTTACGCAGTGAGGGTTAGGACTGGAAGGCACTTTCGCTCAGCTTAGCAGTTAACAGTTTTTGACTGGTGGCGTTATTTGTAACCTCTGTGATCTCTATAAAGAACAAGCTCACTCGTGCACACCGACTGTGCAAACCTAGGTGAAGGCCTAGGTGGCGACTTGTTCAAATGTAATGAAATTGTGGAAATGGAGGTGAGATCACATTCTGCAAGTTAGCAAAGGCTCCTTTTCCTTTCATTGTTGTCCGGAGGAAGTGGTTGCTGTGCCTATTGATGAGAGAGTGAGTGCTTTGTGTGCACCTGCAAAATCCACCTGTTTCAAGAAGCTCAACCGCAAGGGCAGACTGCAACGGTTAGTTGAATTTTAAAACATTCACAAGGAAGGAGGTGAGCGTCGATTCTAAAATTTGGCAGGACAAGACTTTGAATAACAATCCGACCTCCAGCAGTAACACTCAATTTTGTATAACCGATCATTCGTACCACCATCAAGTGGATGGCAGAAGATTACACTCAATTCTATAAGGTGGTAGTCAAAAGGTGGTAGTCAAAAGGTGCCTCTGGAAAGAAACTACACATGCCGAGCCACCCTTCAACCACCTAGCAATTCCAATTTAGAGCCCTTTTCGCTTTTGGTGCCGGGTTGCAGTCACTGTGCTGGAGAATGTGCTTCCATTTTGCGCCCCGTCAGCTATTACCTAATAAACCGGACGCCTTGATAATTGAGACACTTCACGCCAAATAATGCTGCATCAGTTTGGGTGCATCATACCTCAGTGCACCCGGAAGCAAAGTTGATGCAACACAATAAACAACGCGTCCACACAGCTCACTAGTAGGGTTGGCCAGAACCATACATTTATAGGTATATACGGTGCACATACGGTATTTTTAGCAGGAAAATCACCAGAGGGGGCTAACAGAGGAAATGCCTGAAAATGCGCAATTTTGCATTCAGAAGGCAGCCACTCACAGCCACTTCATCCGATCGACACCATTTTAATACCAAATTGTAGCTGGCATTGAGAATTACCCGAGCATGTGCCCAGTTTTGTGTTCACTTTGCGTGCTGAGATAGACTGGATTAAGCACACATGGTGCATGTAAACCCTAATGTGGTGATTTCCATGGGAAAATGGCTCAAATCCTCATAAAACACCAACTACTCAGCCGTTTTCTTTCATTTTTGTTGCAATTATATTTTTTTTCTATTAAGGATTATACCATTAAAAATATTCCAGGTTGGTGCAGTGGGTGTTCTAAGAATTTGTGGTAAAAAATGGCCTGCACGCCACAGCAAATTAAGCACACGCCCCCAAATTGGCAAGCTCCAAATTTTACATTTATGGACAGCTTTTACATCTATGGACAGTTTTAGAACAAGGATTTATATTATGTAAAATTTGAAGCTTGCTAAATTGGGGGCGTATAAGCCAAAAAGCATATAAAAACTTGGCCATTTTGGGCCTCAGTTAGCTCCCTCTGGGAAATCACCATACATACGGTCATATACGGTGCAGATACTGTTCTGGCCAACCCTACTCACTAGCAGTATGCAGTTGGTGTACCTACACCAATTTTTTTTGTAAAGCAACAAGGTCCCCTATCTTTGACGATTTGTGACACACACACACACACACACACACACACACACACACACACACACACACACACACACACACACACACACACA
>Ga0307947_1004167_pt1:0-7500 | contig 11467 bp, 10 predicted proteins | sample OrgLakmetagen232_FD_201840 | JGI IMG/M metagenome (GOLD analysis project Ga0307947, IMG submission 201840) | Saline water microbial communities from Organic Lake, Antarctica - #232 | ecosystem: Environmental > Aquatic > Non-marine Saline and Alkaline > Saline | place: Antarctica: Organic...
GAGGGAACTGTCAAGCCATGAACACTGCTTGGGCCCATTCGTGGAGAATAAGAAGCAGTTCTGGCAAAACACACACAAAGCCAGACGCCAAAGAAGGGCGAAAAAGCCCTCTTGGCCACTTCCCCTGTGGTGCATGCGCACTTGCACAAATCATACACAGCACACAATAAAGGTTGGCCAGAACCATATATATATAAGGTATATACACGGTATTTTTTGGCAGGGAAGTCACCAAATATACGGTCATTACGGTGTATTTACACAATTCTGGCCAACCCTACTCACAATCTACTGTGTGTGTATATGTGTGTGTGTATGTGTGTGTGTCCACATTCCCCTTCACCTGAAATGGCCGTACCTTGGACCACATCTATAGGGTGCTCGTGATGTCATCTCCAAACACCAGTTGCATCCATATGTGCACAGCACATATGCACAGCAAACACAACAGCACACACAACAGCACACACAACAGCACAGACACACACAGCTGAGCAACAACTTTTCGGCACCAGCAGGCGTGTACGTATGTAACGTGCGTAAGGTTGGCCAGAACCATACAGTGTATACACGGTACTTTTGACAGGGATTTCACCAAATATACAGCCATGTACGGCGTATATATACGGTTCTGGCCAACCCTAGTGTGTGTGCGTGTGCTTGTGTGTGTGTGTGTGTGTTTGTGTAACATGCGGTATGTGTGTACCCAATAGTACAGAGAAATGACATCAGATCGATAACCTTTTAATCAAAGTTGTAACGTACGCACACGACATCAAGCTTGCGCCCCCATACTCCTTCACACCCACCTTCCCCCACGCCCAGGTTGCCCACGTAATCGGCATCAGCAGCGCACCCCCCAACCAGTCCGTGGGGTGCAATGCCCTGAAGATCCATCGCATCACATTCCGAGTTGTCTGGTTGGCGGGGAATAAATGGTCGAGTGTGCTCAAAGCGGCCACTTGCACTGAGCGAGGGGGGTAGTGGGGGCCGCCGGGGGAGGTCAGCGCGTACAGCTCGCTCTGTGGGAGTGTGTGTGTGCGTATGTGTGCGTGTGTGTGTGTGTGTGTGTGTGCGCATGCGGAGGGAGGGAAGAGGGTGCTGCTTCTTTGTACAGATGTTCGCGTTTTGGGGGATTTTATTGAGAGTGAAAAAAGCTGCAGTAGTACATCGTCTCTCTGAACTACTAGCTGCACACAGACATCTAGTCAGGCACAACACACACACATCTGTAACTGTGATCTAGCGGTAGGGCGCACGCAAAAAAAACAGACATGCACAACATCGTAACTTGTTGGTAGGGTACACGAAACAAAAATAAAACACACCCACCCACCCACCCAACCACCCAACCACACACACACACACACACACACACACTCACAAACATACCTGTAGTCGTAACCGGGTGGTAGGGCGTAAAAAGAGGAGTGTCTGCTCTCCCTTTAGGGAGCGCAGCGCTGTGAGGTAGCGCAGCAGCCCGGCTTCAGACCTGTGTGTGCATGTGTGTGTGTGTGCGTTTACGTGTGTGTTTGTGCGCGTGTGTCTGTATATGTATGTGCGTGTGTGTGTGCATTTGTGTATGTGTGTGTGTATGTGCGTGTGTGTGTGCGTGTACGTGTGTGTGTGTTTGTGTGTGTGTGTGTGAGGTAGCGCAGCAGCCTGGCTTCAGACCTGTGTGTGCATGTGTGTATGTGTGTGTGTATGTGTGTGTGCGTGTGTCTGTATATGTGCGCTTGTATGTGCGTGTGTGTGTGTGTGTGCGCATGTGTCTGTATATGTGCGCTTGTATGTGCATGTGTGTGTGTGCGTGTACGTGTGTATATTTGTGTGTGTGTGTGCGCGTGAGTGTGTGTTTGCACGTACGCACCTGATATGTTTGTCAAAGATACCTGTGATGGAAATGAAAGCCCTGATTCATGAAAGAAAACGAGGCTGTCGCTACAGTGAGCTGTTGCTACAGTGAGGCTGTCGCTCCAGTGAGCTGTCGCTCCAGTGAGCTGTCGCTACAGTGAGGCTGTCGCTACAGTGAGCTGCTCCAGCTCAAAAACGTTCGTAGCAGGCAAACAGATATTTTAGGATTAGGGTTGGCCATAACCATATGCAAACGGTGTATATTTGGTATTTTTGGCAGGAAAATAACCAAACATACGGCCGTATACAGTGTATGTATACGATTCTGGCCAACACTAGCTAGGAATCTGCGCCAAGCTGCACATCTACCTGATTCGTGACGACATGTCAGTGCTCTCTGTGGGGGCGAAAGAAGTCGGCTCTTGGAGCACTGTGGCTCTGCTGGAGCTAGCTACTTTGCTCCTCTGCTCCATTCCAGACACACTTGAAGCAAGCAAAAGGCTGTACCAGAACACACGCACACACACGCTCGCACGCACACACACATGCACACACACACGCACGCACACACGCACGCACACGCACGCACACACACAGACACACACACACACACACACACACACACACACACACACACACCGAGCTGTCACCACCTAGTCCGTGCCAGCGTGTCAGTGATTTGTGTGGGGGCAAAAAGGGCCGCCCCTGAACAAAAAGAAAGGAGGAGTGTCTCCATACTTCACTGGCTCAACCAACACACATTCGATGCAGGTAAAACATTATTGTGCCCACCTGATTCGTGACAGCGTGTCAGTGATCTCTGTGAGGGCAAAAAAAGGCCGCTAATCCACACCACACTGGCTCAACCAACACACATTCAATGCAGGCAAAACATGTTTGTGCCCACCTGATTCGTGACAGCGTGTCAGTGATCTCTGTGAGGGCAAAACAAGGCCGCTAATCCACACCACACTGGCTCAACCAACACACATTTGATGCAGGCAAAACATTTTTGTGCCCACCTGATTCGTGACAGCGTGTGTCGGTGATCTCTGTGAGGGCAAAACAAGGCCGCTAATCCTCACCACACTGGCTCAACCAACACACATTCAATGCAGGCAAAACATTTTTGTGCCCACCTGATTCGTGACAGTGTGTCAGTGATCTCTGTGAGGGCAAAATCCGCTCCAGCTCCTGGCGTGAAAGAAGGCTGCTGTTGTTGCACTTCAGTGGGCGGAGCAGAGGGGTCTGGGGCGGGGTGCAGCGGTACGTCCGGAGGGGGCAGGCGTTGCAGCACGTCCTTCACCTGAGTGTATTTTTATGTGTGTGTACGTGTGTGTTGAATTGTTTGTGTGTGTGTGTGTGTATGTGTGTGTGTGTGTGTGCGCATTTGAGTGTATGTGTGTATATGTGCGTGTTTAAATATTTGTGTGTGTGTTTTTGTGTGCGCTTTTTTGTTTGGGTGTGTGTGTGAATGGATAAGGGTGAAGTTATACGGTGGAGAGGCATGGCAGGCCCACACACACGCCCAAACACAGCAAGGCACAAAGCCTGCAGTGTGCTTACCTCGGTAGGGCTGAGAGCGTAGTAAGACACAGAAGCAGCTGCTTTGGCATTGTCAGAGTTCCTGCTGCCCTTTGATGCAGGTCCACACACACACACACACACACACACACACACACACACACACACACGCCAACAAGCAGGGAGACACGTATCCTGCAGTGTGCTTACCTCGGTAGGGCTAAAAGCGTAGTAAAAAGCAGGGGAGCAGCTGCTGTGGCATTGATGGAGTTCCTGTCTGCCCTTTGATGCAGGTCCACACATACACACACACACGCGCACACACACACTTACACACACACGCACACACAAACACACACATGCCCACACACAGCGAGGCACAAAGCCTGCAGTGTGCTTACCTCGGTAGGGCTGAGAGCGTAGTACGGCAGAGGAGCAGCTGCTGCAACAATGAGGGAATTCCTGGCAGCAGGGGGTAGCGCAATCAGCCCTGGAGCGGCTTGGCCCAACACTGTGCATGTGGGCATACAAACATGCTTGTTGTTTTTACTGCACGTGTCGTTTTTACTGCACGTGGGCACACGAACATGCTTGTTGTTTGTATCTGCATGCACAAGCACGCGCGTGCGTGGGTGTGTGGATGTACTGCACGTGGGCATACAAACATGCTTGTTGTTTGTATCTGCATGCACAAGCGCGCGCATGTGTGTGTGCGTGTGTGTGTGTGCGTGGGAGTGTGGATGTACTGCACACAAGCACACACACAACAAGAAAGCTTGTTGTTAATATCTGCATGCACAAGCACGCGCGTGCGTGGGTGTGTCGATGTACTGCACGTGGGCATACAAACATGCTTGTTGTTTGTATCTGCATGCACAAGCGTGCATGTGTGTGTGCGTGTGTGTGTGTGTGTGCGTGGGAGTGTGGATGTACTGTACAAAAGCGCACACACAACAAGAAAGCTTGTCGTTTGTATCTGCATGCACAAGCGCGCGCGTGCGTGGGCGTGTGGATGTACTGCACACAAGCGCACACAACAAGAAAGCTTGCTGTTTGTATCTGCATGCACAAGCGTGCATGTGCGTTTGTGTGCGTGGGAATGTGTGTGTGTGCGTGGGAGTGTGGATGTTCTGCACACAAGCACACACAAAACAAGACTGCTTTCTGTTTGTGTCTGCCTGCACAAGCGTGCAATAGTGTGTGCGCGCATGGGTATGTGTGGATGTAATGCACACAAGCGCACACCAAGACTGCTTTCTGTTTGTGTCTGCCTGCACAAGTGTGTGTGTCTGTGTGGGTGCACTTGCCTTTCTGTGTTTCTGAAAAAATAATACGGTGTTCACGGGTTTTAGTGCTGGCTGGAGGCTGAATTGCATTTTTGTGAATGTGTCAGAAAGAGTGAATGTAAGAACCTGTAGGGCGTACATTGCAGACAGGTGTGCACAAAACCCACATTTACGCAAACACACAGACAAACTCTATCAAGATAAGGTGTGCATTTTTGTTTGTGTGTATGTGTGTACATGTGTGTGTACATAAGCGTTTGTTATGTGTGCGTCTGTGTGTTTAAGTTCGTGTCAGTGAGGTACAGCCCCTGCTCACTTCGTGCAGGTGCATACATATATGTGTATGTGTATGTGAATAAGAGTGTGTGTGTTTGCCAGTGAGTGTGTGTGTGTATGTGCTTGTGTATGTCAGTGATTGAGTGTGTCAGAGTATGTCAGTGAGTGTATGTGTGTGTGTGTGTTACAAGCCCCCTCTCACTTCATGCGAGTGCATACGTGTATGTGTGTCTGTGTGTATGTTTATAAATGATAAAATAATGGGTGTGTATCAGTGAGTGTGTGTGTGTCAGTGAGTAAAGTGTGTGTGCGTCTGTGTGTGTGTGAGTGTGTGTGTGTGTGTGTGTGTGTGCTACAAGCCCCCCCTCACCATGTTCACACCCTGGTCCTTGTTCATCAGCAACCCTAGGCTTTGGTTGCTCTTTGGTTGTTTCATCATCAAGCCCAAGGACTCCGTGGCTCCGCAGCTGCTGCCGCTGTTGCTCCTTGCCGGGCCTCTGCTCTAAACCCTTGAACACCTCTGGCATTGTGTGCAGCTCTCCAAGGACCACCTATGTGTGTGTGTGTGCGTGCGTGTGTGTAGTGTGTGTGTGTGTGTGTGTGTGCGCACGCGCGCACACCACATTGACTGAAGCAAGGGCGCCCACATTTTGATCACCCTATTTGCCACCAGATGCCCTGCTAAACGGATGGCACAGTCAGTAAGAACGCTCTCCTGCATTGAAACACTCTCCCGCACCTCATAGCAAATGGTGCGCCACATCAGCTGAAGCAAGGGCACCCAAATTTTGATCACCCTATTTGCCACCAGATGCCCTGCTAAACGGATGGCATTTTAGTCAGTAAGAACGCTCTCCTGCATTGAAACACTCTCTCGCACCTCATAGCAAATGGTGCGCCACATCGGCTGGAACAAGGAGGCGCCGCTCTGAATGTCGCCCACAAACAGTTGCACCGCACCCAGTGCCATCACGTTGGCAAGCCGCACACGCTGCTCCTCTGGCAGACCACGCCCTGGAGACCTGTGTGTGTGTTTGTGCGTGTGTAAGTGTATGTGTGTGAGTGCACGTTTGTGCGTCTGTGTGTGTTTGTGTGTGTGCATGTGTGTGAGAGTATGTGTGAGTTATGTGTTATGCAGGTGTGTGTGTGTGTGCGTGCGTGTGCGTATGTGAGTGCGCGTGCGTGCGTCTGTGTGTGCATGTGCGCGTGTATGTGTGCGTGTGTATGTGTGTGACTGTGACTGTGAGTGCATGTGTGTGTGTGCAAAGTCTGTGCGTGTGTCTATGTGTGTGCATATTTGTGCGTGAGCCTGCACCCTGCACTCTGCACATATCCTATCCTTACTGTGAGTGTACGTGCGTATGTGTGTGTGTGTGTGTGTGTGTGTGTGTGTGTGCGTGCGTGTTTGTGCATGTGCGTGCGCCTGTGCCCTGCAATCTACTCAAATCTATTCTTATTGCCTGGAGCCTTGCCTCAATTACTCCCTAATTCAATAACAGAGCCATTGGCCCCACCTTGTACTCAACCCTTGTACTGAGCCCTTGTTCTGAGCCCTTGTATTGAGCCCTTGTACTCAACTCTTGTATCAAGCCCTTGTATTGAGCCCTTGTATTGAGCCCTTGCATTAAGCCCTTGTACTGAGCCCTTGTTCTGAGCCCTTGTATTGAGCCCTTGTACTGAGCCCTTGTTCTGAGCCCTTGTATTGAGCCCTTGTACTGAGCCCTTGTATTAAACCCTTGCATTGAGCCCTTGTATCAAGCCCTTGTATTGAGCCCTTGTATTGAGCCCTTGCATTGAGCCCTTGTATTGAGCCCTTGTATTGAGCCCTTGTACTGAGCCCTTGTATCAAGCCCTTGCATTGAGCCCTTGTATTTAGCCCTTGCATTGAGCCCTTGTATTGAACCCTTGCACTTGAGCCCTTGTAATGAGCCCTTGTATTGAGCCCTTGTATTGAGCCCTTGTATTGAGCCCTTGTATTGAGCCCTTGTATTGAGCCCTTGTATTGAGCCCTGGTATTGAGTCCTTGTACATGCAGTCATATAAACATATACATACACACATACACATACACGCTGCGTTCAATATGCTTGGACACAGGCCCGTTTTGACACACACACGCGCTCTCTCACACACATATTATTCACCAGATGCACACAAGCAGGCAACCACACACACACACAAGCACACAGACAGGCACCCCAAACACACACAAGCACCCCAAACACACGCACACAAGCACCCCAAACACACGCACACAGACACACCTGCGCAAAAGCAGCCATCGATGCAAGAGCAGGGCCACCAAGGGAGCTGCGTAGCCTTGGCCGTACACACGCTGCAAACAGAAAATGAGAAAGTGTGTTTGTAGCAGCCATAGCAGCTGGAAGCCTTGTTACGTTTTCGTGGAACAGGTGTGGACGTGTATGTGTGTATTCTGCTAACTTACCAAAGTGGTGCTATCTGTGGCAGGGCCTGTTGTGAAGACTGGCACCAACAGCCAAAATTAGGTTTTTTGGAACAGACGTGTACTCATGTGTGTGTGTGTGTGTGTGTTTGCCAC
>Ga0307947_1004168_pt1:5000-11467 | contig 11467 bp, 11 predicted proteins | sample OrgLakmetagen232_FD_201840 | JGI IMG/M metagenome (GOLD analysis project Ga0307947, IMG submission 201840) | Saline water microbial communities from Organic Lake, Antarctica - #232 | ecosystem: Environmental > Aquatic > Non-marine Saline and Alkaline > Saline | place: Antarctica...
TGTGTCTTGCACCAAGGTCTGGGTGGACAGTATACACTTTAGCTTGTGTCTTGGTTCAGTCACACCAGCAAGTTCCAGCACAAAGGTTGAGGGTGGGCAGTAGACACTGTAGCTTGTGTTTTGGTTCAATCAATCTAGTGACAGCAGATCAAGCTCCAGCACCAAAGGTAGGTCAGGCGTTTGGCACAGTAGCTTATGTTTTGGCTCAGTCACACCAGCAAGCTCCAGCACCAAGGGTATATTTGGTTTCCCTGCCAAAAATGCCGTTTATACACCGTGTATATATATGGGTAATTTTCAGGCATATACATATACATATATATATATAGGTTCTGGCCAACTTTAATGAATAGCGTTTGAATGGTGGTTGCAGTACTGACCTGACGTCGTTTTTCTCGCTACATGTTATTCTGCAGGTACGGCACGCTTCTGATGGAGGAGGCTGAGCGCATTGCACGCTTTGAGCACCGTTCCAAGAAGCTGGCAGTCATCAGCGGCGTCGGAACCCGCCACTACTACAGGTGTGCATGGTGTGTATGGGATTGTATAATATATATATTCACACAGGTGTCGGTCTCTGCGTTGGATCTATGCAAGGAAGGAGGTCCGTCTTGGATGACATCATGAGCACTGTCTCCACAAAGCATCATTGCTCAGGGTATGGGTTGACTGATGACTGGTGCAATCAGCTCAGTGAGCAAACAAGGCACGCGAATAGTGATCCAAACAGCTGACTGGATGTCACTGACTGGATGTCACTGGATGGATGTCACTCACTGGATGTCACTCATTGGATGTCACTGACTGGATGTCACTGACTGGATGTCACTCACTGGATGTCACTCACTGGATGTCACTCACTGGATGTCACTGACTGGATGTCACTCACTGGATGTCACTGAATGGATGTCACTGAATGGATGCCACTGACTGGACGTCACTCACTGGATGTCACTCACTGGATGTCACTCACTGGATGTCACTCACTGGATGTCACTCACTGGATGCCACTGAATGGATGTCACTCACTGGATGTCACTCACTGGACCTCACTCACTGGATGTCACTGACTGGATGTACTCACTGGATGTCACGCACTGGATGTCACTCACTGGATGTACTCACTGGATGTCACTCACTGGATGTCACTCACTGGATGTCACTCACTGGATGTCACTCACTGGATGTCACTCACTGGATGTCACTCACTGGATGTCACTCACTGGATGTCACTTACTGGATGTCACACAACTCGTCGCTGCCAACGAGTAAAGCGTGACCACCAAAATGACTGCTTTCTCTAACCAATGTGGAGAGTGGTTTCCACTGCCTGCGTTGGTGTTCTTCCTTATTCATAGACTGATCCTTTAATGCTGCTTGGGATCCTTGTTGTTTACTCCTTCTTGATTGATTTTTTTCTTGGGACCTTAGGTTGAGCAGCCATGCCAGGCTGGAGGCCTTTATAATTCAAATTAAACCAAACCAATGCTGCCTTGGAATCCTTGTTTTTTTACTCCCTGACAGGAAGCTTGGCTACCATTTAGAGGGGCACTACATGGTGAAACTCCTAGACGACCCCCCCTCAAGAAGGAAGCGGCAGAGAGGCACCGCTGGAATGCCGGCAGCTTGCTGACCGTTTTGTTTCTATACTTGTATATAGTATCGTGTTGAAGGACGAACAGCATTTGTTTTTCAGTGACAAACCACAAAGTATCGAGATTTAGCTTGACTAGTAGTGACTGTTGTGTGACTTGCTCCTTACTTGAAAGAAAAAACTACGCAGGCAGTGAAAAACCACTCCCCACGTTAGTTTAGGTATAGGAATTTCTTGAGGCAGATTGTTTGGTACTATCTTTTTCCAAAATAATCGTTGTGATGCTGCTGCAATATTGATCATTCATATGATCGAATGATTGCAAGAGGCAATAAAGTCAAAAATTCAATGGATGCTCTAGCTTTATGCCGTAAATGGGAGGATGTTGCATCAAACAGGGAGGCTAATGGTTACAATGGGGGGCGACCTTCAGCCAGTTTGTTTAGTTTAGTTTGGATTACAAAGGCCTCCAGTCTGGCATGGCTGCTTAACCTATAGGTCCCAACAAATAAATCAATTAAACAGATCACTGAGTTATGTTATTAAACAAAAACTTTGATATCACCTTCAGAAATATTATCAGATGGTTGAACTGATGCCTAATGTTCTGACCTTCAGCCAGTTTGTTTTGCTTGGCTGATCAGCATCAAGAAAATAGAGGGAGGCTAAGGAAAGGGAAAAAAGGGGTACGCATTAAAGAAACCAAATTGAAGAGAATTTCGGTACAGGAATACATCATAGGGAAAGCAGCATATGTTTGTTGAGATCCACGTGCCAAATGCAGAGGATTGAAAGGAATAAAATATGAAAGGCAGTGTTATTAATTGTTTGACATAGAAACACTAGCGAGTCAAGAATACAACATCTCATTGATTCCAAGCCCGTTCCTGACAGTTATTAAAGAGAAAAACATTCAAGGCATGACACCCCCCATACACGTGCACACACACGCACGCACACATATAAGGACGTACATATTTGGTTACTAAACGCAAAGAAAAAAGCAAAAAATGGGCATGTCTGAACAGTTGTTGCAAATAATTACATCACAATTTTACAATTATTTTACATACGCTGCCTAGCAGTCGCACTTTTTTACTGATGGCTTAATCTGTAACCTCAGAACTTTTGAGTAGGAGAATTTGCAGTAGCAGTGCTCCACTGAGGCAAGGGCGCATCTTTATAACTGACTCAATGAGACCACTGGTCTGGCAGCCAACGGCCGGTCAGCCATACTATATCAAGTATAATCGCTGTAGGTAACTTGTCACGACGAATCATGGTACCAGCTTAAGCATGGATTGCAAGTACGAGCCATAGACTGGCCATCCAGCTTATTGAACAAGACATAAAGAAACTCTCAACTGTCAACCAATTTAACTGCTCCGTCACACAATTCACTCTTGTTTTAAAGGAGGCAGAACGGAAAGAAAAGAAAACAAACTCTGGTAATGATCACACATTTAGCGTAATTAATGGAATGAGCACTTGGGAACCAGCACCTACAAAAATTCTCACTGTTGAAATTAAGTCATAGACCACATGATGAGGGTCAGATGAGTTGTGTGCAGAAGCATCCATGCCACAGCTTGTCTGTGGTCAATGTTATTATGTGTAGCGTGTCTTCTTTAGGTTAGTGAAGGTGACATTTTTTGACAACGAATTCACTGAGCTTGTTTTCAAGTGTTTTTGCCTTGCTTGTAAAACACAGTCCAAAATTTTTAGAGAGATCCGTCAGAGGTTCTTTGTAGGCGGTGCCCACTACTTCAATCGACAACATTTTCACTTATTTGTTTCCTTGTCTTGTAACATTGGTCAAAATGAGTCAGTGTTGAGATCTTGCCTTGTCTAGTGATGTGTGATGGAACAGGGTGTTGCATTTCATTATAGCCGCATCATGAGACATTAAAACAATGGATAACTTTTATTCGTTGCAAAGATGCGCAAATATTCCGAAACACACGTATGAATGCAGCTTGAGTGAAAAGTATGTACAAACTGCTGCTTCTATGCCAACCCTCATCCTGTTTCTCTTGGTAACGGACACGATACATACCAGCCTAAAATGTACACGCAGGAGTGACATTTGGATTCCCTGGATGCAAGGATCTGTCCACGTAACTCTCATCTAGTATCTAGCTTCACTAAAGGTATAGAAGTATTGCTAAGTGAGCAACACCTAAGACCCTGCACCTGCCGTGGCACTTAATGTACATGTAGGACAATCAGGCTTGTGCTATGACCCGGTCCACAGTGGCTTTTGCTAAACTAGCAGATATTGTGCCCATGAATTGGCAGCTCTGTCCGTCCTTCTCCGCTCGGTCACGCAACCCAGAAACAAGGCATCGCAATGCTTTGGCCTCTGCAGGGCTGGCCTGTATCGCAAAGGGGAAGAAGGAGGCAGCGATTTGAAGCACATCAGGAAGGAGTAAACACAGGGAGGAACATGCACGCACGCAAGCACGCACGCACGCCCACACACCCTCACCCACACTCACATACACGCACCCACCCACCCACACACGCATGTACCACAGTGTTCCTGCCTCTTAAGAGTCAGTGGATTTCAATAAGAACAAGTGCAGGACAACGGACTACTACGCTAACTATGGCAAGTAAGAAAAGTTATTCAAAGGAACAAACCTCCAATTTCTAGTTAAGGAGGGGGGTATCACACAATGTACACATCTTTGCAAAGTCTGCCCTAGTTATAAAAATTCAATGCAGAGCGCATTTCCTTTTCTCATGTACTCCCTTATTACAACTGTTGATTCAAGAGCTACCTCTGTATAGCACAAAGGATTTCAATGCAGAGCACGTTTCCTTTTCTCATGTACTCCCTTATTATATCTGTCGATTCAAGTGCTACCTCTGTATAGCACAAAGGATTTCAATGCAGAGTGCGTTCCTTTTCTCATGTACTCCCTTATTATACCTGTTGATTCAAGTGCTACTTCTGTATAGCACAAAGTAAAAGTGCTACCTCTGTATGGCATAAAGTGCTATACAGAAAAGTGCAACCTCTGTACTATAGCACAAAGGAAAAGTGCTACCTTTGTATAGCACAAAGGATAAACCAATCATGCAACTAACACCACCACAAGCACACACATATTTTCTCATGTACTCCCTCATTATACCTGTTTATTCAAATGCTCCCTCTGTTTAGCACAAAGGAAAAACCAAACAAGCAACAAACACTACCACAAGAACACGTATCTTGCTTGACCGTTTCAGCCGTGTCAACATTTCCACCTTACCATTGATGCTTAAGATACTACATTACCATTGATGCTTAAGATAGTTGCTATACTGCCATAGCACCATACTACCATAGTACTCAAGGTAGTGTAATAGCTCCACATATCACCTTACCATTGATGCTTAAGATACCACCTTACCATTGATAAAAAAAACAATGCACTAGTCTTGCACGTGGCACCAAATGGCTAAGCACGAGGCTGTCCTGGAAGCTCACCCAGATGGTGTTTTCCTTCATTTAAAACTCACCTTGCCCGCCTCCTGCATCTCTACTGCAGCCCGCACGAACGCACCGAGCCACACAGTAAAGCCGTGGCAGTCGTTCTTTCCAAGATCAGTCTGAAAGCAAGAGAAAAATGTCCAAAAGGTGAGAAAGAACTCCACTATAATGCACTCTCACAATAAGACATAGAGTGCACAGCGCGGAGTAGAATCTCACACCTCTTATGTAGTACCATACACAGGGCAATTTTATAGGGTTAGCCAGAACCGTATATACACACCGTATACGACCGTATGTATGGTGATTTCCCTGCCAAAAATACCGTACATACACCGTATATACCTATAAATGTATGGTTCTGGTCAACCCTACACTTTACCAGTCAGGAAGAAAGTTTGCTTGCAAAGTGTTAACAACAAAAAGTAGGGAACTTGATACATATACTTACATACTTGTCAAAATCGCATATGTATCAGGTTGGCCAGAATTGTATGTATACGCCGTATATGACCGTATATTTCGTGATTTTCCTGCCAAAAGTACCGCATTTATTCTGTATATATATGGTTCTGGCCAACCTGATACATATTGCACAATGAGAGTCAAAGCGCTGCTGGAAGCAGTGCATAACAGGTGGGGATCATCACACGATCCAGAGTCGACACACACACAATCCAGAATTGACACACACACGATCCAGAGTTGACACACACACACGATCCAGAGTTGACACACAAACACACACGATCCAGAGTTGACACACACACGATCCAGGGTTGACACACACACACGTGTCTTTCAGTAGTGTTGTGCCACACAGCGCTCTGAAGCCTTTAGCCATTCATGCTCGTATGAATTGGGAACTCTTGTAGTGTTACGAACAGTGTTGTGCACATACGGCGTCATTCAAAAATGGCACCATAAATAACAATCGTAAATAACGGCGTTACCGTCACTAAGCTCTGACGATTGACGGCGTAATTTACTATTTTCACCGTCAATTTGACATAAATTACGCCGTCAGCGTCATTACCATTGACGCCGTCAAGCGTCAGGTGCACAACACTGGTTACGAATTACATTAACCGGCCTCCCATTGGCCTATAGTATGTTGGAAAAGCAACGGCAGCAAGGGTTGAGCTGGTCGCTTGGCATCACTACCGCCCCCTTTTTAAATTTTGGCCGACGCAAGCAGAAAGGATTAAGTATCAAAATAAGTAAGAATCACACACCGCTCTTACTGCTCAACAGAAAAATAGGATCAAGTATCCAGGAGGGTGCAGGAAGCATAACTTTTGGACGGCATGTACAATCTCGATAAAAACTATATATTCGGAATTCTCTCGTCGATTGGTATATATGGATCCAATCGGAGGGGGGGGGGGGTCC
>Ga0307947_1004169_pt1 | contig 11466 bp, 14 predicted proteins | sample OrgLakmetagen232_FD_201840 | JGI IMG/M metagenome (GOLD analysis project Ga0307947, IMG submission 201840) | Saline water microbial communities from Organic Lake, Antarctica - #232 | ecosystem: Environmental > Aquatic > Non-marine Saline and Alkaline > Saline | place: Antarctica: Organic Lake...
AGTGTGTTGGGAGGGGGTCAGGTTGCGTGTGAGTGTGTGTGTGCGTGCGTGTTGGTAGGCAGGCTATTCCATTATGCCAGGGGTTTTGAGGGAGCAAGCAGGAGGGGCTGATTGTGTGAGTGCGTTGGGAGGGGGTCAGGTTGTGTGTGAGTGTGTGTGTGTTTGTGTGTGTGTGTATGTGTGTGTATGTGTGTGTGTGCGCGTGCGTGTTGGTAGGCAGGCTATTCCACCATGCCAGGGGTTCTGAAGGAGCAAGCAGGAGGGGCGGAGTGCGTGAGTGCGTTGGGAGGGGGTCAGGTTGTGTGTGAGTATGTGTGTGTGCGTGCGTGTGTGCGTATGTGTGTGTGAGTGTGTGTGTGCGTGTTTGCGTGCGTGCGTGTTGGTAGGCAGGCCATTGCACCATGCCAAGGGTTCTGAGGGAGCAAGCAGGAGGGGCTGACACAGGTGTGAGTGCGTTGGGAGGGGGTCAGGTTGCGTGTAAATATGTGTGTGTGCGTGCGTGTGTGTGCGTGTGTGTGTGTGCGTGCGTGTTGGTAGGCAGGCTATTGCACCATGCCAGGGGTTCTGAGGGAGCAAGCAGGAGGTACGGATTGTGCGAGTGTGTTGGGTTAGGTTTTGTGTGTGTGTGCGTGCCTTTGGTAGGGCAAAAGCTGTTTAATGCATGGTGTTAAGTGTGAAGGAGCTGCTGGAGCTGCTATGGAGTGCAGGGAAGCACGCAGAAGATGTTAATTACTTGCGCATGTTGGGAGGAAGCAGGCTGTGTGCTTTGATGTGAATTTGTGCTGGTAGGGCAGGCTGTGTATGTATGGTGTAAAGTGTGAAGGAGCTGCTGGAGCTGCTATGGAGTGCAGGGAAGCACGCAGAAGATGTTAATTACTTGCGCATGTTGGGAGGAAGCAGGCTGCGTGTTCTGATGTGAATTTGTGCTGGTAGGGCAGGCTGTGTATGTATGGTGTTAAGTGTGAAGGAGCTGCTATGGAGTGCAGGGAAGCATGCAGAAGATGTTAATTACTTGCGCATGTTGGGAGGAAGCAGGCTGTGTGCTTTGATGTGAATTTGTGCTGGTAGGGCAGGCTGTGTATGTATGGTGTGAAGGAGCTGCTGGAGCTGCCATGGAGTGCAGGGAAGCACGCAGAAGAGGTGGTTTTGTTGCTGTGTTGGCAGCAAGTAGCCTGTGTATGTGTGTATGTATTGGCGTGGTGTGAGTGCGTGCTGTGTTGGTGCAGGGGGACAAGCATGAGGGGCAGAGTGCAAGGGAGTTTTTGCAGGGATTGATTTTTGTTTGATGCAAAAAAGTTGTTCGAGGCAAACATAAAAAATCAGTTTCATGCGAAAAACGCTAGTTTGACGCATAAAATAACTCCACAGGCAGCTTTTTCTTTTAGCATGAGCCTGCATGCTGGAGTGTTTGTCTAGATAAAAGCGTGCGAGCTGTGTCCGCAGGAGTCAAGCACGAGGGAGCAAGTTGTGTTTGTGCGCATGTGTGTATTTGTGTGTGTGCGCACATGTGTGTGTATGTTTGGGTGTGTGTATTTGTGTGTGCGTGTGCGCGCATGTGTGTGTGTTTGGGTGTGTACAGGTGTGTTGCATGATCCTGGATGCTGGAATGTCTGAGGAGAAAGATGCGAGCTTTGTCAGCAGGAAGCAGGCTGTGAGAAGCAGTGTGTGCGTGTGTATGTGTGTGTGTTGCATGACCCTGGACTTTGCAATGCTTGGCACACGCAGGCACACACACATACACACGCGCACACATATACGCATGCACACACATGCACACACACACACACAAACACACACACATATACACACACACATGCACACACACAACACACACAGGTGGTGGATCTTGGACACTGGTTTCAAACCGTGACGCACACACCAGCACTTTCCTCGAAAGCACCACCGCCCTCCCCAGCACCCCACGACGCAGGGCCACGACGCAGCACCCTGACGCCACACACAGCACCCACACACACACCAGCCTGTGCCCCACACTCACCATGGGGCATTGGTAGTGCTTTGCTGCGTCAAGCCGTGGTGTGGGGGGCCCCTGCTTTGGCAGACCTCATTATGGACTATTTGATGGCTTCCCTGTCCTCTTGTGCCCCAACTGCAATGCGCGCGCAGCTCCACACCCCACCTGACATGCATACGCAACCACCACCACCACCACCACAGCAGCACCAGCATGCAGTTGAACTGCAGCAGCAGCGTGCATTTGCGCAGCTCGCGCACGTGATATGTCCTCGTATTGATGCTGCTGCTGCTGGTGGTGGTGGTGGTGATGCTAGCAGTGGAATGAGGCACGAGGAGGACGCAGCTTCTTCTGTTAAGCAACTGGGCGGCCTCCTGCACTTAGCGTTGCTCAGCCCACACAGGTGTGTGTGTATGTGCGTGTGTGTGTGTGTGTGTGTGTTTGTGTGTGGTGTTTCTGCTCGTCTGCAAACGCGTGTGTCTTTCTTTTTGAAAGCTGATGGGATGAGCTTGGCGTTTCTGCGCCTCCCTTCCTTTCAATTTCTTAACCAATGCAATATTGCAGGGAGCTCGTCGCAAATAGAAGCTTGGCATATGCCTTGTACCGTTGTCGGCTGTCATTTACTTTGCTCAGGCCTTCGCCTAGCAAAGGGGGTTGTGCTACAACTATTTGTACAGACCCACCATCGGCTACTTTCAGCAATTGGCACTTCTATAACCAATGCTTATTCAACTCATTTCGTCAAGTCATCTGGCTTAAATGCGAAAGCAAAGTTCGTCGCTTCTTTGCGGTCTGGCCCCATGCAACTCGCAGGACTGCTGTGTCTATGCGGCTTTGGATGACAAAGCTGCCATCAAAATGTCACTGCGGTTGTTTTTTGGGTTTATGTCTTATATGGGTCATATGTGTATGGGTCTATGCAGCTGCAGCTGTTGGTGATTAAATGCCCAACTGTACCCTACCGTAGGGTACCGTGACCAATCCGAGGTTTGAAAAAACCCAATTCATAAGCTCCAATGCGAGCAATGCGAGGGGGGCAACACATAGTTATTAAACACAATGCGAGCCTATGCGAGGGCCTTCTGGCCCTATGAGCTGCACCTGCATGCGTATGCACGCGTGTGTGCGTGCGTGCGCATACGTGCGTGTTTGTGTGCGTATGTGTGTGTATGTGTGTGTGTGTGTGTGTGTGTGTGTGTGTGTGTGTGTGTGTGTGTGTGCGTGCACATACGTGTGAGCGTGCGTTGTGTACGTGCGTGTGTGTTAACGGTTGTGTACATACATGCGTGCATGCATTGTGTACTTGTGCGTGCGTGCGTATGTGTGAGTGTGTGTTCGCATACGTGTGTACGTAAGTGTGTGTGTATACACATGTATACATGTCCCATACCTGTGTGTGTGTGCGCGAACGTACGTGTGCGTGCATGTGTACGTGTGCGTGCGTGCGCTTACGTGTTTGTTTGTTTATGTGCGTGCACGTATATGTGTGTGTGCGTGCGTGCGTTGTGTACGTGCGTGCGTGTGTATACGGTTGCATACGTACGTGTGTGCATGCACGTAGGGTGTGTGTGCATGTATGTGTGTGTGCGTGCGTGCACATGTAAAGGGATTGAAGGCGCCCTTCCTCGTGGTCCTTCCTCCCCAATAGAGGGCCAGCCTTCCAAGCTGTTTGTCCACCTTGGGGGCCTTGAGAGGTGGCTTGGGAGGCTTTCCCCTGTCCCCTTTTATGCTCAAACTTATTCAATTGTAATGCGAGCTTCGTGAGGCCCTTGTAACTTAATTATTAAATTGCTCCTGACACACCGCGAGGGGGTCAAAAAAGTTCGCGTAGCGTGGCGATATAAGTATAGTATGGCATTACCCAGGGAAGTACACTGGGTGCCCAAACTATTCAGGGGGCCCCGAATAGCCTGTAAAAGTTTCTAGGGTTCCCCGGAAATGCTTTTAGAATTATGCAGGGTGTTATAAAATTTTCCGGGCAAGGGGCTGTCGCCCCCGGTTCCAAGCACAATGTTAATGCTTGTGTGTGTTAGTGTGTGTGTGAGTGCATATGTGTGTGCGTGCATGTGCATGTGTGAGCGTGTGTGTGTTTGCGTGTGTGTGTGCGTGTGTGTGTGTATGTGTGTGCGCGTCTGCTTGTGTATGTGTATGTGCGTGTGTGTGCTTATGTCTATGTAATTACAGTTTATGTGCTTGGTTGTGTTGCCTGCGTTTTCACACGGACGACATTACATGGGGCCGCCCACAATGCAAACGCAAGCGATACAAACGCTCCACCGCAATAACTCAAACGCCAATACTACAAACATCACAGGTCCGCCATGCTACAATCACACAAACATCACACAAACATCACACTACATCACACAAACATCACACAAATATCACAGGTCTGCCAAGCTGCAATCACACAAACATCACACAAACATCATACTACATCACACAAACATCACACAAACATCACAGGTCTGCCATGCTACAATCACACAAACATCACACAAACGTCACACAACATCACACAAACATCACACAAATATCACAGGTCTGCCATGCTACAATCACACAAACATCACACAACATCACACAAACATCTCACAAACATCACAGGGCCGCCATGCTACAAACTGTGCTGGAGTGGGGGAGGCGCTGGGGGGGGGAAGGCACTGCTGGCTTTGAATGGCAGTGGCGTGAGGAAAACATGGCAGGTGCGTGTGTGTGTGTGTGTGTGTGTGTGTGCGTGCGTGCGTGTGTGTGTGAGTGTGTAAGTGTGTAAGTGTGTTGGGGGGGGGGATACTTTTACCCTTGCTACCGGATGTGGTGACGAGGGCTTAAAATGCGACGAGGGCTTAAAATGTGACGAGGACTTATAATGCGACGAGGGCTTATTCTGGTGACGAGGGCCTAAGTTGGTGACGTGGGCCTAAAATGGTGACGAGGGCTTAAAGTGGTGACGAGGGCCTAAACTGGTGACGAGGGCTTTAAATGGTGACGAGGGCCTAAAATGGCGGTTCAGATGTGTTTTTTATGTTGTCAGGAAGTTGGCCATGATGTTGTCAGGAAGTTGTCAGGAAGTTGGCCATGATGTTGTCAGGAAGCTGGCCATGATGTTGTCAGGAAGTTGGCCATGATGTCGTCAGGAAGTTGGCCATGATGTTGTCAGGAAGTTGGCCGTGATGTTGTCAGCAAGTTGGCCATCGTGCAAGGTAGGAAGTTGCTGGAAGCGTGCAGTGTGTGTTTGTGTGCATGCGTGGGTGCATGTGTGTGAGTGTGTCTGTGTGCTTGTGTGTGGTGTGTATGTGAATGTGTGTGAATGTGTGTATATGTGTGTATGCGTGCTGTGCATGCATGCGTGCGTGCGTGTTGTTGTCATTTGACGAATCACGTGTTTTTTTAGAACGCAGATTTCCCTTATGCTAGCTTGGATGGTTCTTGTTGTTTAATCCTCTGCTTTGTTGGTACACATAGACACAAATACGCACGGTTTTTGCTATGGACTTCTCTTATTTGTATGTACACACACACACATACACACACACACTCACACACACACATACACACATGCACACGACTAGTATCACTCAGGCATGCGCACGCTAACAGGCATACTTATTTATATAAAAACACACGCTTCTCAGGGTTCACTCCGCTACAGATTGCGGTTGGGGGCATGCTGGATCTTGACAGCCTTGAAAAGAGTGAGGGCGGCGGTTCCGAGGTACACACAGGGACAGGCAAACAGGAACATTGATCTCTGAGTTTCGAAGTTTGTATCTCTCTCTTGGAGTTCGTATCTCTGAGTATTGGAGTTCGTAGTACATCCATTGCTGACTATTGATGATTTTGAGATGGAATCGCGGCGGGACGAAGTACATAATGGAGTAAACAAGTGCACTAACAGGTCAATTTAATGTGAGGCTTATTACTCAACCCTTCTGCGTGAGTTTGAGTAAAACATTGATCGCACAGAGAGAGAGAGAGAGAGAGAGAGAGAGAGAGAGTGTGTGTGTGTATGGTTTCGCGTGCGCATGTATGTGTGTGTGCACTCATTGCTTCCCCTAGACAGGTTTTAATCATCCCCACTTGTTTGCCAGATTGTCACGGAGCTGCTACAGCGTGCGGCTGCCTGGAAACACATGCATTGCTTTTCTGGACAATTTACAGACGGTCGCCCAAGTCACACCAGAGTTGCCGAAATATCTCCCCAGCCTCTGCACCTCTCCCAGACCTTCAAGCATCTGCTGAAAGAACAAATAATTAGCCATCCAATGCATGTCTCAGGTCACGGAATGGTGGAGTGGGTGCAGAGATATGCTTGCGCAAAGTTAAGCGAGACTATTTGGCTGGCAGGAGGGTGAAATTTTTCACCTGGGGCGACCTGACACACATGCACTGCTTTTCCTGGACAGTTTACAAACTACTTTTTCTGCTCTCGCTCACCAGATCGTCACGGAGCTGCTGCAGCGCGCGTCTGCCTGGAAACTCATGCACTGCTTTTCCTGGACAGTCTACAAACATCTTTTTCTGCTTTCGCTCATCAAATCGTCACGGATCTGCTGCAGCGCGCATCCGCCTGGAAACACATGCACTGCTTTTCCTGGACAGTCTACAAACATCTTTTTCTGCTCTCGCTCATCAGATCGTCACGGAGCTGCTGCAGCGCGCGTCCGCCTGGAAACTCATGCACTGCTTTTCCTGGACAGTTTACAAACATCTTTTTCTGCTCTCGCTCATCAGATCGTCACGGAGCTGCTGCAGCGCGCGTCCTCCTGGAACCCTGCCCAGATCCAGAGTGCAGTTCTCCAGGTAAGGGCGACGGTCTTGTTTCTGGTTCTGTGAAGTAAACGCATCTGTCTGGACCCCCACCTTATCCGGGATGTAGTGCTTCAGGTCAGGTGGGGACAACGGTTTCTGTCCTGGTTCGTTTAGGTAAACGCATATGCCTGGACCCCCACCTTATCCGGGATGCAGTGCTCCAGGCAAGGGCGACGGTCTCTGTCCTGGTTCGGTTAGGTTAACGCATCTGCCTGGACCCCCACCTTATCCGGGATGTAGTGCTTCAGGTAAGGGCGACGGTCTCTGTCCTGGTTCGTTTAGGAACACGCATCTGCCTGGACCCCCACCTTATTCGGGATGCAGCGCTTCAGGTAAGGGCGACAGTCTCTGTCCTGGTTCGGTTAAGTAAACGCATCTGCCTGGACCCCCACCTTATCCGGGATGTAGCGCTTCAGGTAAGGGCGACAGTCTCTGTCCTGGTTCGGTTAAGTAAACGCATCTGCCTGGACCCCCACCTTACCCGGGATGTAGTGCTTCAGGTAAGGGCGACGGTCTCTGTCCTGGTTTGTTTAGGTTAACGCATCTGTCTGGACCCCCACCTTATCCGGGATGTAGTGCTTCAGGTAAGGGCGACGGTCTCTGTCCTGGTTTGTTTAGGTTAACGCATCTGCCTGGACCCCCACCTTATCCGGGATGTAGTGCTTCAGGTAAGGGCGACGGTCTCTGTCCTGGTTTGTTTAGGTAAACGCATCTGTCTGGACCCCCACCTTATCTGGGATGCAGTGCTTCAGGCAAGATAATAGGCTTTGTTGCTTAGAAAACAAGCATTGTGTTTCATTAGGTCCAAGTTTTAAAGGTCTATTTAAAGTTATGAGTTTGGTGTGGCGAATTATTGCACAAGAGCCCAGGCTATGTGGTCCTGACCAGCCTATTCCTACGCGCACACAGATAGAACTGCTTGTACAGATCATCAATTCAAAGTTTTACGGTATTATGTATTCAAGGTCATGTGGCGAATTATTACAAGAGAGCCCAGGCTATGTGGTCCTGACCTGCCTAATCCTACGCGCACACAGATAAAGAACCTCTTGTACAGATCATCAATTCAAAGTTTTACGGTATTATGTGTTTATGAACTTGGTGTGGCAAGTTATTGCAAGAGAGCCCAGGCTATGTGGTCCTGACCAGCCTAATCCTACGCGCACACAGATAGAACTGCTTGTACAGATCATCAATTCAAAGTTTTACAGTATTACGTATTCATGAGTTCGTTGTGGTGAATCATTGCAAGAGAGCCCAGGCAATGTGGTCCTGACCAGCCTAATCCTACGCGCACACAGATAGAACTGCTTTTACAGATCATCAATTCAAAGTTTTACGGTATTACGTATTCAAGGTCATGTGGCGAATTATTACAAGAGAGCCCAGGCTATGTGGTCCTGACCTGCCTAATCCTGCACACAGATAAAGAACCTCTTGTACAGATCATCAATTTAAAGTTTTACGGTATTATGTGCTCATGAGTTCGTTGTGGCAAAGCTTGTGCAAGAGAGGCCAGGCTATGTGGTACTGACCAGCCAGCCTAATCCTACGCGCACACAGATAAAGAACCTCTTGCACAGATCATCAATTCAAAGTTTTACGGTATTATGTGTTCATGAGTTCGTTGTGGCTAAGCTTGTACAAGAGAGGCCAGGCTATCTGGTACTGACCAGCCAGCCTATTCCTACGCGCACGGATGGAACCGTTGTACACAAACATAAGATGTATGGAACACACCGTTGTGTTTCATGGACTGCGCATTTATGTTGCGTTTTGTGATCGCAGCGTCTGTGGCTTTCTTGTGCATGATCTGTGCTGCACGGCCCTCTTGTTCGCCACATAGGCATTATGATCCTTGCGTTTTGCTCCCAGATCACGCAAAGACAATAACGCCTATGCGGCGAACAAAAAGAGGCCAGGCCGTGCAGCATAGATCACGCAAGTACAACAATGCAAAAAACATGCATCTATAGAAAAGGGAAGTGAAGGAAGAGCTCAGTAAGAAAAAACATGAGAAAAGGAAATTGACCAAAAAGAGCAAAAAAGACTGCTGTTGTTGGGAATCAAACCCTGCACCACCTGCCATGCACGGTCCATATACGGTTTAGACCGTACATACGGCGTACAATACGGTCGGCCAAAACTTATGTACGGTATACGGATACGATACGGTCGGAAAGTTCCATATACGGATACAGTTACACGGCGTATTCAGATACGCCGTATTTTCGTTAATGCGCTTCTAGCCCTATACTTGTGCATTCACTACATGTGCATTCACTACATGTGCATTCACTGCATGTGTGCATTCACTACATGTGTGTTCACTACATGTGTGTTCACTACATGTGCATTCACTGCATGTGTGCATTCACTACATGTGTGCATTCACTACATGTGTGCATTCGCTGCATGTGTGCATTCACTACAAGTGTGCATTCACTACATGTGTGCATTCATTACATGTGTGCATTCACTACATGTGTGCTTTCACTACATGTGTGCATTCACTACATGTGTGCATTCACTACATGTGTGTATTCACTACAAGCATTGCTGTCCTTGCCTCTTACTAGCTCCCTACACAGCCTGTGCTGTCCTCGCATGCCCTGTATTGCACGGCCCAGCCTCTTATTCATTCACTACACACAGGCCTTGCATTATGAAGAGCAGGAGGAGGAAGAGGAGAGAGTGGCCGTTACCAGGCAGCAGCAGCAGCAGGAGCAGCAGCTGCAGCAACAACAGGAGCAGCACGAAGTGTGTTCGATGAACTGGATGTTTGATCAAGCCCTGGCAGGGGAAGGAGAGGGGGTGCCTCTAGAGAAAAGTGGGGAGGGGCAGGTTGACCCGGATTTCTTTGACGGCTCGATGGACTGCCTGGCGCCCCTGCTGCCTAGGGTCTCTCAGGTGTGTGTGTGTGTGTGTGTGTGTGTGTTTGTGTGTGTGTGTATGCGTGTGGGTGTGTGCGTGTGTGGGTATGTGGATGGGTGTATGTATAAGTTTGAGAGTAGGTATTGGTGTGAGTGTGGATTTTGACACGCCATTGCTCCTTTACTGCCTTGGACTCTGCGGATGTTCCAGTGCATATGTGGGAATGCAGGTTGAAGTGGGGGTGTTGGAGTGCGTGTTCTGGGGTGCTTGCAGGTGTGTGTCTATGTGTGTGTGTGTGTGTGTGTGTGTATGTGCGCACGCGCGCAAATTTGGAGAGGGCTTTGACGCAGGGTCCTGCCACACTGTCTATCAGTGGCACTTCCTGCCTTCTGTATGTGTGTGTGCATGTGCTATTGTGGCACTTCCTGCCTTCTATATGTGCTGCTATCAGTGGCACTCACTGCCTTCTGTATGTTCTATTGTCAGTGGCACTCAGTGCTCTCTGTATGTGCTATTGTGGAGGGTGCCTTTGCCTTTCTGGTGCACTTCAGTGCAGATGCAAGCTCGGTTGCTGTGAGGTCCGACTTCAGTGCAGATGCAAGCTCGGTTGCTGTGAGGTCCGACTTCAGTGCACAGATGCAAGCTCGGTTGCTGTGAGGTCCGACTTCAGTGCAGATGCAAGCTCGGTTGCTGTGAGGTCCGACTTCAGTGCAGATGCAAGCTTGGTTGCTGTTCGGTCCGACTTCAGTGCAGATGCAAGCTCGGTTGCTGTGAGGTCCGACTTCAGTGCAGATGCAAGCTCGGTTGCTGTGAGGTCGACTTTAGTGCAAATGCAAGCTCGGTTGCTGTGAGGTTTGACTTCAGTGCAGATGCAAGCTCGGTTGCTGTGAGGTCCGACTTCAGTGCAGATGCAAGCTCGGTTGCTGTGAGGTCCGACTTCAGTGCACAGATGCAAGCTCGGTTGCTGTGAGGTCCGACTTCATTGCAGATGCAAGCTCGGTTGCTGTGAGGTCTGACTTCAGTGCAGATGCAAGCTCGGTTGCTGTGAGGTCCGACTTCAGTGCAGATGCAAGCTTAGTTGCTGTGAGGTCCGACTTCAGTGCAGATGCAAGCTCGGTTGCTGTGAGGTCTGACTTCAGTGCAGATGCAAGCTCGGTTGCTGTGAGGTCCGACTTCAGTGCAGATGCAAGCTCGGTTGCTGTGAGGTCTGACTTCAGTGCAGATGCAAGCTCGGTTGCTGTGAGGTTCGACTTCAGTGCAGATGCAAGCTCGGTTGCTGTGAGGTCCGACTTCAGTGCACAGATGCAAGCTCGGTTGCTGTGAGGTCTGACTTCAGTGCAGATGCAAGCTTGGTTGCTGTGAGGTCCGACTTCAGTGCAGATGCAAGCTCGGTTGCTGTGAGGTCCGACTTCAGTGCAGATGCAAGCTCGGTTGCTTGAGGTCCGACTTCAGTGCAGATGCAAGCTCGGTTGCTGTGAGGTCTGACTTCAGTGCAGATGCAAGCTCGGTTGCTGTGAGGTCCGACTTCAGTGCAGATGCAAGCTCGGTTGCTGTGAGGTCCGACTTCAGTGCAGATGCAAGCTCGATTGCTGTGAAGTCCGACTTCAGTGCAGATGCAAGCTCGGTTGCTGTGAGGTCCGACTTCAGTGCAGATGCAAGCTCGATTGCTGTGAGGTCCGACTTCAGTGCAGATGCAAGCTCGGTTGCTGTGAGGTTCGACTTCAGTGCAGATGCAAGCTCGGTTGCTGTGAGGTCCGACTTCAGTGCACAGATGCAAGCTCGGTTGCTGTGAGGTCTGACTTCAG
>Ga0307947_1004170_pt1 | contig 11464 bp, 16 predicted proteins | sample OrgLakmetagen232_FD_201840 | JGI IMG/M metagenome (GOLD analysis project Ga0307947, IMG submission 201840) | Saline water microbial communities from Organic Lake, Antarctica - #232 | ecosystem: Environmental > Aquatic > Non-marine Saline and Alkaline > Saline | place: Antarctica: Organic Lake...
TTACGAGCTTAAACCTACTACCCTTGAGGGTATGCACAGACACGTGTGCGCAGACAATGATTACGAGCTTAAACCTACTACCCTTGAGGGTATGCACAGACACGTGTGCGCAGACAATGATTACGAGTTTAAACCTACTACCCTTGAGGGTATGCACAGACACGTGTTCGCAGACAATGATTACGAGCTAAACCTACTACCCTTGAGGGTATGCACAGACACGTGTGCGCAGACAATGATTACGGGCTTAAACCTACTACCCTTGAGGGTATGCACAGACACGCGTGCACAGACACGTGCATGTGTGTAGACACGACACAGCACAGCACAGACGCTACACAGCACAGCACAATGTCACTTTGCGCAGCGCAGTAGGATTGGTGCAAGACGAGCGTCATCTTTTGTTTTCGTATGCATTGGCTTGTGCATTGTGCACACACGGGCAGTGCTTCTTGACATACTGATCATGTATATGGCCGTCACTTGAGCCGGTACTGTTGTGCGTGCCTCTGCAAGACTTTGTATCATTGCAATAATCTATCCTCATCACGATGCTGTAGCAAAGATTACCCAGACCTCTCGGCCAAGGATAGGCTCATTAGATGCATCAGTGTAGTGCGCGTGCGTCCCAGAACATCTAAGGGCATCACAGACCTGTTATGGTGCTGCCTTTGTAGCATAATGTGCTGACACACACTTTGTAGCATAACGTACACACTTTGTAGCATACACACTTTGTAGCCTAACGTACACACTTTGTAGCATAATGACACACTCTTTGTAGCATAATGACACACACACTTTGTAGCATACACAGTTTGTAGCATAATGACACCTACTTTGTAGCATAATGACACACACTTTGTAGCATAATGACACACTATTTGAAGCATTTGCACACTTTGTAGCATAACGTACACACTTTGTAGCATACACACTTTGTAGCATAATGACACACTTTGTAGCATAACATACAAACTTTGTAGCAGAATGTACACACTTTGTAGCATACACACTTTGTAGCATAATGCCACACTTCGAAGCATAACGTACACACTTTGTAGCATAACATACACACTCTTTGTAGCATAATGACACACACTTTGTAGCATACGCACTTTGTAGCATACACACTTTGTAGCATAATGACACACACTTTGTAGCATACACACGTTGTAGCATATCATACAAACTTTGTAGCATAATGTACACACTTTGTAGCATACACACTTTGTAGCATACACACTTTGTAGCATAATGCCACACTTCGAAGCATAACGTACACACTTTGTAGCATAATGTACACACTTTGTAGCATAATGTGCTGCCAGGCAAGGTTCCACGGCAGGTGTCAAGCAAGGGCTCACGAGGAAAAGACAGAGGAGGAAAGTAAAATATCAAACCTCGTTTTTAAAGAAGGCCCGTACAATGCCACCAAGCCCACAAACCGGATGCATCCATCCTGCCACAATGGTCCAGATCACATAGGAACATACTCACACAGGCCTACACACACACACACACACACACACACACAGGCACACACATACACAAACACAGGCACACACACAGGCGCACACACACATACACACACAGGCACACACATACACAAACACGCAGGCACACACACAGGCACACACACACGCTCTCAAATGAACACGCATACACACACACACAAGCCCACAACACACGCACCTGCAGTGTAAACGTGCAGCAGTACAACCCTGGCCCTGCATCCCCACAGGACGCTCCCCCCCCTCCGCTCGACCCTTCGTTCCCACCCCCCTTCCCTCCTTTGCCGCCGCCACCACCACCACCACCAGCGCTAGCACTAGCACTACCAACGTTGCTCCCTGCACTGCTGGGGGTGCTGCTGGTGTTGGAGGTGGTGGAGGATGCTGCTGAAGTGCCTGTGGGAGTCCCACGCCCGCTCATTTTCTTGGCGGAGCCGATGCTAGAAACCTGGGTGTGTGATGTGTGTGTCGTGTGTGTGTGTGTTTGTGTGTGTCTCTGTGTGTGTGTGTGTGTGTGTGTACAAGTGTATTTGTGTGTGCTGCATGTGTGTGTGTGCTTTATTGCCTGTGAGAGCCAGTGCTGTGTATCTGCGTGTGCGTGTGTGTGAATGTAAGTGCGCTGCTAATGAGCCTGTGGTAGCCCCTCTCTCCTGCACCCACTTGCCTTCTTTGCGACATAACTCTACCTGAAAGTCAATGGATATACGTGGAGTGAGTGTGTTTGCGCGCTAACGTACACATAAATAACAGACGAGTGCGTGCCACCCTCTTTTTCGACCTCCCTCCAAAGGCACACACGGCCGCAGGAACACGCATGCACACACACCTTTTTTCACACACACCAAGCGTAGAGGACACACACGAGTATGCACACGCACACACGTACCTCCCCCCCCCTCGGTGCGCTCGGTGAACAACAAGTACACACACATGCACGCACACACACACACACGCACACACACATACACACACACACACCTTTTTTAAGCCACGTTTAGGGGGTTCAGTAAGGGCGGACGTGGTCGGCCTGCCCCTGTACGGGCTGGGGTAGTAGGCCACATGGCTGCCTGTACGTGTCCACGTACCAAACAAGCTCCTGCCCTGGCACTGCATCCCACCCCACACCTCCTGCTGCTGCTGCTGCTGGTGCTGTTGCTGCTGCTGCTGCTGTGGCTGGTGCTGTGGCTGGTGCTGTTGTTGCTGCTGTGGCTGGTGCTGGTGCTGGTGCTGCTGCTGCTGCTGCTGAGGATTGAAGGAACTTACACCCACGCCCACAGATGCACCCCCTCCTCCCCAGGGCTGTTGCTGAGCTTCGCGCTGGGCGCCTGTGCTGCCTCTTTGTAGGGCTGCTGGTGGTGGCGCAGTGCGGCTGCCGCTGCTGCTGCTGCTGCTGTTGCTGCTGCTGCTGGGTTGGGATATCGAGGGAGGAAGAGCTGCTGAGCAGGGGGGTGTGTGTGAGGGGGAAGGGGGAGGGGGAGGGGGGAGGGGAGGGTTGAAGCCACTGGAACTAAGGTTCAAGCTGGCACCTGCGTGTGCATAGGAGTAAAAGTGTGTGTGTGTTTGTGTGTGTGTGTGTGTGTGTGTTTATTTGAGATTGTAGGTGTGTGTGGTTCAAGCTGGCGCCTGTGTGTGCATAGGAGTGAAAGTGTGTGTGTGTTTGTGTGTGTGGGTGTTTATTTGAGATTGTAGGTGTGTGTGGTTCAAGCTGGCGCCTGTGTGTGCATAGGAGTGAAAGTGTGTGTGTGTTTGTGTGTGTGTGTGTGTGTTGATTTGAGATTGTAGGTGTGTGGTTCAAGCTGGCGCCTGCGTGTGCATAGGAGTGAAAGTGTGTGTGTGTGTTTGTGTGTGTGTGCGTTTATTTGAAATTGTAGATGTGTGTGGTTCAAGCTGGCGCCTGTGTGTGCATAGGAGTGAAAGTGTGTGTGTGCTTGTGTGTGTGTTTATTTGAGATTGTTGGTGTGTGTGGTTCAAGCTGGCGCCTGCGTGTGCATAGGAGTGAAAGTGTGTGTGTGTGTTCGTGTGTGTGTGTGTGTGTGTGTGTGTGTTTATTTGAGATTGTAGGTGTGTGTGGTTCAAGCTGGCGCCTGCGTGTGCATAGGAGTGAAAGTGAGTGTGTGTGTTTGTGTGTGTGTGTGTGTGTTTATTTGAAATTGTTGGTGTGTGTGGTTCAAGCTGGCGCCTGCGTGTGCATAGGAGTGAAAGTGTGTGTGTGTTTGTGTGTGTGTGTTTATTTGAGATTGTAGGTGCGTGTGGTTCAAGCTGGCGCCTGCGTGTGCATAGGAGTGAAAGTGTGTGTGTGTGTGTTTGTGTCTGTGTGTGTGTTTATTTGGGATTGTAGGTGTGTGTGGTTCAAGCTGGCGCCTGCGTGTGCATAGGAGTGAAAGTGTGTGTGTGTGTGTTTGTGTGTGTGTGTGTGTTTATTTGAGATTGTAGGTGTGTGTGGTTCAAGCTGGCGCCTGCGTGTGCATAGGAGTGAAAGTGTGTGTGTGTTTGTGTCTGTGTGTGTTTATTTGAGATTGTTGGTGTGTGTGGTTCAAGCTGGCGCCTGCGTGTGCATAGGAGTGAAAGTGAGTGTGTGTGTTTGTGTGTGTTTGTGTTTATTTGAAATTGTTGGTGTGTGTGGTTCAAGCTGGCGCCTGCGTGTGCATAGGAGTGAAAGTGTGTGTGTGTGTGTGTGTGTTTATTTGAGATTGTAGGTGTGTGTGGTCCAAGCTGGCGCCTGTGTGTGCATAGGAGTGAAAGTGCGTTTGTGTGTGTGTGTGTTTATTTGAGATTGTAGGTGTGTGTGGTCCAAGCTGGCGCCTGTGTGTGCATAGGAGTGAAAGTGTGTGTGTGTGTTTGTGTGTGTGTGTGTGTGTGTTTATTTGAGATTGTAGGTGTGTGTGGTTCAAGCTGGCGCCTGCGTGTGCATAGGAGTGAAAGTGTGTGTGTGTTTGTGTCTGTGTGTGTTTATTTGAGATTGTTGGTGTGTGTGGTTCAAGCTGGCGCCTGCGTGTGCATAGGAGTGAAAGTGTGTGTGTGTTTGTGTGTGTGTGTGTGTGTTTATTTGAGATTGTAGGTGTGTGTGGTTCAAGCTGGCGCCTGCGTGTGCATAAGAGTGAAAGTGTGTGTGTGTTTGTGTGTGTTTATTTGAAATTGTTGGTGTGTGTGGTTCAAGCTGGCGCCTGCGTGTGCATAAGAGTGGAAGTGTGTGTGTGTTTGTGTGTGTGTTTATTTGAAATTGTAGGTGTGTGTGGTTCAAGCTGGCGCCTGCGTGTGCATAAGAGTGAAAGTGTGTGTGTGTGTTTGTGTGTGTGTGTGTATTTGAAATTGTAGGTGTGTGTGGTTCAAGCTGGCGCCTGCGTGTGCATAAGAGTGAAAGTGTGTGTGTGTGTGTTTGTGTGTGTGTGTATTTGAAATTGTAGGTGTGTGTGGTTCAAGCTGGCGCCTGCGTGTGCATCGGAGTGGAGTGTGTGTATTTATGTGTGTCTTAATTTGAGATAGTATGTATGTATGTGTGCGATAGAAGACTGAGGCACAAACGTACCCACCCACCCACACAACGTCCCCATCCACCAAACCCACCGCTCATGCTAGCACCATGGCCCAACACTCCGATGGGGCCATTGCTCACTCCCCCCCCTCCCGAACTTCCACGTCTGTGCCTCAGCGCGTGGCCCTGGCCGGTCTGTCCGAGGGGCTCCAAGCTTGTCACATGGAAGCCGCTGCTGCTGTTGCAGTTGATGCCTGTGCCTTGCAAGCCCAGTCGCTCTTCGCCCCCCAAACTCCCCCCGCCGCCACTACCTCGCCCAACGGCAGAGTTGGACTCATGGGGTGTTTTTAAGGACAGGAAAGAGCTGCTGCTGTTGTTGGAGAAGTCGGTGCGTGGCTGAAGGCCCTCGCCCACCACGAACGTGCTGGTGTACACACCGGTTCCGAGTGCTGAGCCTGCTGCTGCACCGGGAGGCGCATCCCTCGGCCCCTTGGGTGCTGTGTCAGTAGAAGCGTCTCCGTTGACTGCACGTGAGCGACTCACACTACCATCAGCAAGCGTGCGAGAAGTACCACCACCACCACCACCGCCACTGCCAGTGGCAGCAGCAGGGTTAATGCTTGATTTCACACCTACTGCTGAAGCAGCCAGCCCTGCTGCCAGCTCATCACTGCTGACCCCTGAACTCAAACCGCTGCCGCCGTTAATAGCACCAGCACCGGCACCAGCACCAGCACCAGCACCAGCACCGGCACCAGCACCAGCACCAGCACCAGCACCAGCCCCAGCCCCAGCACCAGCCCCAGCCCCAGCTCTAACGCCTGTACCCTTGCCACCAACCCCACCGCCTGCTAGACCACGGCCCCCTCTGCTCCCAGCCGCTCTGCTGTCCTCTCTGAAGCCACTTCCTCCCACGCTCTCGTGCCCCTGCCCAGGAGAGCCGTAGCCTGTGGGTGTGCTAGAAAGGAACACGTCCTTCGGTTGCTGGCGGGGGCGGGGGGCGTGGGCGTGCTGCTGCGTTGTGCTGCTAGGGTTGCTGCCACTGTCAGCGTGAGTTACACTGGAGGCTTCGACGCCTGCTCAGCACACACACACACGTACACACACACATACACACACACGTACACACACATACACACAGACGTACACACACGTACACACACACACACGTACACACACAGAGAAGCAGGGAAGGGGTTTAGCACAAAACTTGTCTGTGTCTAGCTAGCATTGAGCAAATGAATACACAGTCTTTGAGGCAAGCAACCGCAAGCAGCACCAGACTGGGCTATACTGGGTGTACTGCTATACTGCATATACTGCTATGGCATATATCATGCTGACATACCCCTTAATCAGCTTATAGCAGTGTTCATTACCGTGGGGTCTACGTTGTGCGATAAGTAGGGTTGGCCAGAACCGGTTATATACACCGTATATGACCGTATATTCGGTGATTTCCCTGCCAAAAATACCGTATATACACCGTATATTCATGGTTCTGGCCAACCCTAGCGATAAGCTCAGCTTGAGATAACATACACATATGCCCACACAATTCAATCCTATACAGCATACCACACACAGAAGTGCTCAGGCACCATAAACTGAGGTCTACATTGTGCGATGGGGGTACCGTTAGCTGTTAGACAAGATACACAGGCATGCACACATGCTCACACAAACCATTCCCGTACAATATGCCACACACAATATTTCACAGGCGTTACACCTTAGGTTCCATGTCGCGTAATGGGGGTACTTTGCAAGATTCACGAGCACATTCACACAAACCAATCCCATACAGCACACCCCACACAGCACAGGTTGACAACACCTTGAAGTCCACGTCATGTTTTAGGGGTACTTTTTAAGATTCACGAGCACACTTACACAAACCAGTCCCATACAACACACCCCACACCCCACACAGCACACAGGCACCACACCTTGGAGTCCATGTCACGTAATGGGGGTACTTTCAAAGGTTTACGCATAAATGCTAACAAAAACCAACCCCACACAGCATACAGGCACCACACCTTGGGGTTCACTGGGCGCGGTGGTGGTGGTGGTGGTGGTGGTGGGGTTGATTGAGGATTCAGTGCCCCTTCCTGAAGCAGAAGGGGGCTTGCAACAGCACACGAGGGGCTGCATCCCAGAGGAAAACAAGGACTGCTTCTTACGAAAGTTGACCAGGTTGAACTTGTAGGGCACCCCCGGCCGCACGCACGTAAGCGCAAAGAAGAACCTAAGACGGTGGAACGTTGGTGTGTGCGTGTGTTTGTGTTTGTGTGTGTTTGTTGTATGTGTGCGTGCATGAACCAAACGCTCGTGAGCGCAAAGAAGAACTTAAGACGGTGGATCGTTGGTGTGTGCGTGTGTTTGTGTGTGTGTGTGTGTGTTTGACTCATGTGTGCGTGCATGAACCAACGCCCGTGAGCGCAAAGAAGGACCTAAGACGGTGAAACGTTGGTGTGTGCCTGTGTTTGTGTGTGTGCTTGTTTTATGTGTGCGTGCATGAACCAAACGCCTGTGAGCGCAACGAAGAACCTAAGACGGTGGAACGTTGGTGTGTGCGTGTGTTTGTGTGTGTGTTTGTTTTATGTGTGCGTGCATGTATCAAACGCTTGTGCGTGCAAAGAAGGACCTAGAGGGTGGACACATTGGTGTGTGCGTGTGTTTGTGTGTGTGCTTGTTTTATGTGTGCGTGCATGTACCAAACGCCCGTAAGCGCAAAGAAGAACCTAAGACAGTGAATCTTCGGTGTTTGTGTGTGTGTGTTTGTGTGTGTGTTTGTGTGTGTGTTTGTTGTATGTGTGCGTGCATGAACCAAACGCCCGTGAGCGCAAAGAAGAACCTAGAGGGTGGACACATTGGTGTGTGTGCGTTTGTGTGTTTGTTTTATGTGTGCGTGCATGAACCAAACGCCCGTGCGCGCAAAGGACCTAGAGGGTGAAACATTGGTGTGTGTGTGTTTGTGTGTTGTGTCTGTCTGTCTGTTGGTGTGTGCGTGCCTGTGCCGCACACCCGTGAGCGCAAATAATAATCTAAAAGGGTGAACCACTAGTGTGTGTGTGTGTTTGTGTGTGTGTATGTGTGTGTGTGTGAGAATGCATGTGCCGCACGCTTTTGAGCGCAAATAATAATGTTTATGAGTGTGATATAGCTGGTATGTGTGCATGGGTGTGTGTGCATGTGATAGCATGTACTAAAACACCTGTGAGGAACAGCAGGTCCTTGCTGTGATTGTTAAAGGCGGATGCAAAAACTGCTGAAAATTCAGTGTGTAGCACTTAAACTCCAGTTATTGGATTAGGGCAAAGTAATATCACTCATATCACTCTTTTAATTTACTTGTAAATAATCCTCTGCCATCTCACAATGCAAACGTATTAGAGCTGCAGTTTTTTTGTCTAGGAACACTACTTCCAATTTTAGGCATTTGAAAGGCACCGGCTGCAAAGGAGGTTAGGTGTGTGTGTGTGAATGTGTGTGTGTGTATGTGTGTGTATGTGTGTGTATGTGTGTGTGTGTGTGTGTGCGTGTGTGTGTGTGTGTGTGTGTGGAGTCCACGGCTACTGAGGAGCAATTTAACACATGCACATGCACACACATACATAGATCAAGATAAAACACACACATACACACAAGCATAGGTCAGGAGGAAACACACACACACACGTGCGTACTTCAGGAGGCAACACCTGCCACCTACCATTGACACAAGTTCCCGCCTTCGCTGCGGTCGTTGAGGTCGGAGGCCAGGAATAGATCGTACTCATTTTCGTACACCTGGGAGGTGTTGCAGGGACGCAAGGGGAGGAGTGTTGCAGGGATGCAGGTGTTGCAGGTGTTGACGCAGGAGTGTTGCAGGGACGCAGGTGTGCAGGTGTGCAGGGACGCAGGTGTTGCAGGTGTTGCAGGTGTTGCAGGTGTTGCAGGAACGCAAGGGGAGGAGTGTTGCAGGGATGCAGGTGTTGCAGGTGTTGACGCAGGAGTGTTTCAGGGACGCAGGTGTGCAGGTGTGCAGGTGTTGCAGGGACGCAGGTGTTGCAGGTGTTGCAGGTGTTGCAGGGACGCAAGGGGAGGAGTGTTGTGCAGCATGCACGAGTCAAGACGTGCACAAAGATGAGAGTTAGAGTTGAGAGTTGAGAACACAAGGGAAGGAGCGTTGTACTCAGGGCTGTGCAATGACGGTGTGACGGTACGGTCCGTCAACATACGGTCTGACGGTGGACGCCGTAAATGACGGTGTCAGACCGTCATTTAGGAAATTAGAGACCGTCATGACGGTGCATGACGGTACGGTGGACGGTATGGTCCAAAATCGCAAAAAGGCCCAAGAATGGCATTTTGACCCCAGATGTACTGTGGACGCGTTCCCCTTGACCGTCTGGATGGTAGACACTGTCATTTCTGAGACACCGTCATTTTGACGCTGTGATGGTACGGACCGTCCACTGTACCGTAATTACGGTGCAAAATCGCTCTGAGGTGTCATTGCACAGCCCTGGTTGTACTGGTCACAAGTCAAGACGTGCAAATTTGAGATGACATGTAGAAGAGTGAGAGTTGAGATACAAGAGAAGGAGTGCTGTCCTGGTCAGGAAGTGCATGCTTGAGAATTAGAAGAGCTGAGAGTTGAGAACACAAGGGAAGGAGCGTTGTACTGGTCACAAGTCAAGACGTGCAATTTGAGATGTAAAAGAGTTGAGAGTTGAGAACACAAGGGAAGCAGTGCTGTCCTGGTCAGGAAGTGCAGAGTTGTGAGAGTTTGTGCTAATTCACATAAAACCAGGACTGTGGTCAGCGGGTATACCAAAGAAGGCGTTTAACAAGTTAACAAGAAAGTACACGGTAGGTATGAATGAAGGACAGGAGGTATGAATGAGGCATATATATATATACAGGAACGCGGTATGAATGAAGGATAACCTGGTTTTTGCTTACCTGGGGCTGTATTGTTGTGTGAACATGGGATTTAAAAGGTTAATTTTCAACTAGCTAACAGGCCATCCTCACTCTCATTCACCCGGGGGCACGTACTTTAAATTTCAAGCACATAAAAGTAAGAAAAGCGATCACACTGTCACGTCCTAAAATATAAAGCGGGTCACACAGACACAATGGTCTCACACCTTGGGGTGTGTGAGAGAGAGAGAGAGAGAGAGAGAGAGAGAGAGAGAGAGAGAGAGAGACAACACAGCAGCACTTTCAACATAGTGCATTGGAATGCAGACACTCACAATCAGTGTTCACAGTACAGCAAAGGCTCAATTCATGATGTGGACCCACAGGGACATGAATGGAAGGCCTCACTTTTTTTACCACGGCAAGGGTCGGCCAGAACCATGTAATTATTTGGTTTTTGAGTGATATTTGAGATGGTTTAGTTTAGCTTAGTCTGGATTACAAATGCCTCCAGCCTGTGTTTAAGTGATATCTGAGGTAGGAAAATCTTAGAATATATGGTCACAGTGTACGGTGTGGTGTGTATGTTCCACATCTCAAGTTGATCATCATGGTCACATTACTGGCGTGTATGTATGTTCCACATCTCAAGTTGATCATCATGGTCACATTACTGGCGTGTATGTATGTCCACATCTCAAGTTGATCATCATGGTCACAGTGTACGGTGTGGTGTGCATGTTCCACATCTCAAGTTGATCATCATGGTCACCGTGTGGCGTGTATGTATGTCCACATCTCAAGCTGATCCTCATGGTCACAATGTACGGTGTGGTGTGTATGTTCCACATCTCAAGTTGATAATCATCTGGAGCAGGCCCCTGTCTTTGTTAAGGATCTTGGCGAGTTTTGTGAAATGTTACGTTTTGTTCTACAAGAAAGGTTGACAATACTTTTTGTTTTTCATGGTACAGAATCACTATATATGACTCATGATTTTGTTCTACACGACACAGATGACTCGTGAATTTGTTCTTCACGGTACAGAAGACTCACAAACAAAGCAATTAGGCAGAAGGACAGACAGATTCGGTTTCGGTTGCAAACATGGCACCTCTCACAAATCAATCACGTCACTTACTACAATACAACAATACAAGATAGGCCCTTGTCCAGTACAGCGTCGCCCCACCTCTCGACAGCAGCACCCTTGCGTAGCACACACTCACACACACACACACACACACGTATAAGCGTAGCGCACACACGTGTTAGCGTAGCACACACACACACACGTGTAAGCGTAGCATACTCACACACATGTACGCGTAGCATACTCACACACACACACGTGTACGTGTACGTGTAGCACACTCACACACATGTGTACGCGTAGCACACACACGTATTCGCATACCATACTAACACACACACGTGTACCTACACACACACACACACTTATCACACATATACACACAGGTGGCACACATGATGTGACACATCACTCCATACAGCAGCACACATTTGCACTCACCCACCCTCTTCAACCCAATCACACCCCACC
>Ga0307947_1004171_pt1 | contig 11461 bp, 9 predicted proteins | sample OrgLakmetagen232_FD_201840 | JGI IMG/M metagenome (GOLD analysis project Ga0307947, IMG submission 201840) | Saline water microbial communities from Organic Lake, Antarctica - #232 | ecosystem: Environmental > Aquatic > Non-marine Saline and Alkaline > Saline | place: Antarctica: Organic Lake...
GCACTGAAATGGGGGGTGGCAAAACTGGAATACCGCGCTGTTCCATGTGACCATAAGCCTGACAAGGAGGCTTCGATTAGCAACCCATCCAAGGGCATTCCAGAATACCCCCCCAAAGGTGAGTCCTGCTATTTTGCGTAGAAGAGGCTGTTTATTGCAATGCAAAATTTGCTTGAGATTATAGCTCACTTTTGTATTTTCCAGATGCCAAGCGCCGTACCCGTGACTGGCCAGAAAAGCGCAGCAAGGAGATTGTCCCACGCATCATTTTCAATGACGGCTGGATCCAGAATGAGTTCAAAGAGGTTTCTTCGAGTGCCTGGATGCAGCCCCTGTCCGAAACAAAGCAGAATGGCATGCTAGGAGGGCCTGGGATGTGTGCTACAGTGCAAAAGGGGGTAAGCTGCTGGATTCTCTAAAAATGGTGTACCGCAAAACAGCAACCATTGGAACTCAATAAGTCACATTTTCCCTTGCGCCATGTTTCCTCCACTGTTCAGGGTGCCTTTGCGCTCAAAGCATGGAATGGTATCTTTGAAAACGTTGTAGCCCTTGAATTTTGGGCATATGTGGGTGAGGTGCAGTCTGGAGGGTACGGAGCAAACATTCCTGACATCCAGGTCTCAATCTCAGGGAAAAAGGTGCGTTGGGTCAAAGAGCAAAAACCAGCTGCTGAGGTCTGTGTTTTAGTTTGTTTTGGCTCGTTTCCATGGTAGTAGTTGATACTTGTCTTGGTTTTACTTGCTCAACTGTCATATTCCACCTCGTCCACCTTTTCCCCTCTTTCTAGCTTCTATTGTTCTTCATGTACTACGATATCTCCCTTTAAACTGTGAACACCCTGGAAATTAGTCCACCTACTTTGTTCTGAAATACATTGCTACACCTGTCAAGCAAGCAGGGTGACTGCAGTCCAGTCAGAGTGGTTAGTATGAAGCCCTTTATGTTCCAGCCCAACTGCAAGCCCTTATGCACAGACTATTGGTATGTGGCTTTGGGCATTTTGAGTTGCACTCTATTATTACTGCTACCACTTGACCACTCTCGCCTTGCCTGCAGCAGATTTTTTGTTATATGCTGTTCTACATATTCAGGTGGGCATACCGTGCATACTTGCCAGCCTTTGAGGAAGGATCGCCGGTAGACACCGTGCTGAACGACCCCAAGTGGTTTAAGGGCTGTGGTGGAAACAGTGTGAGGGACTTGGACACTGTTGAGTTCAGGTGGGCAGCTTGTACCTTGGTTTGCTGGTCCAGCTACTCGCTTGAAGACCAAGTGACTGAAACATACCTTTCCTCATTCATCATGCAGGGGTTTACCTTGGGCTAATGAGGAAATATACTTTTGCTTAGACAGAGTCCATCTGGTTTAAGCAGCCGTTTGATTCAAGCCGCAAAAATTTTGTGTGTCACTTTGTTACCACATTTGCTCCTTGTTTGAAAGCGCTCTTTCCTTAATAGGCTGTACAATTTTGTGAATATGTACAGTAGGCTCACTGGCTTGCTAATCATGCTAGGGGTATTGTGAGATATCAGCACTCACTTGAAGGAAATTGCCGTACGTACACCTCTGTACAGTTTTGCTTCTGTGTTAAACACCTCTTTTCCTCGTTGTTCTGTATTTCCTTATTGTTCAAGGTACAATTGACATAAATTGTACCTAACAATTCTGTTTGAACTGCACCAGCGGCCGTCCTTAGGAGTTTAAGTTAAGCGGTCAATTCATTCACATTACTGGTTAGGTATTGCTGCGTACTGTGAACTGTGGAAACTGTGCCAAGTTGAATACCTGAAACTCTAGAAACTCTATAGCGCTGGGCTTGCTAACTAAATTTGATTGTTCATGTGTGCTCTACAATTTTCGGTTCTAAAAACTGCCAGGACAGTGAACAACAATTTTTAATATTAATATTTTATCTAAGCCCGGCTGCTTTATTTTTTGCCATTTAAAGCTGAGGAACCCGCAAAACACCTCTAAACTCGTACATGTAAACACATTGATGCTGAGCACTGTGAGAACATTAGACTCCAGAAACATCTACATACCCGAGAGTTTAGAAGAAATATCTCTGCACCATCAAGCTTCATGTCAGCGTTTTCCTGTCCATTGGCCTATGGCTGTCATCTGCACTTTTTTCATACAATTACAAGATTACAAGAAAAAAGGCCTTCAGTCAAGAAGTATGACTGCTCGCCTGTTCATAAAGTAAACTAAGTTCATGAATGAAAAAAGGAGTTTGTTGTTTTCCTGGTGTAGAAAAGCAGACACATCCTGTCTTGTCTGTGAAAGTAAGAACCCGTACTTCCTGCGGAGAGAAATCATCTTAGGGTGCATGCAGTGAAAGAGAACATGCTTTTCATCCTGGACACTATCATCAGCCTCACATAAGTCGCAAGTAGGGAAGAGGTAGAATTCCAAGTTGCGGTTTCAACGCAAAGGGTGCGGACGCGAAGTCTGAAACGAGCCACACTGCGGATAACATCTCGAGGAAGGTCAAGAAGCATGTACCTGGGAAGCCTATAGGGAGGATGGGTAACCATAGCTCTTTGCGCAGGCATTGCGCACCACTGGTGATAAGCACCTAAGCGTTTTGCTGTTGCGCTCTCTAGGGTGGCTATCAGAGTTTACAGATAAAGCCATCAGTCATTTTTTACAGAGTTTACAGATAAAGCCATCAGTCATTATTTACAACTGCTAGGCTGCGTATGTAAAGCATTGTAAAACATTGTGTTTGCTATAGCACCAGACTTGCAGCACCTACAATAATAAAAGGGGAAAAAGGCACAACACTGTATGTGACACTGCAGCACTAAATAAAACCAGTAAAATCAATCAAGCGTCTTCCAGGACCAACCGACTGCATAACATCAAAGAGGGAACATTATTCTGTATATTTTGGGGGCACGTGAAAACTACTGTCACACTGAGGATACCAATAATTAGGGAGGCAAATATAATCATACATAATTCATGTGTGAGGAGCAGCACATGAGCAACGAGAGGGTCTGGTACATCAATCAAGGTCTAGTTCATCACTCTTTTGCTGCGAGCCCTGCTGCTAGATGAGCTCGGAACCAACACTTGCCTGGCTAAGACCGTAAAATTATGTATAACGATCAAAATTGAAGTCAGATAAAAGCAGATTAGCACTTCCCGTTGCTTGTCACCTCACACAGCAAAGGCAGCACAACCAGAACCAAGCTGCTGTGCTAGCTGCTGGTGAAAATCAGGATCTAGGGATGCTTTATGACATGCATCATCTTGCACCATTCTCTGACACCTTTGCACCATCTGGAACTGATATGGTCACTCACTGTCTTGATCAACCAATTGCACCTGATTCGCAGATGAACTGCTTTGTGGCAGCACCTCATGCGCCTACTTTGCTGCACAATAACATGCGTGTGGATGATGATGTCGGCAGCAAGGGGGGTGCAGTTCCGCATTTAATTGCAGTGTTGTTTGCTGCAAACACCACCAAACCACCCGCAGAGTTCTTGATGCAGCAGGAAGCTCAGAGAGCAGACATGCACGAGAAGTACAATGGGCCTTCTGATGTCTGAAAGGACAACCCTGTCATGGAGTTTACTACAAAGGGAGTACTGAGACAGGGATACCTGCTCATGAATTGCGACGCGTTACCAGAAGGGCAAAGTCATTTGTGCACAAAGATGGGAAAGTGGACAGAGTGTTTGAAGGTGGCATTTGTAAGGAAGTGCCAGCCTCACATTGGCGGGAAGAGATAATAAAGCGCATGCATGAGCAGCATGGCCAAGGCAATTTATTAGCAAGTGTGAACTTTGCGACCATGTTATTACCACGTTCGATGCTGCTCCCAAGAAACTTACACCTCTGCCAATTATGTAGCTCTTTTATAGGTGGGGTGTGGACCTGGCAGGCCCAATGAACCCCACGAGCTCAGCTGGCAATAAGTATGTCATGGTGCAGGTGGAGCACTTCACCAAGCACATAGAAGCCGTCGCCATACCAGCCTTAGGAGGCGCAGGCAGGAGCTGCGGGCCTGCCATGGCCACGTAATTGCCCACAAGACCAGAGTCAGCGGCGAAGCAGTGTCTAGGCTGGGCAAAGTGCGCCATCTGGGAGATCAAGTTGGGCTCAAGTGTTTTCGCATGAAATTTGAAGATGGCGGCAGCATGGATTTCAGCGCTGTAGAGATTAGGAATAGACTTATGCCTGCTTGATTGAGGAAGAACTGACTGATGATGTGCAGCCGGGTAGTATCACAATGTTCCTTCTCCACGTGGACGGAGCACGTGCAAAGCTAGCATATAGGCACTTGTGGCTTTGTTTGTGCATCCAGTTTGATGCAGCTACCCAAGAGGAACACAGCAAGCTAGTTGTGAGGTTGAAGGTTTAAAAAAGTTTCCCTCCTTCCGTTCGCCTGATTTGGTGGCAGAAGCAGAAACACCACATGCTCCTTCCGTTTTCTGGATCCAAGAGACACACCATAATGTCTGAGATGAGAAAGGGTAGAATAAAGTACTAGCCATCTAGCGCTTGTAGGGATTGATTTTTGCGTACTTTATCAACTTAAGAATCAGGAGGGTATTGGTGGCGCTATCTGTCTTGTACTCGGACTGAAACACCTGGCTGCTGGTCATGACAGCTGTCACGCCTTAAGTCTGGCATGTGTTTGGTTCAGGGTAGTTTGGTCGGTTAACAATTGGATACTTTTCCGTCATTTCTACTGGCGTAGCCAGTTGTTGTTATTGCCAGCTTCTGGACTTGATATTGGACAAGAAGAACAACCGAATACCCCCTCTCAGTGTAATTGTATGTGCTCAGACAGCATGTCTGAGTAGTTTCCCCTAGCTCTGGGGAGGCAAAGGCGCGGCAGCCTGTCTAGCAGTGTTTGTGTAGTTATGTCAGCGTTTGTTAGTGTTTTAGGAAGGGTAAGCAAAAGCACGTAGGGCTCCACCATCACAAGAGGTTGAGTTGACTGTCACAGTCAATACGGTATTCCTGTGCACAGCTCGTTACGCTGTCCTTGCTGAGAGCCGCTCACGCATCGACACGCAATCCTTCAATTGGTGGCGCTATCTGTCTTGTACTTTGACCGATACAGCTGCTGGTCATGACGGTTCACGCCAAGCCTGCACACAACCCTCCTTACCATATTGACTGTTCGTGCCCTACTTTTTTGGCAGTGAAGTAGCTCTGGAGAGCCTGCAGTACTACTTGATAAGTACATTTAGCTTTGAAGTTGAATTATAGCACATTAAGCTTTAAAGTTGAACAAATGCTACGGTTGGAATTTTGGAATTTGCGGCTGTAATCATGATAGTTTGCAGTGCTTGTCAACAGTAATAAAAAAACACCTACGCTATCCTTGATCACACACAAACACACACAGAACACTAGCGTGTATAGCGTGTTTCCTGGGTGTCATACATCCCAGTTTGGTATGGCATGCCTGCGGCCTGGCTTACATCAAAACCCCCTGCGCCAGTTGGTGGCATGCCACCACCCATCCCTCCACCAGCCATCTTTGTCTGATAATCCCTCCACACAGCCTGTGTGGTGGCATAAAAACGATTACAAGCTGTTAGTTAGGTTGTGTTATCAGCCAGAATTGCTGCCCAAACATGTTTTTAGGGTGGTCAGGAGCCTTAGTCGGGCCTAGCTAAGCACACCTGCACACTTTGTTACAGTTGGTGCCCAGGTGTGCAGAAGAGGAACCCCTACCAGAAAGTCGTTTTACAAAAGGTCCTCCCGGGCACCAAAAAAAAGCAAGGTTGTTATAACAATGTTCTCAATATTTTGGCAAAGTTTCGGAGTGGGGCCCAATCCTTGGACCCCCTTTGACCCCACTTTTGGCAGGGGAATCATTTAAACCTAGCAAAGTTGGCCTAAATCGGTATTTGCGATAAATTACATGGAAAATTTTTATGAGCCTATCCGTTGGGCCCTTTCAAGCTGCGGGCTGACCACTCACAGCATTTCAGGAGGTGTATGACAAGCTGAACTTGTGGTGTCAGAATTGAGCTTCAAAAGGTGTGCAAGTACTCTTAAAAAAGTCCCAGCTGTCGCTGCCCCCACCGCCCACCCCCAGCATTCCAGACCATAAAACTTAATAAGGCTGACTTGAGTGTTAGTGACATCACAGCCAGCACGATCAGGCTGCACAGGTGCCCACGTCAAACAATAAACCAAAGGAAAGCAAGACTATGTGTCCTCTGAAGGAATTTTTCTTTATTTAGGGAGTGTGTGCTGCGTGTTGTGACACAGACAAGCAAGCAGGCTGGGTAAGTGGGACACCAGAAAACCAGCGAGGGTTGATGTTGTTAAAAGGTGCATCCAGGGTTCATAACTGGTGACTTATGACTCATTTTTTACATGTAGCCAAGAAGATAAGTTGCCATTAGTTTGTATTCTCAAGCAAGAGTGATTCGGAAGGAAGCGCAAGCTTTTGAGTTCAAAACACTTGCCCATGAATGCCCCTCATTATGACCACAGGGCTTAAGCTACTGTGGCAATCATCATTGAAAAATTGCCTATCACGAAGCAAAAAAAAGAGCCCGCCTCTACAGGTAAAGGAATGAATATAAAACCAGTTGTAGAACTTACAAGACGCAAGTTTGGCAAGGTAGGGTATTTTGTCAAGCACGTGTAGAGCCGTGTACAGGCTTGACTTCATTGCAATGCAGACAAGTGGAAGAGCATTGCCAGCGAAAGTTGGCAAAGCCCATCACGCACGCAACACATATATGTGTGTGTGCACATGTGTGTATGTGTGTCTTCGTGTACGTGTGTGTGCGTGTGCGCGTGCACAGGTGTGTGTATGTGTGTGTGTGTGTGTGTGTGTGCACGTGTGTGTGCGCGTGTGTGCGTGCTCGCCTGTGTGTTGCCTCTTTGCCCTCCATACGCTGCAGTGGTGTGCATGGCGCTGTGCTGGGACAGGTTTTGCTGAAGCAGGCGTGAGGGTGTGCTGCTGCTGCTTTTCCCTGTCTGCTAAAAGTACAGGGCAGGTGCGAGCATTGTGCCTTGGCTGGCCACAATGTCTCACACAAACTGCGTTCCTCAAGGGTCGCATGGCAAACTTACGCGCATCATGAACATCCGACTAAACTAATATTACAAAGCCCATCGTAATTAGCAATAATTGAATCCGAGCTAAGAAATTCATGCTTGCATGGTCAACCGTGAATTTTGCAGCCGGAAAACACCCAGGCCCCTGACACAGCAAACGCAGCCAGGGAAGTATGCTGATAGATACTGCACCAGCAGGAAGTGGTCTGGGGGCCTGGCTGAGGAATCCTGGGCAGCTTCCTGCATCCTGCAGCTTCCAAACAAAACATTTTTCTCTGAAACTTTTTACACTGCACCCCAGGGCCCACAAAGTTTTCTGGCTCAGTAGAAACTTTGGTTGGGGGCCTACGTCAAGTTTTAGTCTTGGAGGTGCCGTGGGTGGGTCTGGGGAGGAGGTCTGGACAGCCCAAACATAAAACTTACCCCTAAAACTTTACACACAACACCCCAGGGCCCCCAAACTTTTCTGGCACGGTCAAGTTTATGGTTAGGAACCCATGCTGAGTTCCAGCCTGGGAGGTGCCCTGGGTGAGCCTGGGGAGGCTTGTGTGAAGGTTTGGTGGGAAACCATCAAGGCTAGGGGCTTACACCCCCACGAGGGGAGCTTTGCCAAACAGCAAAAGGACGCACAGCAGGAGTGAGCCACACTCCTCCACAAGAAATCTCCTCTGTAATTTTTGACTGAGCCTCTTACGTCTCTGTGTCGTACACAAAGGAACATTGATTTGCAATTCACGACTGCAGACCTTGCCGGGCTGACTGTTTCCAAATATGTGATACGTGTGGGCTCATCTTTGAGCCCAAGAGAGCCCAACTAGTCAGAAATTATTAAATTTACGTCTGACCTTTAAAGCTCAGAGCTTAAACACACTCAGCCAGCAGGAGGGTCTGAACTCTCAAATTGTAAATGCAACCGGACCTCAAGCATGACAACACATAAAGCAGCTTGTGTTTGAGCGTTAGGACAAATCAGACACACTCAGCTTAATACCTTGACCGAGCTAGTCGTGGCTCCGTACCTGGAACTCGTCCCGTGCACTGGTGAAGCGGGCTTTGAGGTTTGGTAATCGAAATGCCATGTGTAGAGCAAGTAGGCACCACACCAGCGCCAGGCGCTTTGCCTGTTTTGCACAGTCAGTCGTGCCTAAGTTGTGCACAGATGTTTAACGGCAATGCAAACAGAGAGTGCAGAGTTTGGAAATGGGGACAACATGTTCAGGACCCGTAAACTTTCTAGACGTAGTTCTAACATTAAAGAGACACATAATATCAGAGGGGGGTGTCTGGGGAATGTGCTTTAATGTAAGTTGATGCAAAATTTCGCATCCAGACTAAGTTTTGGCTGAATTGGAGGACCCTGCTGGCCTGGACGAGTGCTGAGCTTGCCCTCTGTAAGCACAAATCGCACTTGCATTGAGCCACCACGCCCCAATCAGATCCATTTTAATCCAAAAAGTCCACCCGTGTGTCAGGTTAACGACGTGAAACAACAGCTGATGTTTAACTAGATTATGGAAAGGGTTGCATTTCCACCCATTTTGGCATTTCATTCGCTGATTTCTGTAAGGATTATGGGTAAAACTTTTAAGACCTCACCGACGACTGGGTATATTCACTGTACTATTATTATCTTGGTCGGTTGTTTTTGTCCAGGACACCAAAAGGCAAAGCAGTCTGGTGTTCTAGCTAGCCAAGGGTGCTTTAAAACTTCCTCCATCAAGCCTAATTGCTTTTAAATCCTTAAAATTAGAGCTGCATAACAATGCTGAGATTGAAACCAGCAAGTAGTGTGCTTGTCAGTATATTGGTGTATCAAACTGGCGGTTGAAAGATCTTGGCGTAAGCACAGTTTTGTGTACGAATTAAGGTATCCGAGAGCAGCTGCGCCACAGGCTAGTTTCTAAGAAGCAAGATAGAAAAACTTAAAAAGCCGGTGCCTGCGTACACACATGCGCGCGCACACACACACACACACACGCCGTGCATACACAACATATTTCCAAGTAGCCATCCACAGCTTCAATTTCAAAGTGCACAACACAGACTTAAAGAATAACGAATGCATGCAAATCTGCGCACACACATGCACACACGCACGTACACACATACAGCACATGCATTAAACCAACCATGCACACACGCTTGTGTACACACACATATACACACAAACACACATGTATGCACACACCACCTACCTGTGCTAGTAAAGGCCAGGTCAGATTGAGCAAGAAGGCTCCTAACAAAAGCATCCCGAGAGCAGCCACCCAACGCGGCACCATGAGTATGAACTGCCTCTTCTTGCCTCGCCCTTTTAAACTCCTGCAGGAAAAATGGCAAAACATTAATCACACGCACACACACACACAAGTACATGGCACAACTGTTTACAACTGTCTCATGAGCTTCCGATCTCAGAGCCTGTTGCTTGCCGCAGCCCAGCCCAATGTGCAACACTCAAAGGTCCCAACTTTGTCTCATCTAACAGCCGATGTACACCCCTAGCTTTTGTTCTACCTTCGTTCCTATGGTCAAATCAGTGATTTGTGCATCCAAGCTACTCCCTCCTGTGACCCCTTGGTTGCCCTCAACAAAAACCACTCGCAGCCCACACATCCTCGATTGAACTCTCCCGAGAAAGTGTCGTCTCGTAACCCCAAACCCATCCTGTTTCCAACAGAGGGAAACAGGATGGGTTTGGGGCCTCTGTTGGAAAAGAACACAGCAACCACGACACAATTCGTTCATTAAGGAAAGGGAGCCACCTCGTCCGCCCTACACCCCAAACCCACCCTAAGCTGCCCTCTGGCTGGGCTGCACTAGCACGTGCCCGCAGCTTTAAGGCAGAGGACGGGTGTATTCTCCTCACGAGCCGCAGCAGTCTGTCGTTCAGGGCGCCAGCAAAGCTGTCGTTGCAGCACAAGCCCGCTAAGGTACACAGCGTCAAGGCAAGTAGGGAGGACACATTACGCAGGAACATCACTGTTGCACACAGGACAAGGAGGATGATGTAGTTGGCCCGGTAATAGAAGGCCTGTAAAGCAGGTACAATGGAAGGGGGGACGTGTGAGTGTGCTTCTGTGCTCACTGCGTCATCTGCGCGTGAGTATGTGTGTAGGTGTGTATGTGTGTATGTGTGTATGTGTGTGAGTTGTGAGTACATACGTATGTGCGCATGAGTGTGCACGTGTGAGTGTGTGTGTGTGTGTGTGTGTCTGTGTGTGCGTGTGTGTATGAAGGTACACGTGCGTGCGCACTTGTTACATGAGAAATGATTGGAAAGAAGCCAGCTACACTTTCACAGACAGCATAGCTCGAAAGGCTGGCTCCTACTTGAAGCAATCCTTGACTCACGTTGGCTTTTGATCTTGCAATCCACTTGGGTACGTCTCGAGGCAATGAGAACTTGCCAAAGAAGTCACGCAAAGATCTGTTCCAATTAAAAATTACGTGCATGTGAATGCAGGTATGCAAAACAGCACGTAGGAGGAAGCTAGCATGACAAGATGAGACAATAAGATGAATCTGAAGCTTGAACCTGACATTTGTGTGTGAAAGAGAGACAACCCACTATGATTGGCTCAACTCACCGTGGAGTGCCCCAGCTGGAGGCATCCCTGATGGCTTCCACCAGTTCTAATGTGCTCACATTGCTCCAATCCTGCGTGTATGCACATTTACAAGTAAGTGTGTTCTTGAAAAGAGCTTCTTGTGCATGCTTTGTGTGTGTGTTCTTGTGCATGCGTGGTGTGTGTGTGTGCGCGTGTGTGTGTGTGTGTGCGTGCGTGTGTGCGTGGGTGTATGTGTGTATGTGTTTATGCGTGTGTGTGTGTGCGTGTGTGTGTGTGTGTGTGTACGTTTGTGTGTGTGTGTGTGTGCACACGTGTGTGTGCGTGTGCATGCGTGTGTGCGTGTGCGTGTGTATGTGTGTGTATGTGTGTGTGTGTGAGTGTGTGTGCGTGTGTATGTGTGTGTGTGTGTGTGAGTGTGTGTGGTGTGTGTGTGTAAGTTTGTGTGTGTGTGTGCACGTGTGTGTGCGTGTGCATGCGTGTGTATGTGTGTGTGTGCGTGTGTGTATGTGTACTTAAATATAACTTAAGCCAAGCACTCACCATGAAGAATCCTGCCTGCCTGTCCTTTTGACGGTGGTCAAATTTTGTGAGTTTGTAATTCGAATGATGTACCAATGCACGATAAATCAATTATTAATATTATTCTTTTTCAACACGGCCGTCCACGCTCCTGCAAACACAAGCTTAGGGATCCAAGTGCTCAGGAGTCTTACAAAAAGAAGGTAGACTAGTAGAATTATACAAAGTTGCATACACTTGCTCGCATGCACACACATACGCGCGCACACACACACACACACACACACACACACACACACACACACACACACACAAACACACAA
>Ga0307947_1004179_pt1 | contig 11449 bp, 14 predicted proteins | sample OrgLakmetagen232_FD_201840 | JGI IMG/M metagenome (GOLD analysis project Ga0307947, IMG submission 201840) | Saline water microbial communities from Organic Lake, Antarctica - #232 | ecosystem: Environmental > Aquatic > Non-marine Saline and Alkaline > Saline | place: Antarctica: Organic Lake...
CCCCCCCCTCCCACACACACATACATACACACACACACACACACACACACACACATGCTCACAACCCAGCTCAAAAGTCCCCAAATGGGGGACGCACTCTCAACACACACACACACACACACACACACACACACACACACAAACATACACACACCTGCTAAAGGTTCCAGCATGCCATCCAGCAGTGCCTCCCACTGAGGGGAAGGGGACTGAAGCCCAGGCATCTCCCTTCCTGCACACGCATACACACATGCAGCAGGCACAAACAAATCGATCACAGGTAAGCAGTTAGTTAGGTGATCAGATCTTGGGTGTAGTTTGTATCAAACATGCAGCTCATTGTGCAGGAGGTCCTCAGTCGGCCGAGTCATGGGTGAGCAATTCAAAGCTGTTCAATTCAATACGCCAAATATGGAGCAAGATGAAAGGCTTAGGTGTCAAGGACACACAGGTGGCCAGATGCAAGGTCAGGGGCCCTGACCTTCACAAGGGAAAGCAAGTTGACAGGGAAGGGAATGGATATAACTAGGGTTTTGGCCAGAGCCGTATATGACCGTATATTTGGTAATTTCAAAGCCATAAATACCGTATGTACACCGTATATATATGGTTCTGGCCAACCCTATATAAAACTTATATCGGGTCAATTTTGGGTCAACAATCAGCACTCCCAAAATTGCTTATAGATACATCATATGATACGCGCATTTTGTATAAAACACATATTTTACAGTATTGAACGTCCCAATTGACCGTATGACACATCCCTGGATATAAAGATTGAGGAATGTGGAGTTCTTGGGCGCTGGCACCTTTGTGCTTTTCCTTATGTCAGGATCATGATGCGTGCACTCGTGCACTACCGACGTAATCGTTCTTTCATGCTTTTCCTTGCAATTATGATGTGTGTGTTTGTGTGTGTGTGTGTGTGTGTGTGTGTGTGTGAATATACGCTACCAACGCAACATTTCTTTCGTAGGACCAAAAAGCATATAATAGTTGTAATAATCCGTCAGACATCTTCAACCAAAAGGCATACTAAAGTATGTGTGTTTATGCCTAATTGGTATTTGTTCTTAAGATAGGGGGGGATGGGGATTGGAGGGCTTTTCGGGCTTGCAGCTCATCTTGCGCTTGTGTACCTGTGGTTGTAACTTTAACTGTGGTTGTAAGTGCACCTGTAAATGCACCTGTGGTTGTAAGTCTGGTTTGGTACGTGTTTGCCTGTAAGTGTACCAAAAGTGTACCTGTAAGTGTACCTGTAAATGCACCTGTAAGTGTACCTGTAAATGCACCTGTAAGTGTACCTGTAAATGCACCTGTAAGTGTACCTGTAAGTGAATCTGTAAATGCACCTGTAAGTGTACCTGTAAATGCACCTGTAAGTGTACCTGTAAGTGAATCTGTAAATGCACCTGTAAGTGTACCTGTAAATGCACCTGAAAGTGTACCTGTAAGTGAATCTGTACGTGTACCTGTAGGTGTACCTGTAAGTGCACCTGTGGTTATAAGTCTGGTTTGGTACGTGTTTTCTGGATGTGGTCTGTAGAGCAGGGATCTCAATAAATAAGGACGAGGGAAAACGCAAGAATGAACAGGATGACGCTTTAAGGCCAATACGGTGGCAGAGGGTAGTTGACAGAATGCATGTAAGGTGTTTGGAAGGGGCGTACCTGGGGAATAAAGAGGACACGCTTTTAAGACCAATACTTTGGCAGGGAAGCTGACAGAAGACAGGATGCATGTGCGGTGTTTGGCAGAGGCGTGCTCTAAGATTAATAGGGTAGTTGATCAAAGACAGGATGCATGTGAGGTGTTTGGCAGGGACATGCTCTAAGATTAATAGGGTAGTTGATCAAAGACAGGATGCATGTGAGGTGTTTGGCAGAGGCGTGCTCTAAGATTAATAGGGTAGTTGATCAAAGACAGGATGCATGTGAGGTGCTTGGCAGGGGCGTGCTCTAAGATTGATAGGGTAGTTAGCCAAAGACAGGATGCATGTGAGGTGTTTGGCAGGGGCGTGCTCTAAGATTAATAGGGTAGTCGATCAAAGACAGGATGCATGTGAGGTGTTTGGCAGGGGCGTGTTCTAAGATTAATAGGGTAGTTGATCAAAGACAGGATGCATGGGAGGTGTTTGGCAGGGGCGAGCTCTAAGAATAATAGGGTAGTTGAACAAAGACAGGATGCATGTGAGGTGTTTGGCAGGGGCGTGCTCTAAGATTGATAAGGTAGTTGACCAAAGACAGGATGCATGGGAGGTGTTTGGCAGGGGCGTGCTCTAAGAATAATAGGGTAGTTGAACAAAGACAGGATGCATGTGAGGTGCTTGGCAGGGGCGTACCTGGGGAGCCACGCCACTGAATACGCATGCGCTCCTGAGGAAATGCGGCAGGAGAGCGGCCTGCATGTGAATATGTGGTGTGTGTATGTATGCGTGTGCGTGTGTACGTGTGCGTGTGCGTGTGTACGTGTGCGTGTGCGTATTTCTGTTTGCGCATGTTTGTGTATTTGTGTGTGCACATGTGCACATGTGCACACACACCACCATGTCACTCTCATAGATTTAAGGCCTCTAACGTGGCTATAAAACCCCCACGCCACATACCTAGGGTTGGCCAGAACCGTATATATACACCGTATATGACCGTATATTTGGTGATTTCCCTGCCAATAATACCGTATACAAACCGTATATATATGGTTCTGGCCAACCCTACACATACCTGATAGCAAAAATAGCAACGTGGCACCAGCAGCGTACACATCTGAAGCAGGCTGGGCAGCTCCCCTGCAAAATCGAAGCCAGTGGACACACGTCGTCACACATCAGGTCAATCGTTTGGGTCTTAATTCTCAGAGAGCAAATAAACCTGCTTCCAAGCTCCATGTTCTTTCTTTCAACTACGCTGCTAAACTTGTCCGTACCAGGCGCAGCGCACTTTCCAGTGCTATCATCAACCCTCATCAGGAGCCGGTCTCAGGTCAAGCCTGCAACCCACCTGATCCCCATTGACCCTGTTCTATTCCTTTGCGGTGGAGGAGTTTACCGGTACCAAAGTGGCTCTTTTTCCTTAATACATGTGGGAAGCGGGTTCTTACTGCCTGTGAAGCTTTTATGTTTTCCTTCTCTCTTTTTTTATCAGATCATTCGCTTGCAAATATGCAAAAACCAATCCCTGGCTCATGTGCACATTAGAAAACTCCAGGGGACTGGGGAAATCCCTTCAATTCCTCCCGAGCTACGTTTTCCTTGTGTGTGTTTGTGTGTGTGTGTGTGTGTGTGTGTGTGCAGGATGCCGCTGAAGAGGGGTTACACTATATACTATATACCTAGGGTTGGCCAGAATCGTATATCTGCACCGTATATGACCGTATGTATGGTAATTTCCCTGCTAAAAATACCGTAGGTACACCGTATATACCTATAAATGTATGGTTCTGGCCAACCCTATATATACCTCACGTGAATTCACACCAGGCATGCAGGGTAGAAGCGTACGTACCCCCGATGAGCACACGATGTGCGTGTACGTGCAATTGCATCAGTGTAATCAAAATGCCCCCGGTACACTTGTGTGTGTATGTATGTGTGTGTGTACAAGCTTTGTACATGCAGTATTTAGGCAGAACAAAGTGCCAATGAATGCCATTGCCAGCGAGCTTGGGAGTGCCTCTACCTCCAGCAACACACTTTAACAGGGTTGGCCAGAACCGTGTATATCCACAGTATATGACTGTAGCTTTGATGATTTTCTTGCCAAAATCACCGTATATACACCGTATATGTATGGTTCTGGCCAACCCTACACTTTAATAAGGGCGCCTATCTTGCCTGCTCCTCAGTCAATCACCCTTACCCCTTCGAGCACATGGCATACGCCCTGTCTGAAGAAATTATGGAAAGGAGGGAGGGATAGGGTTGGCCATATCTCCAGGTTAGGGTTCAGGGTTATTATAAGCACAGAAGGCAGCCCCGTGCGTATTCATATGCAATGCGTACATAATGATTTTTGCAGGGAGACCTTCATGTGTACGGTCGTGTACAGAGTATAGTACATGAGCGGTTTGGGCCAACCCTGAGCCAATTGTGCTGGCTGTGTGTGATGTCGCGACTGGCTGTGTGTGACTGGCTGTGTGTGACTGCTATGTGTGACTGGCTGTGTGTGACTGCTGTGTGTGACTGGCTGTGTGATGTCACGACTGGCTGTGTGTGACTGGCTGTGTGTGACTGCTATGTGTGACTGGCTGTGTGTGATGTCGCGACTGGCTGTGTGTGACTGGCTGTGTGTGACTGCTATGTGTGACTGCTGTGTGTGACTGGCTGTGTGATGTAACGACTGGCTGTGTGTGACTGGCTGTGTGTGACTGGCTGTGTGATGTCACAACTGGCTGTGTGTGACTGGCTGTGTTTGATGTCGCGACTGGCTGTGTGTGACTGGCTGTGTGACTGCTATGTGTGACTGGCTGTGTGATGTCACGACTGGCTGTGTGTGACTGGCTGTGTTTGATGTCGCGACTGGCTATTTGTGACTGGCTGTGTGTGACTGCTATGTGTGACTGGCTGTGTGTGACTGCTATGTGTGACTGGCTGTGTGTGATGTCACGACTGGCTGCGTGTGACTGGCTGTGTGTGATGTCACGACTAGAGGAGCCATTTCATTTCTCTCTTTTTTGCTTTTTTGGTATGTCTATCAGTCTACCAGATTCAGCATGGCAGCACACCTGAATTGCTCTGGGGCCATGTAGCCGTAGGTGCCTGGGAAGGAAGAGGAATGGCAAAGGGGTGTAGAAATTAATGAAGGTGCACATAGCAGGGCTGCTCGCTAGGAAGTAACAAAAGCTCTGGCTGCTTGCGGGAGCAAGAGGCAAGTGTGGAGGCAGGCATGGAGGCAGGCACGGAGGCAGGGCTGCTTGCTAGAACAAGAGGCAAGAGGCAAGAGGCAAGCATGGAGGCAGGCACGGAGGCAGGGTTGCTTGCTAAGACAAGAGGCAAGAAGCAGGAATGGAGGCAGGCACGGAGGCGGGACTGTTTGCTAGAACAAGAGGCAAGTGTGGAGGCAGGCATGGAGGCAGGCACGGAGGCAGGTCTGCTTGCTAGAACAAGAGGCAAGAGGCAAGAGGCAAGTATGGAAGCAGGCACGGAGGCAGGGTTGCTTGCTAAAACAAGAGGCAAGAAGCAGGCATGGAGGCAGGCACGGAGGCAGGACTTTTTGCTAGAACAAGGGGCAAGAGGCAAGCATGGAAGTAGGCATGGAGGCAGTGCTGCTTGCTAAAACAAGGGGCAAGAGGCAAGCATGGGAGCAGGCACGGAGGCAGGGTTGCTTGCTAAAACAAGGGGCAAGAGGCAAGCATGGGAGTAGGCATGGAGGCAGTGCTGCTTGCTAGAACAAGAGGCAAGAGGCAAGCATGGAAGCATGCACGGAGGCAGGACTTTTTGCTAGAACAAGGGGTAAGAGGCAAACATGGAAGTAGGCATGGAGGCAGTGCTGCTTGCTTAAACAAGGGGCAAGAGGCAAGCATGGAAGCAGGCACGGAGGCAGGGTTGCTTGCTAAAACAAGGGGCAAGAGGCAAGCATGGGAGTAGGCATGGAGGCAGTGCTGCTTGCTAGAACAAGAGGCAAGAGGCAAGCATGGAAGCATGCACGAAGGCAGGACTTTTTGCTAGAACAAGGGGCAAGAGGCAGGCATGGAGGCAGGATTGGAGGCAGGATTGCTTGCTAAAACAAGAGGCAAGAGGCAAGTGCGGAAGCAGGCAAAAGCCCAGGTGAGCCCTATAATTTGCACATCAATGAATAGAAAAGGAGGAAGCTTAACACGTGGACATGGCTTGGATTGTTTATTTTTGAAAGCGGAGTTGCTTGTCCACTGTTGGACACAGAGGAAGAGTGTCAAATATGTCAACAACGTTGAACATAGCAATCTTTGATGCGGAATTCATAAAAGAAAGTTAGTGTTCTGGGGTTGCACTGCTAGCGATGCGTGCGGAATCCTTTCAGCGTATCACTTTTGGGTTGGGGGCACTTGCTGTTGCGGCAGTGCATAACATCAAACTTCCATCATTTGCAGGGCTATCAATTCAACAAAGCCCCTTAGAAGCACACCAATGTGTGTCTTTGACAGGTAATGCAGTTCACACATTTGTGTACTCCTCACTTCTCACCCATGATTGGCCTTTTGACACATCTGTTGCTGCTGACAAACACACCTCGCCTACACACACACACACACACACACACACACACACACACACACACACACACACACACAAGCACGCACGCACGCACACACACACACACACACACCTCACCAGACTAGCGTTCTCACCTACGATTGTCGACCCCAAAGCTGACCTCCACATCTCACCAGGCTTACTTTTCACCTATGACTGTACCTCACCATACTAGCGTCCTCACCTATGATTGTTGACCCCAAAGCCGACCTCCACATCTCACCAGGCTTACTCTTCACTTATGAGCACACCTCACCAGACCAGCGTTCTCACCTATAATCGTCGACCCCAAAGCTGACGCGTCCATGGCTGACATGGTTGCTCCCTGAGAACAGGAAAGTGGAACAGAGAAATTGCATTTTTACAACATATACTTTCATCATATTCGTAACTTGCGCCGGGAGTGACCTCAGTGCCTGTGACGCTTAGCATTTCTTTACGACCTACACTTCATCATATTCGTAACTCGCACGGGAGTGACCTGGGTGCCTGTGACGCTTGCCATTATCTTTAACACCTACAGTTGCATTATTTTCATAACTTGCGCGGGGAGTGACCTCAGTGCCTGTCATTCCTAGCATTTCTTTACGACCTACACTTCATCATATTCGTAACTCGCACGGGAGTGACCTCAGTGCCTGTGACGCTTAGCATTCCTTTACGACCTACCGTGCTTACCACCAAATCATTCTCAGCCAACCCATTGTCTGCTGCTACGTTGTTAGTTCCCCATTTGGGACTCTTTGTAAACCCTTACCTGTACGCCTCCAAAGTCAACCAAAAAGACGCAGCCGAACTACAGTGTTCACCACCATACGATTCTCAGCCAACCCATTGTCTGCTGCTACGTCGTTAGTTCCCCATTTGGGACTCTTTGTAAACCCTTACCTGTACGCCTCCAAAGTCAACCAAAAAGACGCAGCCAAACTACAGTGTTTACCACCAAATCATTCTCAGCCAACCCATTGTCTGCTGCTACGTTGTTAGTTCCCCATTTGGGACTCTTTGTAAACCCTTACCTGTACGCCTCCAAAGTCGACCAAAAAGATGCGGCCCCCCCACCCCCCTCCTTCCAAAACGATGTTCTCTGGCTTCACATCTGAGGTTAGACAAGCAAAGAAGAGAGATAAATGAAATCGCAATGTGACGCACAGGTTGGGAGAGGCAAGCAAAGAAGAGAGATAAATGAAATCGCAGTCTGACGCACAGGTTAGAGAGGCAAGCAAAGAAGAGAGATAAATGAAAGCGCAGTGTGACGCACAGGTTAGAAAGGCAAGCAAAGAAGAGAGTAAAATGAAAGCGCAGTGTGACGCACAGGCTAAAGGGACGAGCAAAGCAGGAGTACGTAAATGAAAGCGCAGTGTGATGCACAGATGAGGGGCAAGCAAAGAAGAGAGGGATGAGCGCACAATGTGAAGCACAGATTAGAGAGAAGCACGCAATTGTGCACTTTGTGCAGGAGTGCATTTCACAGACAACGCGCCTACACGCAAGCGCAGACATAATTTGCCTACACATGGCATTGCACAGGTCAATCGCCCATAAGCACTCCTTTTTCCCCGTACTGCAAGAACTCAGCAGGAGCTTGGGATAATGGGCTGGGATAATGGGATAATGGCTTGGGATAATGAGCGCGCTTGAAACCGATGCACTCAGCCGTTGCTTTAAAAGTAAGAGTCAGTGTTAGAGTAGGCAAGAAAGAAACGCAAGTACCCCGTTGCTAAGTTCATGCATTTGTTTGTGAAACCGACATCATGTGCCGATTTGATCCTTGTTTTAAATCCTGTGTTCCGTACACGTTTGCTACCTAAGTGAAGCGCTTGTTTGCAAAGGCGCCGGGCTCCTTCTGCATTGCGTGCATCACACACAATTGCATACTATTGCATACACATATATTGTATACAAACAATTGCTTCTTCTGCATTGCGTGCATCACACACGATTGCATACACACACATATTGCATAAACGCAGTTGCTACTTCTGCATTGCGTGCATCACACACGATTGCATACACACACATACTGCATACACGCAGTTGCTACTTCTGCATTGCGTGCATCACACACGATTGCATACACACACATACTGCATACACACAATTGCTACTTATGCATTGCGTGCATCACACACAGCAACCACATGAGCAGCAAGTATAGGACGTAAGGGAGGCCCTGTACGCTCTTAATAGACAGCAATTTCGGCATATCGCTCTCTAGTCAATAGGAATCTCTTGGTGCATTATTTTCTGTACGCAAGTAAGCAGCTCCTCTCTGTACGCCATCTCTACATCAGTAGGGTGGGCCAGCACCAGTAAACTTATACGTACATACAGTGTACAACCGGTAATTACAGCAAGGAAATCACCACACTAACATATATGGTGTGTATATACGGTTCGGGCCCACCCTACACATCATCTCTCTCTCTCTCTCTGTGTGAAGCAGCTCTCCAAGCGTATCCTCTCTGCACGACCGCTCCATGCGTTACATTTCTGTGCGTATCACTTTCCCCAAGCGTATCCTCTCTGCATGACCACTCCATGCGTTACATCTCTGTGCGTATCACTTTCTCCCCACCTCTGTGTATGACAGGAGGTCGCAGTGAGGACAAATATACCAAGATGCGCAGCAATTCTTTAGCTATCCGCGTGGCCTGCATTTGTTTTGTGGCCAAAGATGAATGTCCACTTGTCAGAATGTGGAGAGAGATAAAATTGAACATCAAGTGGGACCCTGAGTCAGGCAACCCAAGCAGGTCCTACAAGCAGAAGCTGCAAGAGCACCCTCTAGACGCCCTCTGTGCAATACTGTTTTTCTGCGTGGGATGCATCTGTTGATCATATCATTTTCCAGGGTGTGATCATATAATTAACCAGGGTGTGAAATATGGACAAAAGCTGGACTGGAGGCCAGATCCAGGCAACAACAGTAGGCATTGTAGGCACGCCAAGGCGCCCTTTATGCAATCGGCATGTATACAAAGTGCACAGCGAACAAACCCTCCACACCCACACACACTCACACGCACACACACGCACACACAACCACAACCACACACACACACACACACACACACACACGCACACACAACCACACACACACACACACACACAACCACACACACACATCTACAAGCTCACCTCTGTATCATCGCAGCGCATGCCATCACAGATCATTGCCCCCAACGACTGCCCCACCGCTTCCTCTTGCACTATACAGAAGCACCTGTCCAGCTCGCTGTCCTCCTCAAAGTAATCAATGTACCTGTGGGTGCGCATTGTCACACACCGGTGATGAACACTTGTGCTAGCTTTGCAGAATGGTGTCACTCAGTCTGTCCACACCACCACACTGGTTACAACTGCTGGGGTGGTCGTTATTTTGGGGGAGGGGGGATAAAAGAAACAAGGGTATAATGAGCAGCCCACTGAGTCTCTTGGCCTGCTTTTTTTGTAGGAATGTAAAGATTGAAGGAAAGAAGTTAGCTATCGCAACTAGTCCCAAAATGGTGGAGTGGTTGGCCAATTCAGAGGTATTGGCCCAATTTGCCCGGGCGTGGGGGGGGGGGGTTGCATGGGGACGACCTTCATGCAAGCACAACACCACCCCGTACCAACAGACGCCTGAAGGCAGACCTGAGACGGTTGTCAAAGTGTAGCTTCTTCCAGCTACCACATTGAAGCGAAACGCAGTCAGCGCACCTGGGAATGCCTGGATGATCAAGCGACGCCAACGTACGAGCCTCACGCTGGAACAGCTCCAGTTGCTTCCAGTCCTTCATTCCACTAAAACTCAGGCTCTTGATGGCCACCTTGCGCCCTTCTGCAGTAGTGGCCTGCATGGCAGGTTCAAGCGCGTTTTGGCATGTCGCGTTGTGCCTGAGTTGCTTTCGTTTACCTCCTGATTTCCCTCACACAAACACACAAGAACGCCTGCAGTTCATCTGACGAAGTTATGTCACACTTTCAAGTTACATCAACCGTAGGTCTCTTTAGCTCCGGTGGCGGGCACGCTAGGTTACTCTAATGCTGTCAAAGAGGAGTGAGGTCTAAAACGTATATTTAAGGATGGCTACAAACACCACGAGACTTAGTCGAAAGCTGGCAAAGTCTATTTAGTTCACCAATAGATAAGGCAGCAAACGAGCTTTGTAGGAGGATGCCTGCACCATCAGCATGTAAATATGTGCACTCAATAGCAGTCCTGTATTGTTACGTGCAGCCAACGCAGCATTCAAGTTGTGTTATGCTGCCGGACCAGGGTTTGGGATTAGTAAGTGCTGCAATTTGTTCGAAGAGATATTAATTGCAAAACGTGAGGCAAGCTGTACGCACCCTGTAAGCCACAGCATTACTTCCCACACCTGCAAAATGGTGCATAACGCGTAATATTTGCTTGCAAAAAAAATTGGACAACCATGCCAGGCTGGAGGTCTATGGTTTAACGATGTAAGCTAAAACGTTCTTTGCTAAAGCATGATGTGGGGAACAATCTCTAGCTCATCGAACGCACCCAGGACCTCTCCAATAGTGTATGACTGCTTCAGCACGGAGCCAGGAGGCAGGACTTTACTTCCCCCTGTTTCAAGAGTAAAAAGGAGATGCGTGCGCGATGAGCAGTGTAATAATAAGCCAACGCGAGTAGCACATCGCGTTAAGTTATTATTCCCAGTACCCGCACTAAACGTCATAAAAGATGCGTGCAAAGCAATACACTTGAAACAGCTCATGTCCAAGCACCTGGTTGTGATGGACGCATGCGTGTTTCAATTTGTCTGTCTTTCTCGCTGACAGGGTTTTGAAGAACTTCCTGCACGGTTCTCTGGACAAGTGCGTCGTCTTCCTTGCTGTTTGCATGCATGTGTGCACATCTTCTTCTCACTCTTGAAACAGGGGAGTATTTGAGGGGTTCCCCGAGCTTACTCTGTAGCCTCCCCCCTTGCATACTCGTCGAAATCATATGTTAAACCAGAATATATTGATTTCAAAATTGATTGATTGGGTTCAACAGTTCGAAGAGGCTTAATAGAGAGGGCTTAGAATGGTTGTGCCAGTAGGCTTGAGGACACAATGCGGGTCCTTGAGTCAGGTAATTGCCTGCTACGTTGGCAGATACGCGCATTGGAAGAGCGCGTACACACACACACACACACACACACACACACACACACACACACACACACACCCACCCACACAACCACAAAAAAAACACACAGC
>Ga0307947_1004180_pt1 | contig 11447 bp, 12 predicted proteins | sample OrgLakmetagen232_FD_201840 | JGI IMG/M metagenome (GOLD analysis project Ga0307947, IMG submission 201840) | Saline water microbial communities from Organic Lake, Antarctica - #232 | ecosystem: Environmental > Aquatic > Non-marine Saline and Alkaline > Saline | place: Antarctica: Organic Lake...
TCACTCGTACGTGCTTCATTTGGCCAGCCTGTATTTCATATGGCAGGACTTCACATATCTGTGCACTACTTTTGCCAGTCTGTGTTATGTGGCAGGCCCTCACTTGTCTGTGCTCTACTTGGCCAGCCTGTGCTCCATCTGGCAAGACTCCACATATCTGTGCACTACCTTTGCCAGTCTGCGTCATATGGCAGAGGCCCTCAGGTGTCTCCTTCTGTGTGAAGGTACTAGTTACGTATAGAATACTCACTCGTACATAGAACGTGCCACTTGGATGGCACCCTTGTATTGACTTAAGGGTTGGCCAGAACCATGTATGTACGGTGTATATACTTCATTTCTGGCAGAAATTTCACCAAATATACGGTCACATATGGTGTATGTATATACACGGCTCTGTCCAACCCTAGTCTTAATGTACACCCCTAGTCATAGAGTACAACCTAGTCATAGTGTACACGACTTATTGTTTTTGCCTACATCACAGGGATTCACCCCTTCGTCCCTCTACCCTGCTGTCTACCGGCCAGCTTGCTGACCTAGACCTGGACTCCAGCAGGGAATTTGACGGGCTCCTCCACCATGCGGAGCACCAAGTAGAGCGGCTGTCCTACCCCACCCACCCCAAACTGGAAACCATCATGTCCCATCGGGAACCGTCCGTTGCCCCTATTTCCATAAGGTAGGGTGCTGGAGGGGTCCGGGGCTGCGTGATGAAGCACAAACTGTCAGACACCTATAAGTGGCTGTAAGAACAATAAATAAAAAGATGAATAAGTAATCAAACTGCAGGCAGTGACAAACTACTCTCCCCACCTAAATTAGGGAGAAGGAGCCTCGTGGCTACATTCGTCCACTGACCCCAAACAGGCATTCTTGGTATTCCCTGTGGGAGCTGCTGCTACCCATAGGCAAGGTGCTGTATAATTAGAGTTGGCCAGAACCATATATACATACATGTACGGTACATATATATACATGTATATATACGGTATTTTTGGCAGGGAAATCACCAAAGACACGTCATATAAGGTGCATATGTACGGTTCTGGCCAACCCTATACCGTATTAATGCCAGGGTCGCCTGACAACTTTGATGCAATGCTGTAGACACAAATCACCGTTGGCGGTACTACTCCCCACATCAACTGAGCAAAAGTAGCTGGTTAGGCATCGAGTACCGGAAAGCTCCTCCACTGCAAGGTTAAAAAATGGATACCTGTGGATCAGAAAAGAATGACAACAGGCTGGGCCCAAAATCGGATCCTGACGGGATCTCCTGGAGCAGTTTGGATGGGTGCACTCTTTTCTTGATGCACCTTCTCCCAGTCAAGTGTCTCAGAGCATGGGCGCCGTTTCTGACCGGATTTATTATGGACTGTCTTTGGCCACTCGTCACAACCCACAAAAAAGCCAAACCCCTTAGCCAATCCATAGCCAGTTCATATTTGATTTATGTGAGTACAGGCTCCTTAACCAAATTGTCGACACTCTCGTGCATCAATGTATATCCAGTGTGCATGAAGCAATTGTGGGTGTTGAAGAATGTCAGTCTCAGCCTGCTCTGTGCGTTCTTCTCTCTTCTCCTCTTTTCAGCGCCCCCCCCCATTGCAAGCCTCTCTTACTTTGGTTGCGTCGACTCCCTCTCTGACCATCACACCATATCTTTCTGTGCCTCCACTTCTTGTAGTTGCATCTGACACCTCAATTCAGTAAATCATATCATTAGCTGTACCTGACACCTCAATAAGTAAATCATTAGCTGCACCCGATACCTCACTCCAGTTGATCATATCCTGACGCCCTCTTTCCCGAGCCTCTCTCCACCACCTCCCCCACAAGTATTTCATTTTCATATTCGACCCCACATTTTCTTTTTTGACCTTCAGATCATCTTTCCAAGCCTCCCCTTGCATCTCCCCTTCTCGCCCCTCCCCCCAAACCAATGTCAGCACCCCAGCAGCACAGGACACGCCCGCCATCTACAAAGCTCCAGGCCACACCCATTCCACAAGAGCTTCCACCACCACCGACTCCACCACCCACGAGGGGCAACAAAAGTCTAGCGCTGACACACCGCTCTTTCAGGCTCCTTCCTCTCCTCCCTCCACCTCCCGCCCCTCCACCCAATCCCAAAGCGCTTTTGTGTCTGGCCTGTACTCCATCCGTCCAGGTACGTCTATCGCCATGACCAGTGTCTAGATAGATGTCTATGAGCATCCTGACTGTGTTTGTTCCAGCTGTTCAGGAAAGCGGATTTGGCACCATGCCCTGTGTCTGGGTTGGTGTCCAAGGCAATGTAGACCCAAGTGGGTGGGTGTCCAGAGGGTACAGTAGTAGGTGTTCAGATATCTGTGTCCATGCTCTGTCTCTATGTCTTGCACAAAACAGCCTTGACAACTGCTGCCCCCCCTGCACAGCAATGACTGTTGCGAGCGTGTACTGCCGCACATATACACGCACACACGCGCGCGCGTGCACGCACACACACACACGCACTGGCCTGTATTTCAAAGCAGCAAAGCATGTGCACCAATGCAAGCATGGGTACTTTTACAAACACACTCGCACGCATACAACTAAACCTGTAAGACATACACACATGCAAACGCATTCGTAAGCATGCACACATTCAGTACACACCTACAAACGCATCCGTAAGCATGCACACATCCCCAAAAGCATGCAGACTATCACAAACACAACACACAAACACACACACTCACGCACAGACCCGTCAAGAACAAGAGCTGCTGCGCGCGCAGCAAGCCAGAACAGTGCCGTCCACAGCCGCAGCAATGCCGTCACAGCTAGTAATATTTGCAATACAGCCGGCGTACAAGGTCACCACGCCGGTGCCTCCGCCTTGAGTGGGCTGGCCAAACCTGCAAAAATTGCGAAGGGCAGCTTTGAAGCAGATGCAGCCGCCCACGCAACGCCTGTCGAGACCGGCTTCTGTGCAGGTTTTCTACTGGAGCTGGAGAATAGAAGTGCGGAGCTGGAGAGACCTTCAGGAGTGACACATAGGAGATTCAGTGGTAGTGGTAGTGGCAGCTCGAGTTTTAGAGGTAGGAAAGGGGGAGGGGAGAGGGTGGGCGGTGATGGGGCTGGGGGTGGACTGGAACATACAAAACCAATGGCCAAGACTGCAGACATGCAGGTGTTTGCACTCCAGCAACAAGGAGGCACAGGTGTGCCTGTATGCCTTTGGGCCTTGTGTGTGCATGTGTGTTTGTGTGTGTGTGTACGTATGTGTGTGACAAGTTGTGATTTCTGTTTGATCGGTACATGTACACGCACATGGATTTGCAGTGTGTGTGTGTGCAAAATCACGTTTGCGTATGCGTGTGTATGTGTGACAAAACGTGGTCTGAGTTTGATGGGTATGCGCATGCGCATGTGGATTTGTGCAAATGCAACATCATGTGTGTGTTGTGTGTGCTGTGTGTGTGTGTGCCTAAAGTGTCCTAAACTTACCGGGGAAGTTCTCAGTTTTCTTTGTGTTGTCTTTGTTCGCTGGTGTGTAGTAAATGTTGATAATAGGGCAACCACTTACATACGTTCGACGTAAAGGGAATGAGTTGCATTGCAATGAGGTGCTGCAATCGTTGTGCTGAAACGGGTGATGTGCGAGGGATGTCCATATGTGCAACTGATGCCATGTCTGCACATCAGTTTGCTGCAAGTGCAAAATAATGGTGTGTGCAAAATAATGGTGTGTGCAAAATAATGGTGTGCGCAAAATAATGGGGTGTGCAAAATAATGGTGTGTGCGAAATAATGGGGTGCGCAAAATAATGGTGTGTGCAAAATAATGGGGTGCGCAAAATAATGGTGTGTGCAAAATAATGGGGTGTGCACCTCGCACCGGTACCGTAGGTTTTGTCTGTAGTATGCTGGGGCTTTGACATTGGTATGGCCTCTTTCTCCACACAACACACCACACACAACATACTGATACACATTCATACCTACACACACAAGCATGCAAGCACACGCATATATACACGCACAAACACACTAGCACACAAACACACTAGCAGAGGACACACTAACACACTAACACACTAACACACTAACACACTAACTTACAGAGGACACACTAGGACACACAAATACACTAACACACAATCACACTAACACACTAACAGAGGACAGACCAGCTCAGCAGCAGGTCCGCCGCTCTCTCAGCACGCCCCAGTCAACCACACCACACTCATTGGCCGACGTGAGTGCGGAGGACCTCAAAAAGCATCCCTCCCTCAGGGCAGCAAAGGCAGCTGTCCAGCTGGGGTGTAGACTGTCCTCTGGCTCTAGGTGCGTCTGAATTATATTGCTGGTGATTTATTGATTATGGGTACTACCAACAAGGCGCGTCTAAATATAATACTGGCGATCTATTGGTTATGGGTACTACCAACAAGGTGTATCTGAATTATATCACTGGTGATTTATTGATTATGGGTACTATCAACGATGTGCGTCTAAATTATATTGCTGGTGATTTATTGATTATGGGTACTACCAACGATGTGCGTCTGAATTATATTACTGGTGATCTATTGATTATGGTTACTATCAATTATGTGCATCTAAATTATACTGACTGGTGATCTATTGATTATGGGTACTATCAATGATGTGCGTTTAAATTATAATTTTGGTGATCTATTGATCATGGGTCCTACCAACGATGTGTATCTGAATTATATCACTGGTGATCTATTGATCATAGGTCCTACCAACGATGTGTATCTGGTGGGATGGCCATGTGCCACCTATACCCTGCTCTTTGTTTCTGTGTGTTGTGTGTGTATGTGTATAACCACTGTAAGTGCATGCATACGTAGCATGTATGTGTGAACACATGTGCGTGCGTGTGTGTATGTAAACACATAAGCACATAAGACACGGAGGTAGACGGAGGACGTTGGTAGACGGAGGACGTTGGTAGACGTTGGACGTGCTTTGTTCACAACAGGCCTACAACTTTCTACATGTTACCTCTACGTCCCATACCAGTGCTTCACTACGTGCATGTACGTGTGTGTGTTTCTCTAGGTCGCACACCACACACACACACACATACACACACACCTCTACGTCACATTCCGGTGCTTCACTGCATGTTTGTGTGAAAACGCACTCATACGCTGTGTGCGTTTTAAAGCGCACTACCTCCTCTGTTTTCCGTTACCTACAGCCTTCCTGATTTGCACCTTGACTCTTTCAAAGCACGCATTTACACACACACATATGCACGGACGCGCACACACACACACACTCTCTCACACAGGCGCTCTTAGAATGTGCGCACGCAAACATCTGCGCATACATACACACAAACACACACACGTTAACTCTCACAATTGCACTTACCTCCACAGGAGCCCGTCCACCACCGGCTCGGACCAAGGATGCACAAACTACAGTCCTGTGCTGCTGCCACAACGTCAGGCCTCCTCTGTCGTTGCAAGCTCCCCAATCATCCATTCTCCGAGCAGGTATACTGAGTTGTAACAAAAAGCTTGGTCAAGACTTCACGTCTGGACGGACAAAAGTGCAGAGGTTTCATTCTCAGACACAAAAGAGTTCATCACAATTGCACCAAAGCTGCAGAACAGTGAAGCTCCATTCCAGAGCTTGAGCTACATAGCTTTCAGTTTCCCAGGTCATTGAGTACATTCATTTTGGAGCTGATTTGAGCGTGTACGTATGCGTGCGTTGAAGATGACTTGGCATATTCTGCCCTCACCAATGCAGCTTTAGGAACGTGAAAGTGGGTACTATGCATATATGCATGTATGCACGCCTCAAACGTTGACACTTCTCAATTTCACTTGTACATGCCAATGACTCACCTTGAGTGTGCACGTGATAATAAACACAGCAGTCTCGCACACACATACACATGCACATACACATATGAACACACATATACACACTGCCCCAGATCTCTCGCACGCTGGTCACTGCCGACTCCGCCCTCTTTACCCAGCAGCAAAGACTCCACTCCCTTTCTATGGCACACACCCCCAGCCCTGTCTCGTTACGCCTCAGCACCCTCCTCAACAATTCTGAGCGGGGCAGCTCAGGTCAAAGACGACAAAGGGGGAGGTGGGGCAGACAGGCACACGGCTGACAGGCTGGAGGCTGGTGGTGGATCAGAGGATGTGGCCAGCACACAGCAGCAAGAAGAGGCTGCACTGGAGCTTGGAGATTCAAAGCAGGAAGGGCAGCAGGGGCAGCAGCAGCAGGTCAGTGGTGAGCAGCAGGAACAGCAGCAGCAGCTGCTGCAGCAACCAGGGGAAGGGCAGGTTGTGTGGAGAAATCTGCTGTTCAGGCAGCTGGGCAGCATGGACTCAAAGAGCTCTGAGCCCCCTAGCCCTGCATCCACCCATCAGGCTACGCACCCGTTCGGCCAGGCGCCAATGGTGGGTGCATGCATGTGTGTGTGTGTGTGAAAGGAAGGGAGAGAGCGAGAGAGAGAGAGAGAGAGAGAGAGAGAGAGAGTGTGTATGCAAGCTTAAAAGGCTAAACGCTCTTATGACCTGGCTCTGATGGTGCTGATCTGTTGCATGGGCAGGAACACTTTGTAGCAAATCTCTACAAAACCTGACGTGTTTGTTTGCACATTTTTCGTCTAAACCCAGGCTTGCCTTTCAAAGAGCACATGCACCCCTAAAAACTGTCTCACTGGCGCCGGCACACATCAATGCATGAGAGGTTTATCACAACCATAGAGACAACCTACACACAAATCACCTACCCACTCCCAAACACACACATACAACCATGACGTAGCTTTAAAAGAATGCCACACACGCACTCACACACAACACCACAAACAAAACACACACACAAACGCATATCGCAGGCCTGAATTACAAGCACATTGAGTCTCGCCCAAAATTTGGGCCCCTGTCAACCCTAATGTTATGTTGCTACAACACTTCATTTGAACACAGCATTATTCAACTACCAGTGCTTCTCATACCACTGCTGCTGCTGATGGTGATGATGAATAACCACAGGAAGGACGAGAAGAGGACCAACACCAGCAGCAGCCATCCACCCCTCCTCCCCACACACTCCCTAACAGAGCACTCCGCCCTCAAACAAGTAAATCTCGGATACCCAGCGTCCCAGCAGCATCGCCAACAAACCCAACGACTTCCCCCTCGCGCATCACCCTGGTAAGTGTGGATATGAATGTGTGTATGTATGTGTATGTTTAAGCATGTGATTGCGTATGGAGAACGCAGCAGCAGTCGTGACTAGCCTCTAAAGCATGCCTTCTTTACATTCTATTCTCGTTCCTACTCTGCCATTCCACGAGATTTGTAGTGCAGTTAAGATTTTTGATGGAATGTGCACAGATGTCAATGCAGAGCTTGGTACAACTTGTATGCATTGTTTGTAATTGTAAGCTTCCAGCATTTAATACCTCCTCTCGCTTTGCGAGGAGCCTGTGGGCACACACTACATTAACCAGCTCCCACCCCATGGCAGCACTCCTCTTTTTTAAACAATTCTTTGATCGACAATTTGAAACCAGATTCCATGTCGAATTACAGGAGGGAGCATGCACCACCTCAGCCTAATCTTGCTTGACACTTGCATTTGTTTTCTCTCAAATTCTTGCCTTTGAACTTGAACGAGCAGCTATCAGCTGAGCGGTTTTCCTTGTCACTTTACAAGAGGGAACCTATAAACTTGCCCGCCTGAACGCGTACTCGCTCGAAGATCACACCTGTTCCTTTTGTGCTCTCTTGCGCCCAACCAAAAACTTACTACTCTCCTCTACCTGACAGAAGGGAGCCTGTAAGGGTGCACTGCCGCATTCTGGGCTCGCCCAAAATCCACACTTCTTTTCTCACTTCTTTTTACGCTTCTTTTTACGTTTGACCAAGGAAGAATTCCTCTACCTGACAGGAGGGAGCCTGCAAGCGTGCACCGCCTCATCCTGGACTCGCCCAAAATTCACCCTTCCTTTTTTACGCCCTCTTACGTCCAACCCAAAGCTGCACTCTTCTACCTGACAGGAGGGAGCCTCCTGTCTTGCACCTGCCGGTCCCTCCCTCCTGCCAGTGGCATCTGCCCCCCCTTTTGCAGCTGCAAGTCCAGATGGTCCCCAGCAGCCCCCCAAACTCAAGCGCAGCATGACACAGGTGAGCGTCCTATATAGCACATGATACACAGGTGAGCGTCCTGGCACTGCTAATGGGTGTTCACCGCTTAAGCACTGCACATCTAGTGAAGTTCCACTTCCACCTGCCACTGCTCACACACGAAGCACTAGCATGACAGCATTATACACGGAGCATTATGCACGGCATTATACAGCATTATACACGGAGCACTAGCGTGACAGCATTATACACGTCCTGGACTTGGCATGTAGCTTTTGGGGTTCCACCTCTCCCCGTACAAAAAGAAGTCCATAGTCTGTATCGTGTTGGCCGTGACTACTGGCTTCCTGCTTTCCACCTTCCTGCTCATCATCATCTTCATCATCATCATAAATACTGCACTCAATCTGGAGTCGTCATCAATTGCAATTAAATCGCCCCCCCTCGCTTATTTTGCATACTTACTTTTTCATTTGCTTTTCCTACACGTAAGCTTGTTTTGTGTATGTACTTTCTTGGCTGCTTTTCTTACATATAAGCTTGCTTCTAGCATGCCGACCTCTTACCTTCTCCCCAAACCTACTGGCCCTACGCACCCTCTCCAACAATCTGTAACAGCTTATGTTTGTATTTATACAATTGCAGGCACAAACCCAAGCGACCGTGCAGCTGCTGCTAGCAAAATTGGGAGCACTGCCCCAGGAGCTGCGTACGCAGATTGCTACTGTAAGTTTGTGGGTCCAATCTGATATACATACCCAAAAGCAACCCGTCCGCGAAATCCTTGGGCTGGCGTGCCAGCAGTGCCTCCAAAGAGTGGGCAGTTCTCGCTAAATCTGAAAATGAATGGTGGCCATTAATGCCATTCCCTGTGTATTTGTGTGTGTGCGCGCGCAGGAGCTCACCCAGAAAGTGAGCATTCAGACGCAACACCAAACAGCTGAAGTGGATGTCCAGGCAGCAGCACCAGAACTTGATGGTGTGCGCGCTCCAGCAGCTACGAGTGCAGACACTCCTGCGCCCGCAGACAGAGGCAGCACACCCAGCAGGGCACAGCCAGCAGGGCAAAGCCAGCAGGACAGCACAGCCAGCGGGGCAAGTTTGGCAGGAAGCACAGGCAGCAGGGCACAGCCAGCAGGGCACATCCAGCAGGGCAGCACAGCCAGCAGGGCAAATTTGACCTCAGCAGCATCACACACGGCTGAAAATGCTCCAGGATCAACACGCACAACAGGAGGCTCCCGAGCGGCAAACCTCACATCTCTAGACACTGACACGGCCCTACCAGATGCACCAGCACCGCCACACTCCAGGCTTGGAGGCGTCAAGCAGCCCACAGCACAGCCTGCTGAAGCACTGCAGCCTTCATCAGAACAGGGAGTGGTCGCTGCAGCAGGAGCCGCGTCAGGGGTAGCGCTGCAGATGCTTGAGGCGGCAGCAGCCGCAACACGGTCCGCGCTTGCGAGCGCGGCAGCGTCACAGTCATCAGCAGTTGGAGACCTCGCTCCAGGACGAGAGGAGCCTGCAGCGCACCCAGCTCCAGCAGAGCCTCCAGCAGCAGACGGTGCTGCGGAGTGTCTGACCTCTACCGTTTCTGTGGGAAGCAAGCAGCATCAGCCTGCGCGTAAGCTGCTCAGCTTGTCCTCCTTCTTGCCTGGACCTCCAGCTGCTGTGTCTGAAGTAGGGGGAGGGGGTAGTAGAGCCCAAGGAGCAGAGGAGAGAGAGGTAGGGGGTGTTGAGGCTGGAAGAACAGAGGAGAGAGAGCCAGGGGGTGTTGAGGTTCAAGGAGCAGAGGAGAGAGAGGTAGGGGGTGTTGAGACTGGAAGAACAGAGGAGAAAGAGCCAAGGGGTGTTGAGAATGAAGGAGCAGAGGATAGAGAGCCAATGGGTGTTGAGATTGAAGGAGCAGGGGAGAGAGAGCGATCAGGAGTGGGAGGGAGAGGGGAGAGTGGTGGAGGGAGGGGTGCTGATGTGCGAGCTGGTGGTGGGGCAGGAGGCATCACACCACAGAATGCAGGAGATGGAGAGCCATCAGGTGGTGTGGGAGGAATGAGAGGGGAGGGGGGGGGTGCTGTGCTGTCTGATCTGGACAAAGAAAGTCAGGGGTCGTCTGAAAGAGGAGGTTCTAGTGTAGGGTTGCATTTGGGTATAGGGGGTCATGAGGGGGAAGACTCTGTTGCTGCTCCTGCCAAGGCGGCCGTGAAAGCAAGGCGGAGGGGCAAGCGGCAGAGCTCGTACCTTGAAACCACACCATTGACAGACACTGGCAGTGCGGCAAGGGAGGGAGCAGGGGCTGAGGCTGGTGCAGAAGCAGCAGCAGCAGCAGCAGCAGCAAATGGGTCGCTGTCCAATACGACAGCAAACGCAGCACCCCAGACTCAAACAGGGCCTGCCTGGCCTACCCCCAGCATCGCACAACAGCACAACAATGGCAGCAACCAACCCCACAACAGCAGCAGCAGCAGCAGCAGTTCCATGACACAAATCGCAACACAGACCAGCAATGATTGGTCAAGGGCAGTCGACAGCAGCACTGCACTCCACTGCAGTGGCCTCCATGCACCCAACGCCCAGCAGCAGCCAGCGCCCAGCAGCAGCACTCAGCCGTTGCTGGATGGCGTCTACCCCTCCCCTGCACCTACGTCAGCCTTAAGCCTGCCTCCTCATGGTCCGATGTGGGAGTGGGCTGTGCTGCCAAACGCAGCTGCTGTGCCTGTGACCACCCCTGAGGGACACCAGGTAATTCACACATGCACAGGCATGGGCATACACACACACGCACACACGCGCACACACACAAAATCAATCAATCATACATCATACAAACAGATGCACACGCACACACTCGCATGTATGCAAACAATGACACTGAATATCACATCATACAGACTCAGGGTACACACAGATGGGGACGCATACACCCATACATGCACACATACATACACACTCACCTGCACACACACAAACACACACATAATACTGCAGTACCTGGTGTGCTCCCTTTCTATCCATGAGTCACCCTAGTCTACAGGCTTCACACACACACACACACACACGTGCAACATGCAACCCATGCTTACACTCGCAGATTATGCTCCCTGCCCTGATGCTGGTGTACAGAGGCCATGCACCCATTTCCTCCCCCTCCGACTGCCCCCCCCAACTCCCCCCCCAAACCACCCCTCAGCCTCCTCACTCCTCCCATTTCCACACACACATGTTCCCCTCTCCAGCCCCACCCTCGTCCCCACCCTTGGTATCCCCCTCCCCTTCTTCCTGCCCCACCCTTCCCTTCAGCTACCTCACCCACAGCCC
>Ga0307947_1004182_pt1 | contig 11443 bp, 13 predicted proteins | sample OrgLakmetagen232_FD_201840 | JGI IMG/M metagenome (GOLD analysis project Ga0307947, IMG submission 201840) | Saline water microbial communities from Organic Lake, Antarctica - #232 | ecosystem: Environmental > Aquatic > Non-marine Saline and Alkaline > Saline | place: Antarctica: Organic Lake...
CAGGCTGAAACCATGTATGTAATCGCAAGGCATGTACATATAGGGTTGGCCTGAACCATGTTTATATACGGTATTTTTGGCAGGGACACCACCAAACATACAATCATATACGGTGTACGTGCGGTGTTCTTGGCAGGCTGAAACCATGTATGCAATCGCAAGGCACGTAAATATAGGATTGGCCTGAACCATGTGTATATACGGTGTACGTGCGGTGTTCTTGGCAGGCTGAAACCATGTATGTAATCGCAAGGCATGTACATATAGGGTTGGCCTGAATTATGTGTATATACGGTGTACGTGCGGTGTTCTTGGCAGGCTGAAACCATGTATGCAATCACAAGGCACGTACATATAGGATTGGCCTGAACCAAGTGTATATACGTTATTTTTGGCATAGCACCACCAAACATACGGTCATATACGGTGTGTATATAACTAGAGCTGGCCAGAACCATATATATACGGTGTGTACCGTACAGACTTTATATCACCGCGCAAAAATATCGTTTTTTGCCCTGCGAGGTGACTGCGCGCACGAAAAAAATCTATTTATTTTGGGGGTGCGGGATTGAAAAATGGGGATTTTTGGCGTATTTTGGAGCCTGTCAGGCAAAAATCCCTGTGCGGGGTTGGTGTAAATTAAATATTTTCAGGGTGCGGGGTTGATGCGGGAGTGTGAAACTAAAATATTTTTTTGGAGCTGCGGACTGAACCCAAGTCTGTACGGTATGAACGGTAATTTTGGCAGGGAAATCACCATATATACAGTCATATATGGTGTGTATATAATTAGGGTTGGCCAGAACCATATATATACGGTATGTATACGGTATTTTTGGCAGGGAAATCACCATATATACGCTCATTTACGGTGTAGGTATACTGTTCTGGCCAACCCTATATATAAGGTTCTGGCCAACCCTACGTTTACGACGACCCATCCCTGCTCGGTTGCGAGAGGGAAACTGAAAAGCGATCGTCGGAGGGTTTGCTTGGAGCCACCCACAAAAGAAAGGTGCCAGCTATGTAAGCAAACATAAAATGGTGCCAGCTTTGTAAGCAAACATAAAACGGAGCCAGCTTTGTAAGCAAACATAAAAAAGGTGCCAGCTTTGTAAGCAAACATAAAAAGGTGCCAGCTTTGTAAGCAAACATAAAATGGTGCCAGCTTTGTAAGCAAACATAAAAAGGTGCCAGCTTTGTAAGCAAACATGAAAAGGAGCCAGCTTTGTAAGCAAACATAAAAAGGTGTCAGCATTGTAAACAAACATAAAAAGGTGCCAGCTTTGTAAGCAAACATAAAAAGGAGCCAGCTTTGTAAGCAAACATAAAAAGGTGCCAGCGTTGTAAGCAAACATGAAATGGTGCCAGCTTTGTAAGCAAACATGAAAAGGAGCCGGCTTTGTAAGCAAACATAAAATGGTGCCAGCTTTGTAAGCAAACATGAAAAGGTGCCAGCTTTGTAAGCAAACATGAAAAGGAGCCAGCTTTGTAAGCAAACATGAAATGGTGCCAGCTTTGTAAGCAAACATGAAAAGGAGCCAGCTTTGTAAGCAAACATGAAAAGGAGCCAGCTTTGTAAGCAAACATAAAATGGTGCCAGCTTTGTAGCTCACCCAAACACCCACCCACACCACACACACACACACCAGCAGCAAGGAGGCCGATGCATAACGCGCTTCCCTGAGGGCGTGCAGCCCCACTCCCACCCCCACTCACCTACAAATCCACCCACCCACACTCACACACACACATACACACACACACACCTGCAGCAAGGAGGCCGACGCATAACGCTTCCCTGAGGGCGTGCAGCACCACTAACACATTCACCCACCCACCCACACTCACACACACAACACACAACACACACCTGCAGCAAGGAGGCCGATGCATATTGCGCTTCCCTGAGGGCGTGCAGCCCCACTCCCACCCCCACTCACCTACAAATTCACCCACCCACATTTATACAATTGCCCACCCACCCACACTCACACACACAACACACAACACACACCTGCAGCAAGGAGGCCGATGCATAACGCTTCCCTGAGGGCGTGCAGCACCACTCCTCGAAATCGTTCTCGTCTGACATGCTACCCTGCCTGTGCTGATGGTGAAGGTTTGGGTGCAAGTGGTGGTGGGGGTGGGGGTGGCTAGGGCTCTGTTCTCCCGACAGACGCCTGAGACCCTTTTCGGCCGACAAAGTTTTGGGCGGCATTCGGTAATCTGGAGTGGGTGGCATGCCTCTGCTCACGCTGCTGGGAGTGCTGGTGGTGGGGCGCACAAAGCTGCGTGCAGTGTGTGTGTGTGTGTGCGTGTGTGTGTGTTTGTATGTGTGTGTGTGTGTGTGTGTGTGTGTTTGTGTTTGCGTGCATGTGTGTTGTGGGTGCGTGCAGTGTGTGTGCGTGTGTGTTTGTGTTTGTTTATGCTTGCGTGTGTGTTGTGGGTGCGTGTGTGTGTGTGTGTTTGCATGCATGTGTGTTGTGTGTGTGCGTGAGTGCGACGGCGTTTTACTTTGCGTGTGTGTGTGTTGTGTGTGTGCGCTATCGTCCCATTGCTCCTCTCCAACTTTCTTCACTCTCTAACTTTTTTCTTTCTTCCCTGTCTATGCCCCCCTCCCCTTTCTCCTTTCTCCTTCTACCTCCTCTTTCCCACCTCCCCCTGATCCCCATTCTTTCTACCCCAACCCCCTCTGCAACTCAACCCAAGCTTGCAGCTTCATTGCAATTCAACCCAAGCTTGCAGCTTCATTGCAACTCAACCCAAGCTTGCAGCTTCATTGCAAGTTAGCCCAAGCTTGCAGCTTCGTTGTAGCTTTCTGGTCTCCAGGGTCTCGTCGTCCAACCACTTGAGCCACTAGTCGCTAGTCACAAATCCTCCAACGAAATGCCCTCAATAATTTGAGCCACTAGTCGCTAGTCACAAATCCTCCGACGAAATGCCCTCAATAACTTGAGCCACTAGTCGCTACTCACAAATCCTCCAAATGTCCTTTGAGATACGTGCCCACAATGAACCGCTCGTCCAATCACTTGAACCACTAGTCACTAGTCACGTATTCTCCGACAAGATGTCCTTGAGACCCATTGATTTTGAACCGCTCGTCCAATCCCTTGAGCCACTAGTCACTAGTCACATATTCTCCGACAAGATGTCCTTGAGACCCATTGATTTTGAACCGCTCGTCCAATCCCTTGAGCCACTAGTCACTAGTCACATATTCTCCGACAAGATGTCCTTGAGACCTATTGATATTAAATCGCTCGTCCAATCCCTTGAGCCACTAATCACTACTCACATATTCTCCGACAAGATGTCCTTGAGACCTATTGATATTAAATCGCTCGTCCAATCCCTTGAGCCACTAGTCACTACTCACATATTCTCCGACAAGATGTCCTTTGAGATACGTGCCCACAATGACCGCTATTCTCCTACAAAACCCAGTGTGTGGGGTTGGCCAAAACCATATATGTACGGTGCATACACGGTATGTTTGGAAGGGAAATCACCAAAATTTAAACGGTCATAATCGGTGTATATTATTAAAATTCTGGCCAACCCTACCCATGTGCAAAGAGGCACACACACATATTCTCACACACACACACAGACACACACACACACACTCAAAAACAGGGCGGGCTCTAAAGGGATGTCTGCTCTGTGGTGTCACATCTGTAAGAGACAGCAACACGCACGCACATAAATACACACACATACAAACACACACACACGCACACATACTCACTCAGGCACAGGGCGGGCCCTAAAGGGATGTCTGCCCTGTGGTGTCACATCTTTAGGAGACAGCGCTGTTGATTGTGTGTGGCTGTGGGTCACGAATGAGGGCGTGTTGCTGGCCTGCTGCTGGTGAATGCGTGCCTTGCGCTCGCTGTTGCCGTTTGTGGCTGCCTGTATGAGCAGTATGTATGTATGCGTGTGTTGATTGTGTGTGGCTGTGGGTCACAAACGAGGGCGTGTTGCTGGCCTGCTGCTGGTGGATGCGTGCCTTACGCTCGCTGTTGCCGTTTGTGGCTGCCTGTGTGAGCAGTATGTATGTGTGTGTGTGTGTTTGTGGCTGCCTGTGTGAGCAGTATGTGTGTGTGTGTTTGTGGCTGCCTGTGTGAGCAGTATGTATGTGTGTGTGTGTTTGTGGCTGCCTGTGTGAGCAGTATGTATGTGTGTGTGTGTTTGTGGCTGCCTGTGTGAGCAGTATGTATGTGTGTGTATGAAAGAGGTGTGTGTGTGTGAGTGTGAGTGGGCTGGGGATGAGTGTGTTGGGTGGTAAGTTTGTTTGTGTGTGTGTATGTGTGTGGGGGGCAGGTGGTTGTGTGGGGGTGTGAGTTTCAGTGTGTGTGAATTTGTGTGGGGGGGAGGGGATAGGATTGTGCGTGTGTGTGTTGGGGGGGGGCGAGTTTGTGTGCATGGACGAGTGTGTGTGTGTGCACATACTGTTGACGAATGCGCCTGCTGCTCATGATTATGTGGTGGAGGCATGGGCACGCACATAAACGCATGTGTGCTCATGATTCTGTGGTTGGGGCATGGGCACGCACATAAACGCACATAAACACACGTAACGTGGCACGCACATAAATGTGGTGGAGGCATGGGCACGCACATAAACGCACGTAACGTGGCACGCACATAAACGCACATAAATGTGGTTGGGGCATGGGCACGCACATAAACGCACATAAATGCACGTAACGTGGCACGCAAATAAATGTGGTGGAGGCATGGGCACGCACATAAACGCACGTAAACGCACATAAACACACATAAACGCACATGGACACGCACATAAACGCACGTAACGCGGCACGCACATAAACGCACATAAACGTGGCACGCACATAAATGTGGTGGAGGCATGGGCACGCACATAAACGCACATAAACACACATAAACGCACGTAACGTGGCACGCACATAAACGCACATAAACGTGGCACGCACATAAATGTGGTGGAGGCATGGGCACGCACATAAACACACATAAATGTGGTGGAGGCATGGGCACGCACATAAACGCACATAAACACACGTAACTTGGCACGCACATAAATGTGGTGGAGGCATGGGCACGCACATAAACGCACATAAACGCATGTGTCGTGCAGCAAGTGTCTGTGTGTTTGTTTGTTTACTGATTTGTCTGATGCACGTATCGTGCCGCAAGTGCCTGTCTGTTTGTTTGTTTATTAATTTGAATGTTGCATGTGTCGTGCAGCAAGTGTCTGTGTGTTTGTTTGTTTGTTTACTGATTTGTCTGATGCACGCGTCGTGCAGCAAGTGTCTGTGTGTTTGTTTGTTTACTGATTTGTCTCTTTCTTTGTTTGTGTGTGTGTATGTTTAACGCACGTGACGTGCAGCATGTGTTTGTGACCAAGCGCGCGTGTGTTTGTGTAGGCACGTGCTTGTGTAAGCATGTGTTTGTGTAAGCACGTGCTTGTGTAGGCGTGTGTTTGTGTAGGCATGTGTGTGTAAGCATGTGTTTGTGTAGGCACGTGTTTGTGTGAGCACATGCTTGTGTAAGCGTGTATTTGTGACCAATCACGTGTGGATGCCTGCAAGTGGGCATTTGGGGGAGCATTTCATTTGCACCTGGCATTCTTCCTAGTTCCTGGCAAGCTGTTGATGCAACACTACTTTTCGCTCTGTGTGTACATCTGTGTGTACATCACTATGTGTGTACATCTGTGTGTACATCACTCTGTGTGTACATCTGTGTGTACATCACTCTGTGTGCACATCTGTGTGTACATCACTCTGTGTGCACATCTGTGTGTACATTACTCTGTGTGCACATCTGTGTGTACATCACTCTGTGTGCATCACTCTGTGTACATCACTCTGTGTGTACATCTGTGCGTACATCACTCTGTGTGTACATCTGTGTGTACATCACTCTGTGTGCATCACTCTGCGTGCATATCTGTGCGTACATCACTCTGTGTGCACATCTGTGTGTACATCACTCTGTGTGCACATCTGTGTGTACATCACTCTGTGTGCACATCTGTGTGTACATCACTCTGTGTGCACATCTGTGTGTACATCACTCTGTGTGCACATCTGTGTGTGCACCACTCTGTGTGCACATCTGTGTGTACATCACTCTGTGTGCACATCTGTGTGTGCACCACTCTGTGTGTGCATCACTCTGTGTACATCACTCTGTGTGCACATCTGTGTGTACATCACTCTGTGTGCACATCTGTGTGTACATCACTCTGTGTGTACATCTGTGTGTACATCACTCTGTGTGCACATCTGTGTGTACATCACTCTGTGTGCACATCTGTGTGTACATCGCTCTGTGTGTGCATCACTCTGTGTACATCACTCTGTGTGCACATCTGTGTGTACATCACTCTGTGTGCACATCTGTGTGTACATCACTCTGTGTGCACATCTGTGTGTTCATCACTCTGTGTGCATCACTCTGTGTGCACATCTCTGTGTACATCACTCTGTGTGTACTTCTGTGTATACATCAGTTTCTGACAAAGCTCAAAGCTCACAGGTCGCCCAGATCTAAACTCCACTTGTTAAAGTCATTCTGTGAACACCGTTCCCTAACAAACGTTCACAAGGCACGAATGTTGGTTACCCTCCCTCCCTCCATGCCTTCACACTAGCATGTCGGTTACCCTCCCTCCCTCCATGCCTTCAAACTAGCATGTCGGTTACCCTCCCTCCCTCCATGCCTTCAAACTAGCATGTTGGCTACCTCCCTCCCTCCCGCATACACCCATGTACAATCGCTTGCACACATATGCAGGCACGCACGTAATCACGCATACACACATACAAGCACACACACACAGTCACACACACACACACGCACACACACACACATACGCGCACACACACACGCGCTCACACGACCAATGTCCCTTGCGCACCAAGAAAGCTTCCGTGGGCTTCAGCAGGGAGGGGCTGACATGCACAAACTTTGTGGTGGGCTTGGGGGTCGTGCACGGGACGGAGGACGAAGAGGGGGAGGGGGAGATGCTAGGCTTGGGGCCCGGCTCTGGAGAGGTCTCTGAGATTCGCCTGTGAGAGGAGCCTGTGCCTCTGTCACGTGAAACAGGGGTCTTCATATGCTGCGCCTCGTGTTGGGCCTATATGAAATAAGTGAGCGTGAGTGCGTACGCATGTGTTTGTATGTATGTATGTATGTGCGTGTGTGTGTGCGTGTGTGTGAAGCCTCAAGGGCTTGCCTTGCAAGCATAAGCAAACACACACACAAGCGTATATCCACATTGGCTACTGTACAGGACACACACACGCAATAAATAAATAAATATCTACCGTTTTGCGCTTTAGTATTGCGAGGCCTTTTTGCGAGGTGCCAAAACAATTAGAATAATTAGTTTGCGAGCATTCAGCGTTTGCAAGGTCCTTGAAAAATTGGGAATATTTGCGGAATTTGCATTTTTGGGGGAGGTACTGGGCTTCCCCCCCTTCTCTGGGCGCCTCTGGGAGCTTCTGCTGCTGCTGCTGCTGAAGGATGGCTGCCTGCTGCAAGCAAGCACACCGCGCTCTCGGAGTTTGCACCTGAGACTGCAGCAGCTCTGCCTTCATGCGTCTCTCCTGGAGAAGCTTGAACCCCCATTGGAGGCTGTGCATGGGTCTGCCCAAAGTCAAAATGGGGCAGGAAAGATGCTGGTCAGCAGCAGGTGCTTGCAAGCTTGCTCAGGGCAATGTCAGCCCTAGAAGCTCCAAAGTGGAACCACGTCCGCTTCTCAGGGTGCAACTCGGCCGTAGTCTTGATGGTTGCCCCTGAAAACGACGGGGGTCCTTTGCGTAGCCCAGAATCGCCCCTGCTAGAAAGTAGGAGTTTTGCGAGGTCCGCAACAACTTTATTTCTTCCGGCCTGACGCGCGCGCGTCGAAAAATGAACGGTTTTTACACGTTTTTTTTTTACGCGCACGCTTGCGCCATTTAATTGCAAAGTCTTCCGGCCTGACTTATTGCGAGGGGCCTCAATACATATTTAGTTATTCGCAAAACAACCAAGCGCGATGCGGTATATGTAAAGAGCCACACTTACATGTACAACCACCTGAGATGTCTTTACAGGGACCTCACTCTCACTTGAATACAATTGTGGAGTGTGTCCGAACCTGCAGCATCCCAGCCAATTCCAAACGACACTGCGTGCTCTAACTGCAGCCTTTCACAACCTACTCTCAAGCACTCTAACTGCAGCCCTCCACAACCTACTCAAGCACCCTAACTGCATCCTTTCACAATTTACTCAAGCACCCTAACTGCATCCTTCCAACCTACTCAAGCACCCTAACTGCAGCCTTTCACAACCTACTCTCAAGCACTCTAATTGCAGCCCACCACAACCTACTCAAGCACTCTGATCGCAGCCCTCCACAACCTACTCATGCACCCTAACTGCATCTTTTCACAACCCACTCTCAAGCACTCTAATTGCAGCCCTCCAACCTACTCTCAAGCACTCAGCGTTCTAACCTGCAGCTACCGGCCAACTCTCCAACCACTGAGGAGCGATCAATCAATTAATCCATCCATCCATCCATCCATCCATCCATCCATCCATCCATCCACCCACCCATCCATCCATCCATCCATCCATCCATCCATCCATCCATCCATCCATCCATCCAACCATCCATCCATCCATCCATCACCACCAATCCCTTTCAAAATAGGAATGCACACGTTTAATGGCGCTAGGAAGTGTTGCTAGCGGATCCTACTTCCACACCGCTGTTGAAGCCCATCAGGTGCACGTGGGGTAGGGTTTAGTCTAACGATTTGTCGAATATGCTCCGTCGTCAAGCAATCCCCCGCACCCCCAGGGAGTGCAGCCCCTATGACATTATACCCCAAACCCACACCGCCAGGGAGTGCAGCCCCTATAACATTGAACCCCAAACCCACACTTCCAGGGGGTGCAGCCCCTATGGCATTAAACCCCAAACCCACACTGCCAGGGAGTGCAGCCCCTATGGCATTAAACCCCACGCCCACACTGCTAGGGAGTGCAGCCCCTATGGCATTAAACCCCAAGCCCACACTGCTAGTGAGTGCAGCCCCTATGGCATTAAACCCCAAACCCACACTGCCAGGGAGTGCAGCCTCTATGGCATTAAACCCCAAGCCCACACTGCTAGGGAGTGCAGCCCCTATGGCATTAAACCACAAACCCACACTGCTAGGGAGTGCAGCCCCTATGGCATTAAACCCCAACCCCACACTGCCAGGGAGTGCAGCCCCAATAACATTAAACCCCAACCCCACACTGCCAGGGAGTGCAGCCCCTATGACATTAAACCCCAACCCCACACTGCCAGGGAGTGCAGCCCCAATAACATTAAACCCCAAACCCACACTGCCAGGGAGTACAGCCCCTATAACATTGAGCCCCAAACCCACACCGCTAGGGAGTGCAGCCCCTATGGCATTAAACCCCAAACCCACACTGCCAGGGAGTGCAGCCCCTATGACATTAAACCCCAAACTCACACTGCTAGGGAGTGCAGCCCCTATGGCACAAAACCCCAAACCCACACCGCCAGGGGGTGCAGCCCCTATGGCATTAAACACCGAGTTCACACTGCCAGGGAGTGCAGCCCCTATGACATTAAAGACCGAGTTCACACCGCCAGGGAGTGCAGCCCCTATAACATTAATCCCCTTTTCCCCTTCCCTTCATTTTGTATGTGTCTGGCGTGTCAGAGCTGCCTGCGCAATTTCGTCCTCTCCTTTCAAACCTTTTTCGTGGAAGCCTCTCACGCGTGAATAAGACGCTCCCCTCACGTAAAAAATGGGGAGCAACGTCACTGCCTGCGCAGTTTTCTTCTCAGCTGTCTTTGACTCAGCTTTCTTTGAAATCGTTTTTGTAATTTTCGTTTGTGGGCGCCTCTCACCTTCATGGGTGCCCTGCCCCCAGCATAAGGAGAGAACGGATCATGGACGGCCTGCAGAACGAAAGAGGCGGGCAATCACGACATTATGCATTTTCGATGCTCTGTACTTAAATGAGCAATGCAAGGGCAATCATTGCCGGCCTGCAGAACATAACAGGCATGCAATGATGACATCTTGCACTGGATGCCTATTCTAAAATGGGAAAGGAAAGGGCGTTTGAGATCGCTGACATTCTGCAAACAAAAAAGGTGGGCCAAAACGGAACTATATACATCTAATTCTTTATCCAGAAATGATGAATGTGTGTGTGTGTGAGTGTGTGTGTGTGTGTGTGCATGTGAGTGTGTGTGTGTATGTGTGTGAGAGTGTGTGTGTGTGCCTGCGTGTGTGTGTGTGCGTACGCACTCCTCCTGCCTCTCATACTTCCATGTTGCGTACTCGTCATCTTGTGTGTGATTTGTGCAGCTGTGTGTATGCGTGATTGTGTGGACCAACCACCTTGCACTGTCAGGGTATGTCTTTCACTAGCAGGGCGTCAAACAAGACGCTCCCTTGCATATGTCCACACCACAAGGCACAAAAGTCTCATGGGCTTGAATAGAACCGAAAGTGTTCAGACTACACACCTTGTGCACGAAGTGCGAGGGTAGTCTAGTGCTGGCAGGACGAGAAAGCACAGGGGGGGTGCGTGTACTCATGCTGCCAGAGGGCAGTCGTGCAAAGCCGTTGGTAGTTCCCTCAGGCGCACGCTTGGAGACGTGAGCCTGCGTGTGCATTTGTGTGTGTGTGTATGCGTGAGTAGGGTTGGCCAGAACCATATGTATGTACGGTGTATATACGCTATTTTTGCAGGGAATTCACCGAATATACAGTCATATATGGTGTTTATGTATAGGGTTGGCCAGAACCGTGTATGTACACTGTATATGACAGAATGTATGGTAATTTCACAGAGGGGGTCAACAGAGGAAATGCCTGAAAATGCGCATTTTTGCATTCAGAAGGCAGCCACTCACAGCCACTTCATCCAAACGACACCATTTTAGTACCACATTGTAGCTGGCATTGAGAGCTACCTGAGCATGTGCCCAGTTTTATGTGGGTCGCTTTGCGTGCTGAGATAGACTGGATTAAGCACACATGGTGCATGTTAACCCTAATGTGGTAATTTCCATGGGAAAATGGCTCAAATCCTCATTAAACACCAACCACTCAGCCGTTTTTTTCATTTGTTTTTGTTGCAATTCATTCCTTTATAATAAGGATTCTACCATTATAAATGTTCCAGATTGGTGCAGTGTGTGATCTGGTATGAAGAATTTGTGGTAAAAAGTGGGGTTCACGCCGCGGGCAATTAGAAAAAGGTACCCCAGCTGGCTAATCAAGCTCAGGTGCTATCAATAACTCTGATTCCTGAGTTTGATTGCAGCCAGCTGGGGAACCAAAACTCAATTCACATTTCAAAACCACCCCTGTTTGGGGCCTCAGATGACCATCTCTGGTAATTTTTTCTGCTA
>Ga0307947_1004189_pt1 | contig 11428 bp, 15 predicted proteins | sample OrgLakmetagen232_FD_201840 | JGI IMG/M metagenome (GOLD analysis project Ga0307947, IMG submission 201840) | Saline water microbial communities from Organic Lake, Antarctica - #232 | ecosystem: Environmental > Aquatic > Non-marine Saline and Alkaline > Saline | place: Antarctica: Organic Lake...
GACTACAGCAAGCACATCAGCAGCAGCATCTACACAGTCATTGGACACCTGCAGCAAGAGGGTAGTGACCAAGGCTTGTGTGGATGCAGCTGTTGCACAATTCATCTATGCTGCAGGCACCACCTTCTGGGTTGTGGTAGCAATAGGCAAGTGATCATGCTACGTTCTGAGGGGCTGGGAGTTCCTCTGGGGGGCTCTAGAGGGCTGTAAGTGCCTCTGGGGGGCTCTAGAGGGCCTGGGAGTGCTTCTGGGGGGTTCTGGGGGGCTTGTGGCTGCAAAATTTGTAGAAGTGCCCAAAATCGTATTACACGGAGCAATTTGAAAATTACGGTTAAATACGTGATAATTATGATACGACGTATAATACACCTACGCCGTATGGCCCATCCCTGCCTCATTCTGTAACTTGTCCCGCTCTTTTAATACAGGACTCGACCACAAAACGATCAATTTGCCTTGCACAGCAGGAATTGGCTGCTTAAAATGTATAAATACCTGTTCAACCATGGTTGCAAAGCATCTTGCCTTGCCCCCCATCACACACAGTTCTATGGCGACAACTGGGCTGGTCTGTTCGAGGCCATCACCGGATATGGCCTGGGTGGCTCCTCTATTGCCCTGTTTGGCCGTGTGGGTGGCGGCATTTACACCAAGGTGCGCTTTCTAATCACAGTGTTGTTGCTGCACAACGCTGCCTGTATATGCTTTCCCTTTTTGCAGTAAATGACCATGAGAGCTATTTCAAACGCATTTCCTGAAAACTCCTCAACAAACCCTTCTCTCACTCCCGACCATCTCAGGCTGCTGATGTTGGTGCTGATCTGGTAGGAAAGGTGGAGAAGGACATCCCCGAGGATGACCCCCGTAACCCTGCTGTGATTGCCGGTACGTGAAAACAAGGACTGCCACCAGATTACCATTGTGTTATGTTCCTTGTCTTTGTCTCTCAGTGCTGGGCAGTTAATGTCGTAATATGATAGTGTGTCCTATACAGAAGCAAAGCAAGTGGTCTCCATTGCACTAATCAAGGTAACCAGCTGTAATATGCACACTGCTGACCAGCTTAAATATCAGCTTTGTGCTGATACACCGTATTTTCATTTGTACACCATGTATACGATACGGTTATGGTACGGGCAACTTTGTATAATACAACCTGAGAAAAACTGCAGCCTAAGAAAAACTGCGACCGTACTTTGCCTTTAGCAGGGGAAAAAGAGGTCGTGGGTTCAAATCCCTGTCAGATTTGTGTTTTGTGCTTTTTTGTTAAACAATGCCTTATACATGTACCTATGTTACAAAAGTGTTTTTGTGCCAAGAATGACCCTTCTTGCGCAAAATAGGCTAATTCCAGCCTTTTGCAACGTACGTCAACCATACGGTATTTACCGTAGTTATGATATGTCCGTACCATACCGTATCTACACCATACCGTATAACCATACACAGTACTGGTATAACACTATTCCTTATAATCGTGTGTAGTTAGTACAATTCTATTTGAAAAGCGGAAGCTTTTGCCTCTTGTAGCTATAATGAGGATAAACGATGGATTACGCTTGCAGATAACGTGGGTGATAACGTGGGTGACATCGCTGGCATGGGCTCCGACCTGTTTGGCTCCTTTGCTGAGGCTACCTGTGCTGCCCTGGTGCGCAGCTATCTATTTTAACTAGGGTGGATTTCAGTTTCGCAATGCTGGTGACCTCTTTGATCTGTACTTCATGGCATAGCCCCTGTTATGGTGTAGCTGCAGTACAATGATTGGCACTGTTATGGTGTAGCTGCAGTACAATTATTGGCACATGGTGGACAATCTTCTGGACAACACTAATTCCTTTCCACAGTGGGCTCCCTTGTAAATTGCAACCATTTGGTAGTCAGAGTCTTCAGTTATTTTAGCATGGCTATGTTTGCAGGTAATTTCTTCTGTGTCTTCTTTGGGTGTCGACCACGACTTTGCGGGTATCTCCTTCCCCCTCATGATCAGGTAAAGATGGCCCTTTACGGATTGCAACATTGATCTCATGTTTGTTTGAACTATTTGCCCTCCAGCTGCTCGTCATTGTGATAAACACATACAGCTTTACTCTGTGCCTCAAATTGCAGTGCTGTTGGCATCGTGGTGTGCATCCTCACCACGTTTGTGGCCACCGACCTGTACCCTGCCAAGAATGCCAGCCAGGTAAAACAATTGCATTAATGGCAGCTTTTTGTGCATGCTTGTTACGGTGTGATTAGGCAATCAAGTTAAAGCTCATGTGTCCATCCTGTTGCTCCACCCTTTCAGGTCGAAAACACCCTGAAGATGCAGATGATCATCTCCACAGTCCTCATGACCCCGGTGCGTCAAACTTTAGGAACAGCAAGTGTGCCTAAAAATAGCAAGTGTGCCTAGAAACTGTCAAAACTGTGTTTTGGTTTGCACTGTCAATGCTGAGGAGGTACAAGGAAAGGAGCTACTGCTTGCTTCAGATAGTTGAAGTTCTCCAAGGGAAGCTGATAGATGTGCTCTGCTTCATGTCATGTGTGTGCAGGCTGCTTTCCTTGTGGCAGTGTCTACTCTGCCCCCAGAGTTCACTCTGTCCGTGCCCAGCGCCACTCCTGGCCAGACCTACGACACCAAGACCGTTAAAAACTGGTGGGCACTTGCAGATTGTGAGAGCAAGTGGCAGGAGAAAATTACAAATTGCTCCTATCTCACGCTGACAATGAATGCTACCCCTCATCAATATGTGCTCTTCATTGCACAATCCTCCTGCAAGTGTTTTGCCGCATACGGAGAGTGGATGCAACCTCGTATGATTTCAGGTACCTGTTTATCACCGTGGCCACCGGTCTTTGGGGAGGCCTGCTCATAGGTCTGCAAACTGAGTACTTCACCTCTAACCGCTACCAGCCTGTACAGGTGTGGGTCTTATTTTTTTGACAGTTCTGCAGAGTTATGGTCTGACAGTGCGTTCCTGCTTGCCATTAAAGGGAGGTCAACGTTAAGCTGCCATCTAGTTGTAGGGGTACTCTCTGATGCAAAATAGGACCTTTGTTTTACTAATGATAGCAAGTAAAAGATGTTTCAAAAATGGTGCTTCGCTCCAGAGCATGCACATCCTTGCCTGGATCCTTGTGCCCTTGCTCAGGATGTGGCTGACTCGTGCCGCACGGGTGCTGCCACAAACATCATCTTTGGCCTGGCCCTGGGCTACAAGTCCTGCATCATTCCCACCATTGCCATCGGCGCAGCCATCTACACCGGCAACAGCCTTGCAGGCATGTACGGCATTGCCACTGCTGCTCTGGGTATGCTGGGCACACTTGCAACTGGTAAGTGATTTTGCAGCATCGTTTGAGCTCACTGATGCCTTGCTTTTCCATCTGTAGCTTCTCCAGGCCTGTGCACGCCCTCCACATTTGACGCACACTTAGAACTGGAGTCTTGCTGTTTTCTTACATTCCACTTATTTTACCTCAAAGCAGCCCATCGTTGAGGCTGCAACTCTGGAATGAGCGTGAAACTCCCTGAAACTCGACACGTATACTGGCTGTCGAGTTTCAGACTGGCTGTCGGGTTCCAGACTGGCAATGCCCAACCCTACATGCGTTCCTTGCGCGTAATGCAGGCCTGGCCATCGATGCTTATGGCCCCATCAGTGACAACGCCGGTGGCATTGCCGAGATGGCTGGCATGGGCGAGGATATCCGTGAACGCACTGATGCCCTGGGTACGTTTTCTTGACTTTCTTGTGTGAAACTAAAAATATGGGTAAATAGGGTGATTGATATTGCCAGCGAGGCTCGACGGGCCTTGTCAATGGCAAGGTTTGTCGGTATAGGCCCAAGTTGGTGCATTACGGCTAGAACTTGACTTCTGAACTTGTGCGGATTAAATCTATTATTTTTGGCTTGTATTTTAATGAGACCGGACTAAAAAATATAGGAATTGTTAGGAGTGTCTCATGATGTGTTGCCTGGACAGGCATGCGCACAGCAGATTGGCCGTTAACTTCCGTATACTCTAATAATATTACAAACTAAGTTAACTGTCGTACAAAATTAGTGCCCATTTTGGGGTGCCTGGGAAGGCAAGTCGGACATTTCCCTGAACAAGACTGACATTGTGATGTGCCATTTTCTGCGTTTCCACAAGCAAACGCATAAACAAACACGTTAAATAATGTACAATCATGTGTTTCATTTTTCAAATTCTAGGGATTTCCCCCTGAATTCCCCCTATAAAATGGACACCCTATTTGGCCGTCTAGGCTTTGATAGCAGTGACATCAAGGCTCGACGAGGCACACCCTTATTAATAATGACGTCGAACAGGTCAACTAGGCTGAGGGATTCAACTTCTAATCCATTTTGGCACCCTTTTGCTGATTTTCTTGAAGGAAAGTGGGTTATAGTTGGTCGCCCCCGTGAACAACCCACCCAACCAGTCTCACTTAACGTGCAAGCACCTTATTTCGCATTTTGAGCATGCACAGGGGTATGTTACATGCATCTGGCTTATTCCCTGTGATGCTGACCCCACGCCGTCTGAGCCCCATGCACGCAAAATTTAGACCCCCTGAATTCTGGCTATTTCTGGCCTGCAAATTTGCCGAAATTTCTGCAAGCTGCGGGGTCAGTTCTTTTGTTTCCATTCCTTGAGAACCCACAGGCGCTTCTGCATGGACCATAATGGCTCCCTTTGACCATGTGTGTGTGTGTGTGCGTGTGTGTGTGTGTTTGTGTGTGTGCGTGTGCGTGTGTTTGTGTGTGTGTGTGTGTGTGAGAGAGAGAGTGAAGCTTTGATCAAGTAAAACAAAACGATCGTCAGAACTTGCAAACACACCTCCTGGGCCCGCACAGGGGGGAGAGGGCAGGTGAGGCTCAGGCAGCGAAGCGGTAATCCTGAAAGCTACAGCTTTCCTCCCGGTTTTTCCTCTTAGCGTTGCGGCCAAATTATATGACATCGACAAAATTTAAATGGGGTCAATCAGTGGCCTGGTCAATTTTGGCATTTGTTTCCCACTTGACATAGGGGCGCTTTTTCCAACTGTGCCTTCCCATTCAGTCCATGACCCCAAACTCACACCAGGGTTGCGGTCAAACTAATGACGATTTATGAATTTTAGAGGGTGCAGAGCGGTGGACTGTGTGAAAAATGGTGCCTGTTTTGCTTCCTGACATTTCTTCGCGCCCAAATATCTACCCAGTCTCTGCACCTCTCCCCAACCTTCAAGCATCTGCTGAAAGAACAAACAATCAGCTATCCAATGCATGTCTCAAGTCACGGAATGGTGGAGTGGGTGCAGAAATATGCTTGCGCAAAGTTAAGTGAGACTTTGGCTGGCATGGGGTTGAGTTGTTCGTGGGGGCAACCAGTTGATATCTCACTAACTGCCAGATTTTCACTCCTCTGCAATATTTATTCTTTGTTGTCAGGACTCAAAAGGACAATAGCTCAATCTAATGCTGTGGGTGCTATGTTTAGTATATATGGCAGCAATAAACAAGGTCCACACTCGGATTGATCAGGCACGTGTGCGGTTACTTGCAATTCTAGGTCAGTTAGCCAAAGATCTACATACCCGTGCTGAGCATGCCTGTCTTCCATCAGCCCCTTTTGATACCTAGCACCTGGATGGGTTTGTCTTGTAAATCAAAATAGGTTGGATGGTGTACACATTTTACCATAAAGCAGGTACCCAAAGTGGGATGCTGAATACATATTAGTCCTTCGTTCCAAGATATGGAAGCCAGATATACTAGCCATTCCCTCTGCAGGGTTCCCAACTCTCCTTGAACCAGGTGCAAGCCCACTATCTTTCAAAGTTGACCTTGGCAAAAGCCGATCTGATGGCCATTCTTATGTCGAAATTGTTCATCAGCTGCTGTATTGATCGCATAACAGGGTGGCCACCAAAGAAATGTGGGTCGCATGTATAGGCTTACGAGTGGATGTGGTCATTAGTATTGTAGTAACTTGCAGTTTTCATGGCAGCAGATACATATTTGTTCATGGCAGCAGGAGAGTCTATGAGGGCCGAATTTTAAAGGCAAATTCAGGATTTTTCTTGTGCCGTACCATATACACCTGAACTGGTACCGTGTGTGTTGCACTATATACACCTGAACTGGTACATATGGGTGTTGTACCAACTGTATTTTGACCCTGTGCTAATCGCTACTCATTAGAGCCTGCATTTGGCTTTCTGCTGCCCTAGTGAAGTAAGTATGCAGGTGTGTGTGCATGTGTGCAGATGCTGCTGGTAACACGACCGCCGCCATCGGTAAGGGCTTTGCCATTGGCTCTGCTGCCCTGGTGTCCCTGGCTCTGTTTGGTGCCTACATCACTCGTGTCAAGATTGACCTGCAGCAAACCTCCATCCTGGACCCCAAGGTATGTACGCACCTGTGCGTTAGCACAAACATGCATATATCAAATTTGATATTTATTGCGTCAGTATCACACATGCGTGCAGACAGGTATCTGTGTGTGCACACCTTGCAATGTGCATCTGATATTTTGGCCCATCAATGCAGGGGTGTTGCAAGCTCCTTTCTCTATAATCCTGCTGTTTCTTCTGCTGTCCTTCTGTCTGTTCATGACCCGCATTATTGTTTCCTCGCGTGCATGCAGGTGTTTGCCGGCCTCCTGGTGGGTGCTATGCTTCCCTATTGGTTCAGCGCCATGACGATGAAGAGTGTGGGCAAGGCTGCTCTGGCCATGGTTGAGGAGGTCCGCCGTCAATTTAACACCATTCCAGGCAAGTTCAGAAGTCCTTTGATGGAGTTCGCTTGTAGGATTACTTGAAGGCAAGGTGGAAGCACTTAATTTTTGCTGCAACAACACTAGCCAATTTTTTTCCAAGTCCCTCTGTAGGGCTCGCACCACAGCTGCCATATCAGAGAGGTCTGAGATATACCCCATGCTCTCCATTTACTGCTTCGCGCTGATGGAGCGCTTATAACTTAATTAGATTGTGTCAATTGAGTGCTAAGCTCTACTAAAGGTCAGCGGTAGTGCTTTGACCTGCACTTTATTCTAGTTTACGGCAGCAACTCTGTCAAAGTGAGACGAATGTCCCTTTTTTCTGTTGTTCTTACTGTGGTTTGTTATCACACCAGTCCATGTCGCTGCTGCATCCAGGTTTGATGGAGGGCACTACTCGTCCTGACTACAAGGCCTGCGTGGCCATCAGCACGAATGCCTCCCTCAGTGAGATGATTCCCCCCGGTGCCCTTGTCATGCTAACCCCCGTGATTGTGGGCACCCTGTTTGGCGTCCAGGTGCGGCTGCACATAGTTAACAGCTCCTACATTTTTATGGTCTTGGCAGCAAGTCTGTGCGCAAGGCAGAAGACATGCCCCCGACATCCTCGTGCTGTTCTGGATTAATTTTGCCTTGAAAGGAAGCTAGAGCAGTTCACCAAATTCTGCTCAAGCCACTATGGTAAAAGCCATTGATCTTGTAGCCTGTAGTGAAATTACCCAGCAGAGTCACGTCTGCTGTTGTAGCATCTTATTTTATGAGGTGAGGCCCTTGCTGAGAAGATATTTACGAAAACGGCATTAGCTGAGGGTTAAAAGTCCGTAAGTGCAGGTGTAGCTGTCCCAGTACTGGGATGAATTGCGTGCTACTAGTGTCTAACTCCACAAGGTTTTGGGACATTTGCCAAAAATCAGAGAAAGCTCAGTCTATAACAGGACTTGAAACCTCTTGAATTCCAGAAATAAGGTGCTGATGCCGATAAGGCTGACTATTGCCTTGTATGCACAATTACTCAATTGTGTTGATTTTCGGTCTCCACAGGCTCTTGCAGGTGTGCTTGCCGGCGCCCTGGTGAGCGGAGTGCAACTGGCCGTGTCTATGAGCAACACCGGCGGTGCTTGGGATAATGCCAAAAAGGTGCTGGTTCACATGGGCAGGTTTCCTGCGTTTGCAATGCATGCGCCTCATCCAATGGCATTCAGAGAAGCCTAAACTGTCATGCACCATATGAAGGGTTGCCAAAACCGTACATGCAGGGTTGGCCAGAACCGTATACCACCTTTAATATACCGTATAAACCGGACATGGTTAAAATTCGAATTCCTCCCAATTAATAATTATCATAAGGGGTGTCATTTCGTAGCTTTTCAAGAGCTCTGATTGTGTATCCCACTCATACTTACCAAATTTTTTTTTTTTTTTTTTTTTTTTTTTCGGGGAAATAAGCTTGCCCAAAGGGGCCAACACTCATACAAGTACTCAGGCACACACCATTACTGTCACAAAATTCAAGTAAACCATAAGCACAAAACCCCTCTTCTTCCCCCACCCCATATAATTACCCCATTTGTGTATGCATTTGTGTATGCACGTGTGTGTGCGTGTGTGCATGCGTGCGTGCAAAAAATATACGTGTGTGTGTGCAAAAGGTAAGGTAAGGTTCGCTATGTATGCCTCAGTACATTTCTAATATGCCTCAGGGGGCATCTGAGCGGAATCTTGAGCCTGTGACCATGCCTAGCTAGAAAAAAAGGGAAACGCCTAAGAGAAACAAGAAAAAGAGATGGAATGATAGAAGGAAAGTTGGAGAAAAAAGCGAGAAGCTGGAAGCCCAAAAGGGAGCTGAAGCATAACTAGCAGAATTAGTTTGATTTGAACACAGAGAGTCTTGAAGGAAGCAGTGCACCACGTTGACATGCCGAAGGTCAAGCCAGCTTTATAACCAGAAGCAAAGTAGCAGGCGGACCTAATAGGCAGGCGCAAGCAGATGTGTGTGCAAAATATTTGTGTGTGTATTTCGCCATGCACACCTGGGGGAAGGCACTGATGTGTTCCGGGTGCAGCTTGCCTAGGACTTCCCTGTTGGTGGAGACAGAACGGAAGGAGGATGAGGTTGGACACGCACACATTTGTGCGTGAGTGTGCACGCATGTGTGTATACACGCGTGCATCTGAGCATACAAGTTTGCGTGCATGTATTTGTGCGCGTGTGCGGGGGTGCGTGCATTCACATTTGCGTGAGTGTGCGTGGGCTGTTTCTGTTCCTGCATCGTCTTCGTCCCAGAAACCTTCAGTGGGGTTGGCTTGCACGCCCTTAGGGCGATTCTGCTCATACTTAAACTCTGGTGCTTCTTTATCTGCTGCTATAAATTTTGCTATCTAACCATTGTATGCTGTCAAACCATGTGAGGGATTCCCTTTCATTGAGGGACACAGTTTTCATACAAAACAATTGTATGAATTGCCCAAAAAGGGGCTTTGGAAGTTTGTGGTCTCAAAGGCCAGTGATGGAAGGTCGCTTTTGACCACTCATTCAAACCGTATATGTGCGTATATGTACGCCTAGCTAAAACTCATATACAGTCACACAGATTGGGATCCGGTGAAAAAATATTTGTACGGCAAGAGGCCCCAGTGAGCATAACTTTTGGACGTCAAGGGTCAACCCCATTAAAAATTACATATTCGGAATCCTGAGATTGAGAGCTATCGATTGATATATAAATGGGTGCGATCCGAGGGGGTCGGGGGTGGGTGGTCCCTCGAGGGGGTGTGGACTTTTTGGGACCCCCCCTCCAGAATTTTTCTGAGCCACTTTCACGAAGTTTTAAATATATCAATGGATTCCTGAGCTCGTAAATTGTCTATTGGCACCCTCTTTGAGAAAATTAGGCTAAATGGGGGGTCTGTGGATAAGCCCACAAGTCAGAGGCAAACGCGCTTGGGTGCAGGCCGCGGGGTGAGTCAAGCCAAAGGAGCAGCGATTCACTCCAAACTTCCAGGATAGTGTCAGCATAAGATACTTAATGGAGATTTGAAGAAATGAGGCAATATGGGGCTGTGTAAGTCAGTTGTGGGTGCTTGGTAGGTCATGTGTGCATGGGCGTCCGTATCTCAGTGTTTGCCCCATAACTCTGCACCACTTCAATTGCATATCTTGGTAAGTATGCAGATGGATGCAGAATTTAAAAAGGAGCAGAATGGTACCCTTTTCGTCCCAGGGGGAGCAGTATTGGGGGGGTGGGGGGGGTGGGTGGTCTTTTTGGGCCTCCCGCCGAGAATTTTGGCATGAATGAAGACGCCGTATTTTAAGAAAAGGCGGTCCGTACCGTCTGACCGTACTTGCACAACACTGATCAGCTTGCAATTCAAATCCGTACTGGTCAAAATTGTACGCACAGGGGCATCCTCCCTTTATATCACGTCCTTTTATTAAAACATATTGCCAAATTTGCCATGCAGTACATTGAGGCTGGCAACAGTGAGCATGCTCGTGACCTGGGACCCAAGGGCTCTGATTCACACAAGGCGGCTGTCACCGGTGACACGGTGCGTGTTGCTGTCCACTGCTTTGCAACTAGAAGTAATTACTAGTAGCAACAGTCGTATTATACGAGAAACGGGTGGGTATGCTTTTGCTGGTGTTAGACTAACTAAACAGACAAGCCTTGGTTATTCCATCACCCTGAATGTTGTCACAATGCTTGCCTCCAAGCAGGTTGGTGACCCCCTCAAAGATACTTCAGGCCCCTCTCTGAACATCCTCATTAAGCTCATGGCTGTGGAGTCACTGGTGTTCGCACCTTTCTTCGCCAACTGTGCTGGTGGAAAGGGCCTGTTCTTCCACTTCTTTGGTCTGTAAGCAGGTCCTTGTTGCAACTGTTAAGGATCCTCGCCAATACACAAATACGGCTCATATATATTCGCCTTTCATTTCTGAAAGATTGAAATAAAGGAGGAGATACTTGACCTCGGGACTAATCTTCTTTGCATGCACATTAGAGCACATTAGCTTGGAAAGCTTCCAGTCCATGTGATTTAAACCTATGAAAATACGATAGCTTTGTTACAGCATTTAATTTTACCGGCATTTTTGAAGGATAAGGCTCGGACTGCGATAATTCTATTATCTCTAGTTTACACTCCTTGTTATATTTAGCTAAGTTTAGTTTGGATTACAAAGGCCTCCAGCCTGGCATGGCTGCTCAACCTATAGGTCCCAACAAATAAATCAATCATAAAGATCGACAGCTGCACTAATAAATTTGTAGACTTCTGAGTTATGTTGAAAAGCAAAACCTTTGATATCACCTTCAGAAATATTATCAAATAAACGGATGAATTGGTGCCGTAAATGTTCGGTACCGATATATGAAAAAAATAACTTGTCTCATCTTGAATGTAATCCCCGCTTCACACAAATTGCAAACACGTGCACTCCTGTCCAGACTCCTGCCATATAAACCAGTTCCACACTTCAACCCATGTCCTCGAATCCTGCACCGAGCTACGTTCAAGGGTTACAAGGATGGCCTACGGCCCAAATCTCTGGCTGATGGCAATTGGCTGGTGAAACAAAATCAACCAGTGTCGAAAATTGAAACTAAATCTGACACAAACTTGAGGAGTCTGTATGAGTCTTGATTCAGGAATGCATTGATCTCAAAATCA
>Ga0307947_1004190_pt1 | contig 11427 bp, 14 predicted proteins | sample OrgLakmetagen232_FD_201840 | JGI IMG/M metagenome (GOLD analysis project Ga0307947, IMG submission 201840) | Saline water microbial communities from Organic Lake, Antarctica - #232 | ecosystem: Environmental > Aquatic > Non-marine Saline and Alkaline > Saline | place: Antarctica: Organic Lake...
CCTCTCTCTCTCTCTCTCTCTCTCTCCTTCTCTCTCTCTCTCTCTCTCTCTCTCTCTCTCTCTCTCTCTCTCTCTCTCTCTGTGTGTGTGTATACAAATATATATATATATATTGTTTTTTTTACTCCACTATATAATTAGCTCAATTGTACCCACAACACACAAATATACACATCATAGCATGCACATAAATTGCCTGTACATACGCATGTGCAGCAGCCCGTCCTGCGGTGCGCCGCTCCTCCGTGGCTGCACCACCGGTTACAATGTTCACAGGGTCTTGCATTGTTCCTCATGAAGCAAAGGTGTGCCTTTTTCTTTGCCTTTGTTGCTGTGCCTCTGAAGCCGTAGTCTGCTGTGATCAGTTGGTAAGGAATACTACCATTACCATTTTGCATTATACGGGCCTTTTCTTTGATCTTCCATGGCGACAAAAGCATCCTTGCTTTGCTGTCATACCCTGAGTTAAGGCTGTCAAGAAATGCTGGAAGAGGGAACAGATGCTACAAATTATTTGATTGTATGCTGGTTGTGTGAGGTTTTTCTGCTGGGAGAGGAACAAGGGGTTAAAAAGTATGCTCGAGGTTGGAAGCTTGGTGCAACCTAACATTCATCAAAAATCTTACTATTGAGAGGGATGCAAGAGTTTGAGGTGACCAAAGACTGCTGTTAGAGCAAGAAAACCGTTTCTTTTTAGTTTATGGCCTGCATTCAAGGGTCAATACATGACTTTCCTCTTATCCCGTTTCTTTCACAAAGCATGCATGTTTGTCTATACAACCTTGAAGCATTTAAATTGGCCCTTCATGAAAGTACCCTTAAAGGGCAGGCCCCAGAACCCAGTTCACGCGAACTGTCCTACCCTCTCACATTCCAGCAACAAATTGAATACTTAAAAAGGGTTGCACTTTAACAGCAGCTCGTGAAGCTGCTGTGTTCAATGTCTTTCAAAAATGTAGATGCATGCTGAAGATGGTCACGTCTTACCATGGTTCCTCTGAAGTCCATGTCTAACTGCAGGTCAAGTGTGGTAACAGGTGCTTGGTTTGCTGCCTGCGAGCCTTGACTGCCTCCACTCAAGACAAGGAATGCGTGCTTGAAGCCGTTTGTAGGCATCTGTCACATATACTCCTTCACGATGTGTGTGCCTACCTGCAGGTCGAGCGTGGTGGTGAGGATGCTGTGTTCACCACCTGCAGTGTAAGTGTGAGTGCGCTGGGCGTGGCAGACGGTGTGGGCGGATGGGCAGAAGACGGCATCGATGCTGCTGCCTACTCACGCGGCTTCATGGTCGCCTGCCAGGAGGCCATTGAGAGCACTGATGGCAGTGAAGGTGGGTGGTGCAAGTGTATGTATGTGGTGGTTCAGTATAGAAGGGAGTACAGAGGACAAGGTGATGGAGTGGACAGATAGAAAGGCATTTGAGTTGGGCAGATGGGAATTATTAATAACTCATGTAGAGCGCAGCCTGCCGTTTTGGAGATGTTGAAAGCGGGTGGTAAATGTAAGCTAAAGCAAGAGGTGGTGCGTGTGAATGCACGAAAAGGAGGTGAATACTTAAGCATGTTGCAAACCATTAAGTATGATGATGTGTGTTTGCAAGGGGGTATGTGATGGGAGGAGGAGACGTTGCTGGCCTGCTGCAAATACGCACACGCAATGAGATAGGATAACCCTTTGGCTGAGCGGTCCAGGTAGATGAATGTATAGACAATTGTTCTGGTCTCACGTGTTGTTCAGTCTGGCGTGTTGCTTGGTCTGGCGTGTTGTTTGGTTGTACGTGTTGTTTGGTCTCACGTGATCCTATGCCTAGAGCCAAAAAAGGAAGGAGGTCCTGACTTCAGGACGTCAGGCAACACTGAGTGAGAATTTGTAAAGCGTGCAAAAAAGCACAATTGAGGCATGGACATATGGTGCAGTAGTATGCCACCTATGGAGGCGCCTAGATAAAGTCAACTCTAGAACTGCCTGCCGGTATGCAGGGCTCAATTGTGGCCTGCTTCCTTTGTCGTCCCTCTTTTCTCCGTTCACTTCTTGCTTCAACCGTTACGTGTTGATAGGAGCACGTGAGGTGCTGGAGTATGCTCAAGCTGCTGTGGAAGAGCCGGGCAGCTGCACGGCCTGCTTAGCCATACTGAAGCCAAAAACAAACGTACTTGAGGTGAGGCTGGTTCAGGTGCAACACTTAATCAGGGGCGGGTTGTATTCAAACCCAGAGCTTACAGCCAAGGACCGGCTGGCCGTTGTAGGTTGAAGCTAGCCTGGCTTTCTTGTCTCAGGGATACGTTGTCTGCAACCATTGCTTATTTGCTTATTTGCGAGGTGTATCCAACAACGATGCGTGGCTTCTAAGTTTGTGTTGCAAACCCTCATCAATCACTCAGTAGTTATGTGTCCTCTTGATCACCTCCTCTTTGGTGGTCAGCTCAGGGTACATAATGGTATGACGTTTGAGTCTTCCTTTGTTTCGAATCCTCCCCCTCACATGCACACACATGCACACACACACACACACTCACATACAGAAACACCCTCACCCCTCTGTCACACACTTGCTCAGGTGGCCAGCTTAGGGGACAGTGGCATGCGTGTGGTGCGGGGCGGCAGTGTGGTGTTTGCCACCTCGGTGCAGCAGCACCAGTTCAATATGCCCTACCAGCTGGCCTGCCCCAGCATGCTACCAGACACAGACACTGCAGCGGATGCCCAGGTCTCCCAGGTACTGTACTGGCCTGGTGTACGTGGCAGTTTGGTGATCAGCAATTGCATTTGTGGGTGCACACGTGCTCCAGACGTTGTTTCCTGCCTCTGCCTGTGATGCAGCGAGTGGGTGGTGGGCATGGCAATTGAGTGGCACTCGTCCTTCAATGTATTGTATAATTACACTGGCAAGAGCATCTAAGACTCTAGGAAAGAAGGCTGTTGCTTTTTAATTATTTGGATTAAATGGCTTATGACTACACTCAAAGCAAACAGAGCATGCAAGTGAGCTAAAGAGATCCCCTTCCTTCCTGTTATCGTGTTTATTAAGTTTGTAGAAATAATGGTACATGCATAATGGTATTATGATGATGATGACGTGAACTCATGACATTGAATTCATCCTACTCTTACATATGACAACCAATGACACCAATCCATGCTAATCAGCTCCCTCATTTTTGACCTTATTTGTCGCTGCAGTTCGCTTTGCAGCAGGGCGATGTTGTGGTGATGGCCTCAGACGGGCTGTTTGACAACGTCTGGGATGAGCAGGTGCGTGGCCAGGATAATTCTTGGATTTGTGACAGTGTCTGGGATGAGCAAGAGTGTATTGCGTAGGTGTGTGTTTCTTTGGCCCTGATGCATGAACATAATTTTGCCTTTATTTGCAGAGCTTTCTTTGCCTTTTGAAGCTGGGACAGCTTTTGATGTGTATCACAACTTTGAGCTGTGCTGTAAAATCTGGAAATAGGACGTGGTCATTGTTGGAAGCTTTAACCTTGACGTACCCAATTATGTGAAGCGTGTGTAGGAGAGGCAAGCTTGCACAACACACACACACACACATACACACACATGCGCACACACATACACAAACAGGTACGTACACGCACAACACAATTTGTACACTTGCAGCTTATAGCTATGGCCACTCGACACATCTCCGGTGGTTCTCGTATCTTCTCTGTGGCGCAAGCTGCCCAGCTGGCACAGCTGCTTGCCAATCAGGCCCACCAAAATGCCAAGGATCCTAATATTAGGTAGGTGTACGACCGTGCAGGTCTGTCATGTTTGTGTTTGTGTGTGCTCAGTGGTCAAGCAAGCAAAAAGCAAATTTTGGCACTTTGTTCTGAGCCACCCCTAAGGTCGTATGAAGGGGGATGTCTCATGAAACTGTGTGCCCTGGTTTCATCCTCTAAAACTTTGTTCCAATTTTTCCCCCCTTGAAGCCTTTTCGTATCCTTCTTCACCCTTCCTGCAAATTGCAGATCACCTTGGGCGGTGGAGAGCGCACAGGCCTCAGCAGGGGGTAATTGGCTGGGGCGTATGTTTCCTCGTGGAGGAAAGATGGATGATATCGCTGTGGCTGTTGGTCTTGTGCAATAAACGCATTCTCGAGCAATTGTGCCTCTATCTGATAGGTACACAGAATTTTGCAGATACCGAGGTTCTCTTTACATAAGATCATGGAAGGCAAAACTCCAGCACCCTGATGCTTGCACACTTTCCAAACATCACTTTGCTTCCTCTATTCGTGTTACATTTTTCAAACTGACATTCATTTTTGTTGACGTCCAATGGTGCATTACGAGGTGCACTATGCGATTTACAGTTCGTGCGTGGTAAATAGCACCTGCGCTACAAGCCGTGGATTCCTGAGCGGTCGATTTTTGCATTCGAGGCGAGCATATCCTTGGTACTCAAAATTTGCACCTTATTCCTTATTTACAAGTATACATCCTGCAGTCCAGGAGTCTACCTGAATTGTAACATGTGTTGATTTCAAGGGGCACCGGTCTACTATTTTGCTGACGTCCAAACGGGTTGTTTTCTCTTGCAGTTTTGAGTGCATAATTTTCAAACTTTCTCAATATTTATATTTTTTGAATTGTAGCAGGTGGTTTTTGTAAAGTTCCTCAGGTTGGAATTCCAAATTCGAGTCGCCCCAAAAATAAGAATCTAGCCTGGCATGGACGGCATTTGTTCCTACGTATTCAAATCAATGCTTGCATCATCTTGTTTTCAAGAAAAAATAATGCATAGATAGTGCATGTTCTTCTAGCATTACCAACGCATGTGTTGTCTTCTAATCTGGCTGTTGTTTTCAGCACTGGGGAAAATACCATGGGAAAATACTCCTAACCTTATCAACTGCCTTAAACTTGAATTGAGTCTAGGACCCTGCAGTAGTATTTACTGCCGCTTCATACTATCGTATCATGATGCCATGAAAGAACAGATGCACCATAAAGTAAGCTAGATGACTGTTTGGTTAAAACATCGATATGAGCGGAGGTCGCTTTTCATTTCAGGATGTGTTGTAATTCCTTAACGCATGCTGGTGACTTCCAGTGTACTTTTACTTTTACTTTTTTCTAGGGAATTTTTTTGAGGACGCTAGGCGGGCGGCCCTACTAGGCCTCAGAAGCAGCTACGCTGCAAGCCGTAGTGGAACAGCAAGGAGCCTCCATTGCCCCCCACGCTTGATTTGTATTCCGTCGCTGGCATGAGAATCTTCCTTTGCGTGAAGGCCAAAATTCGGTACAACAAATTTGAAGGCACTCAGCCTCGCCGTGCAGCCTCTTTAGAATAGTAGGACTTGAGTTTTGAATCTCAGAGAGCGAGCTGAAGCTTATTCTTGCATGTTGATTCTGTCAACTACCGCTGCTAACTTAATAAATTTCTCCATACCAAACCCCTCTTCAGAATATCACCAGTTCTGTCTGACAGTGTTCCAAGAAGCTTTGGAGACACTTGCAAAAATTTAAGACTCCGCATTATTTGAGAGACATCATTCAGACCACATGCATGTAAACTGGACCTACCTTCCATGGCAACAAAATTTATGAGGAGGCTTGAAGCAGTGCTGCCCTCTAAATTTCCGTCTATATTCCCTTCATGACAATCTATCCCCTTCTGTAGTATTCCCTTTATAACAACTTGAATGACATGGGCAGATTCTTGACTGTACAGGCTGACACTGCCCTGGATTCAGTTCAGATCCCTTACTGTGATTATGCTGATGAGCGACATTGCGGCATGTGCCTGTTGTGAAAGAACGGTTCTACGTTGCAAGGGGAGCAACGCAAGCAAGCGTGCGCCCAACTACCAATTGGAAAAGGAGCAAACTGAGGGCTTTACAATACAGAAAAGAGCGGCCTAGCACTGGTGCTGCCACCAGGGAAGAGCTGATCCTCTGGGGTACAAGCCAGGTGAAAAATAGCTTTACAAGAGTGAAAGCAGTCAAAACAAACGCCACAAGCGCACTCCTGGAGGTTGAAAACGTGGAGTAAAATGCGTGCTGCACGTCCATCGCAACTATGCTAAGCCGTTCTGGACACCATGCTGTGCGTGCTGTGTACTACATCATCCAGGTCTCGATACACACGAACAGGTCAAATGGTGCAAAACAGACGCTGTGTGTGTGCTCCTGGTGGTCGAGAATGTGACCTAGGGCAAGTGGTGGGAGGTGCCGGAGCGGACAACTCAGGGGTCCGAACCATGCAAGCACGTCCAGCAATGGAAAAAATTCGACCTTTACGAGCACAGATGCAAAACCACACATTACAGCTGCTGAGAAGATGGCAGACGCCAGAGTTTACAGAACTGGTGACAGCAAGGGTATCAAACACAGAAAATATGCCAAGCTGTGGCTTTTCCAGGTCTTTGCTTTGACAGCTGGTCTGTACGGTTGTCAAGTACGGGCCACTTCTTCTCTGACATATGATTCCTCAAAAATTACCCTTACACACGTCCTTAAACTTGGCTTCCTGAAAATAAGACTCCTGGGTGTCAAAAAAGGTACTAATCCTCCTCACTGGGTTGTTGCTCTGCAAAACAGGTCAGATGCCCATTCTTTTCTATTGGTTCAGATGCATCGGAACAGTTAACTCTCTTCAAACAATCCTCTTCCTGATAAGAAAGTTGTGCAAACTGACCTTCCTCTTGCAAACAGAAGTGATACGTGGACTTATCAGGTTATGCACGCGCTCCAAGATTTCCATGCGTCCCAGCAATTTTTGGATGCCGTACAACCTTGCAAGTTTATCAATTTAATACAGTTTGAGCTCACTTTGCGCGAACATATCATCAGGAGCTGGAGAGAACTTGAAAATTTGACACCACATGATAATCACCATTCCAGCAGAATTATGAGGACTCATCACACACACTTTGGTATACCTTTGGGGATTGCTCCTGGCTGGTGGGATGACAGAAAAAGAAATCATAAGCCTGTGTTACCTATCTACCTTCGCCTGAATATTTCCAGCAATCTCAGCCGTGCTCTTTCTCGCCTTTGCCTATCTGGCTATAACTTTCTGGTCCAAAGAATGCGTCATATCAGGAATAGAAGGCCTTATGAGCTCAGGATCTGTGACAAATGTGACTGGCACACTGTTCAGGATGAGAAACACATTCTGCTGGGCTATCCGCATGAACATCGTGTCAGCATTTGCACACAGCACCGCCAGCTGGTCTTCCCACCTCAGTATGAGGATAGCACAACTTGTTTGATGACTTTTGTGAACCAACTAGGTATATCTGGTGTGGCCTCTTTTGTGGCTAAGTGCCTAGCCCTTTTCCCTTGATTATTTCTAGTGCCTTTTTTGGTCCGCTTGCATCGTGAGATGCAAAGGGCTCTGTCATTATTACCAAGGAGAACACAAAAAATCAGAGAAACCAGAGAAACGGGAGATTATAAAGACTAAAATATAGAAAAGAGGTGAGGGAGGCGGAAGTATGCTAAAGAGAGAGTTGTGTTTTCCAAGGAATAAAAAGAATGGAGAAGGGAAGCAGAAACCTGAGAAAACCAGATAGTGAGATCATCTCACTTTATGCTACACTTCAAGAACCTGAGTTCATGTGTTTCACACTGAACTCATAAGTTCTATTCCGCTTGCATCGTCAGATGCATAGGGATCTGTCATTATTACCAAGGCAGACTACAGTCGTGGTCTAGTAGTGCATGGCCCTGGTTGGAAGCAATTTATTGGCAATAGGCCTCTCAATGTACGCGTGCATGGCCTGGACCTCCAGGCTCCATGAGCCTGAAAATTATGATCAGGAACACCCTTCTTGGCAACGAGGGCAGCACCCCCAGAGTGAAGGGAGTGCAGGCCGTATCTGTCAGTAAAATCTGCGAAGGACATGTGAGCAGAATCAACCAAAGCTTGCAGAACGCGAGCTTGAGCAAAGGAGTAAGACCAGGGCTGATTTGTGGGGCAAAACTTTTCAGAAGAACCCTCCCTGAAGGAGCGAAAAACGGCAACGTGCTTGCCCAGGGATCCTGCCTTCACCAACAATGATTCTAAGAGAGCAACTGGGCAGGAAAGGGACTTGCCCCGAGCAATACATACTACTGAGCCTGAGCGAAATTGGTCGTTCTTCCTTTTGGCCAAGAATATTTCCATGTGAGAAGAGTAGAACCTGACTTCATCTGCAAAAATCTGGCAAGCGCAATCATATCTCAGAAAACCAGTGAAGCAAACCATAATAAACGTTGCAATTTGGAGGTTGAGTAGGGTGGACTGGCTTGGCTGAAGCAGGAAAGAGACTGTTATTGTACAGAGGTCAAGAGACAAGGGAGCTTTTCTGAATTGGCCTCCAGAGGAAAGTGACCTCTGTGCGCAGGATCGAACCGCTTGAACAAAGGAGTGGCTGGTCACATCATCTAAACCAGCCATGTTGTGCGCGGTAAAGATGGCTGCGCTTGCTGCTTTGATAGTAGAGTAGGTCAAACCCCGGCTGAGAGCAAAACGCAGAGAATTCGACAGAAACATAGCAACGTGCATTGGATCGGCTGGCAAGAAAGAAAGCTTGTTTTGTTGACACCAACTTCTGAAGCGGAACCAGTGGGCGTTATATCTGAGCAACGTTTTTTGACAACGTGACTGAGAAATGCAGCTCAAAGTGTATGTGTATTCAGCTTTCAAGGTAGGTGTAGGGCATTTACCAAACAAAAAATTTGAAACATCGGACTCAAGGGTGCACCTGTCTCCTGCAAGCATAGGAGGGGATTGGGATTGGTTGAGGAGGGGGTTTAGCGGAGAAGCACAAGACGGCCAGAAAAGTCCAGGGCATAAATGCACGCAGGGCTGAGGCTGTGCTGGGGCCTGGAGTCAGCAGATTCTCTAAGCGTGGTAGCACGCGACAACCGTGTACAAAAATAGAGGAGTGCTGTCCTTTAGACAGTAGAGGCCACCAAGGGCTAGATGGCCAGAGAGGTATGACATGATAGAGGCTGCACTGAATTGCCGGATGATGGATATGACCGATGAAATCAAGTTGAAAGGTGGGAAGCACCAGTTGAAATGTTCTGACCAGTCTCTTTGAGCAAGCGCATTGATACCGACTGAACCTGGGCACCGCAACATAGAGTTAAACCTGTCAAGTAAATGATTGGAGTGGCTTGCAAAACGGTCAATGGTAGGAAGGCCCCACTGTGCAACGATTTTTTGGAAGACGTCAGCATTCAGAGTCCAGTCACAAGGGTCTTCAAGGTGAGTAAGGCCATCGGCAACCTTGTTCTGGTCACGTGGGACCCATGTGGGAAGCAGGGTAATGTCATGTTCCATTGTGAGTGAGATAATTCTGAGGACAATGTTATTTAAGCGCAAGTCTGTACTGCCCTGGCCCATAACTCTGACCACGTTGGAGTTGTCAGTGAAAATCTGAACGGACTTGTGCCTAATGATGTCCAAAAAGGATTCAAGACTGTGAAGAAGTCCCCACATTTCTCTCAGTGTGCTACTGGATGTGCCATGCCACAACTCGGGGGGGAAGAAACCTTGTGCCTGCAATTTTTTATTCTCCATCGTGGCACCCCAACTTGTTGCTCCAGCATCACACCATATGGAAATGTCTGAGGTAAAGGGGGGTGGCCAAATCTTTTTGCGAAAATGCGTACGAGACAAGTGGGACCAGTAGGTGAGTTCGTCTCGCAAGCTGTCAGAGATAGCAACGTAGAATTGCAAGCTGTACTGCTGCAGGTAAGAGTGGCATTGCCTTGATTTGATGAGAGCAATAGGGCCAATTGCCAGAATCATGCTGCTAAGGTGGCCAGCAATTCGCGAAAGCAGATGCACTAGCACCTTCTGTCTTGACAATGCTACTGTGATCAGCTGTTGCAAATTCTCCCATCTCTCTAGCGGCACTTCGAAGGAACCAGAATCCAAGTCAATGACAAAACCGAGGTGGGTCAGGAGGCGTGTGAATTGCAGATGAGACTTGGACTCATTGATTGCCAGGCCAGCTGATTTGAAAGTGTCCAAAACCAATTGCCTGTGTGCTGTAGACTGGGAATCAGAGACCAGGAAAAGGAAGTCATCCAAGTAGTTTATAAGCCGGACCCCCCGAAAGCGCAGGTATAAGGAAATGGTTCTCATAATTTTTGTGAAGCACCAGGGGGCAGAGGCAAGACCGAAAGGAAGGACTCTGAAAACATAGAATTCACCGTCCCATTGAAACCCAAGGTACGTGTAATATCTGGGATCCATATCCACCTGGTGGTAACCGCTGGCAAGGTCAAGAGAAAACATGAGGTCATCCAGGTCTGCCAGGTCAGTCAGTAGATCGAGAGAGTCCATGCGAAAAGAAGGTACCATCAGAAACTGATTCACGTGTCTAAGGTCCAAGATCAAACGTTGTTTGCCATTTGATCTAGTAACAACGTTCAAGGGGGACACACATTTGGGCTGGGTATGCCACTTCATAATAGCATTTGCGCGGAGAAGGTCAGAAATGGAAGATGTGACAAAATCGCTGCAGGCCAGTGCCTCTTTGTTATTTTGTTGGAAAAAAGGTGGTGCTGGGCTTGGGAGAAAGGACCAAAATAAGGGGAAGCCATGCTGCACCCACTGAAGTACCCACTTGTCTGAACAATTTTCCAACCACCAAGAACGATTCCGCTTCAGCCCACCTGAAGACGGAACTGCCGGCTTTGCTGGGCCTGCATCAAAGGAAAGTGAAAAGGGAGCCCGAGACCTGAAATATGGGAAGGTTACATGCTCGTTCTTTGGGAAGAAAAATTAAAAATATTAAATAATAACAAGGTCAAAGTGGTAGGCCCTGGGCCTCCGTGGTGCCTGGCACCTTGCAGGCCTGGCCTGAATCAGTTCAAGGAGTAAGGTAATAAATGCGCGGGTTCAGGCCTGGCCTGGATAAGATCAGGGATCAAGGGAATTAATTATGCAACTTCAGGCCTGGCCTGGGTCAGTTGTGAACATGTGGGCAGGCCCTGGGCCTCCACGGTGCCTGGCACCCTTCAGGCCTGGCCTGGAAAAAGTACCGAATAAAGAGAATTAATTGCCAGGTGCGTAGTGGTACCAGAAAAGAAATTGCCTCAAGAATAAAGGTTTGTAGGAATGGAAGTAATTAAAAGTTACGTGTGCCTAAAGTTCCCCAAATCAGCGTGGAGTGCCGTTGAAATTGTTGTAGCCGTTGTACCCTGGCCTACGGAAACCGTTTGCAGCAGATTGGTTGTGGCCATGTGTGTGTGCACCAGACGTGTAAGGTGGGCCACTACGATTCCCTCCCGCATGACCATTAACATAAGGAGGTGGAGCGGGGGGCGGCATAGGAAAAGATTGCTGAAAAGCAGGGGCCGGATTGAGTGGTGCATTATAATGTTGTTGAGGCAAGGAGTGGTTAAAAGTCTGAGTGGTAAAAGGTGGGCGGCGTTTGGGAAGAAAGGGAACAGGTGCTTTACTGACATCACCAGCCTTC
>Ga0307947_1004195_pt1 | contig 11422 bp, 16 predicted proteins | sample OrgLakmetagen232_FD_201840 | JGI IMG/M metagenome (GOLD analysis project Ga0307947, IMG submission 201840) | Saline water microbial communities from Organic Lake, Antarctica - #232 | ecosystem: Environmental > Aquatic > Non-marine Saline and Alkaline > Saline | place: Antarctica: Organic Lake...
TACCGTATTTTTGTTGATCTCCCTGCCAAAAATATAATAGGGTTGGCCAGATCCATATACATATAGACGGTGTATATACCTAATTTTTGGCAGGGAGATAACCAAACATATGGTCATATACGGTGTATATATTCGGTTCTGGCCAACCCTACAAGTTTGCCAATGCATGTGCGTGCATTTCGGCTTGCCTGAATTAGTGGATGCATGCTATGGGCTGCACACACGTTTTGCAAGGGTTGTATACAGTAATGAGTGTGCTTACATGCCGGCTCGCCTAGTGAGTGAATGCATGCAATGGGCTGCACGTACGTTTGACAAAAGTTATATATAGCAATAAGTATGCCAGTGCATGTGCTTACATGTACAAATACGAATCTCGCCAACTCTACCCATACATACCATCTTTGTAGGGCACCCGATCGCAACAGGGATCACTCTTGTATACCCATGCCATCTTTGTATAGGGCACCCAATCGCAACAGGGATCACTCTTTTGTATACCCATGCCATCTTTGTGCAGGCCACCCTGTCGCAACAGGGATCACTCTAATGTATACCCATGCCATCTTTGTATAGGGCATCCGATCGCAACAGGGATCGCTCTAATTTATACCCATGCCATTTTTGTATAGGACATCCGATCGCAACAGGGATCTTATGAGTTCAATGTGTAACACCTGAACTCAGGTTCTTGAAGTGTAGCATAAAGTGGGATGTTCTCACTTTCTGGTTTTCTCAGGTTTCCGCTTCCCTTCTCCATTTTTATTCCTTGGAGAACACAACTCTCTCTCTCTCTTTAGCATACTCCCCCCCCTCCCTCACCTCTTTTCTGTTTTTTATTCTAGTTTTCTCCCGTTTCTCCGATTTATTTTTAAGTTGTTGTGTTCTCCTTGGTAATAATGACAGAGCCCTATGCATCTCACGATGCAAGCGGAATAGAACGCTCTTATATATACCCATGCCATCTTTGTACAGGGCACTTGATCGCAACAGGGATCACTCTTATGTTTAAATGCATCCCAAGGCTCACTCTGGTTGCACATAATTGCACATACATACATCCCAATACAAAGAAATGAAAAAGCTACGCAGGCAGTGAAAACCCACTTCCCATATTAATTAAGGGAAAGGTCCACTGCAGATATCAACAGAATTAATGCATTCCAAAGCTCACTGTGGTTGCACCTACCATCCCTGTCCATTGCAGATTTACAACAGCATATTCCCGGTGAATTTATACAATCCCTGTTCATTGCAGATTTAAAACAGTATATTATGGTGAATTTATACAATTCCTGTCCATTGCAGATTTACAACAGCATATTCCTGGTGAATTTATACAATCCCTGTTCATTGCAGATTTACAACAATACATTCCTGGCGACTTTATACAATCCCTGTTCATTGCAGATTTACAACAATATATTCCTGGTGAATGTATATTGCAGATGGCGATTGAGCGTGTGGCCAAAGCAACGGAGACAGGCTGTTTTAACAAACACCAATTTGTAAAACAAACACCAATTTGTAAAACAAACATTAATTTGTAAAACAAACACCAAATTGTAAAACAAACACCAATTTGTAAAACAAACACCAATTTGTAAAACAAACACCAATTTGTAAAACAAACACCAATCCGTAAAACAAACACCAATCCGTAAAACAAACACCAATCTGTAAAACAAACACGCTGCGTGATGTGATTAATGCCTTTCAAAGACGGCGACCGAGCGTGGCCAAAGCAACGGAGATGGGCCATGGGCAGTTTCAATGACCATCATGTAAAGCAATCAGACTTCTTTAAAGACCAGTCTGTGAAACGAGTGCACTGTGCATGTAATCACCGTCTTACCGCAGATGGCATCTGAGCGCGTGGCCAAAGCGACGGAGATGTGCCACGGGCAGTTTCAATGACCATATTGTAAAGCAATCAGACTTCTTTAAAGACCAGTCTGTGAAACGAGTGCTCTGCGCATGTAATCACCGTCTTACCGCAGATGGCATCTGAGCGTGTGGCCAAAGCGACGGAGATGGGCCATGCACAAGCGGCTTGGCAGCAGCAGATGCAGGAGCAGGTGGGCTGACTGTAAAGGAATGTGTCAGGACGGTGAATGCTGACAGTGTTTTTTAGTATCTATGATGCGATAAAAATAAATAAATTATTGTTTACAATAAGAATACTAAACCCTGTGTGTGTATGAGCTTGTATGAGAGGGAGGCATGTCAGGGCAAGCGGCTTGGCAGCAGCAGATGCAGGAGCAGGTGGGCTGACTCTGTAAAGGAATCTGTCAGGACAGTGAATGCTGTTTTGTATGAGAGGGAGGTATGTCAGGACGGGCGGCTTGGCAGCAGCAGGTGCAGGAGCAGGTGCAGGTGCAGGTGGGCTGACTCTGTAAAGGAATGTGTCAGGACGGTGCACGCTGGCAGACTCTTTTAAGCATCTATGATGCGATAAAAATAAATAAATAATAATAGTTTACAATAATGTGAACAGTACTAAACCCTGTGTGTGTATGAGCTTGTATGAGAGGGAGGCATGTTGGGACGAGCGGCTTGGCAGCAGCAGATGCAGAAGCAGGTAGGCTGACTCTGTAAAGGAGTGTGTCAGGACAGTGCATGCTGACATAGAGTGAAGTACTAAACCCTGTTTGTGTATGAGCTTGTATGAGAGGGAGTGTCAGGACAAGCGGCTTGGCAGCAGCAGATGCAGAAGCAGGTAGGCTGACTCTGTAAAGGAGTGTGTCAGGACAGTGCATGCTGACATAGAGTGAAGTACTAAACCCTGTTTGTGTATGAGCTTGTATGAGAGGGAGTGTCAGGACAAGCGGCTTGGCAGCAGCAGATGCCGGAGCAGGTGGGTTTGCCTTGAAGTGGGATTTTAGGGGAGCTGCTGCTTTTGTTTAAGCAGAGCTATGTTTGCTATGAAACGGCTATTAGGGAATCTGTTGCTTTTTGTATGAGCAGGTGGGTTTGCCGTGAAGCGACTATCTAAGGGAGCTGGTGCTGTTTGTATGATCAGGTAGGCTAGCCATGAAGCAAACTTATAAAGGAGCTGGTGCTGTTTGTATGAGCAGGTAGGCTAGCCATGAAGCGAACTTATAAAGGAGCTGGTTGCTATTTGTCTGAGCAGGTATGTTTGCCTCGACGTCAGGGGTTCAAAGGGATGGCTGATTTTTGCTATTTGTCTGAGCAGCTGGGTTTGCTGTGAGACGGCTATTAGGGAATCTGTTGCTTTTTGTATGAGCAAGTATGTTTGCTATGAGACAGTTTTTTAGGGAATCCATTGCTTTTTGTACGAGCAAGTATGTTTGCCTTAAGCAAGGGATTTAAGGGGTGGTGAGCTATTGCTGATTTGTATGAGGTATGAAGTATGAAGTATGAAGTATGAAGTATGTAGCTGTGTCAGCACAGGTGGCTTGGCAGCAGGTGGGATTCCTTTCAAGGAATGTGTTGGAACTAAGCTGCATGCTGCTTGTGTGCACACAAAGTGGCTTGTGTGCGGACGACGTGCCAACAGCAATGTAATCAGATAGGTTTACAAGAAAAGGGCCTTCAGTCAGTTACACTGCATGCTGCTTGTGTGCACACAAAGTGGCTTGTGTGCGGACAACGTGCCAACAGCAATGTAATCAGATAGGTTTACAAGAAAAGGGCCTTCAGTCAGTTACACTGCCTGCTGCTTGTATGTACACAGAAGAAGAAAACGCCTTCAGTCAGTTACGCTGCCTGCTGCTTGTGTGCACACAAAGTGGCTTGTGTGCGGACAACGTGCCAACAGCAATGTAATCAGATAGGTTTACAAGAAAAGGGCCTTCAGTCAGTTACGCTGCCTGCTGCTTGTGTGCACACAAAATGGCTTGTGTGCTCACAATGTGCTAAGAGCAATTGAGTGTGATGGAGATGCTGAAAAGAAGTGGGACACAAGCAGGAAGGAGAAGCTGCAGCTTCCGCTGTGTGTTAGCGCTAACAGACTAGCATTATAACCAAGACAGTGGAAAAAATGGAGAAAGTGGGACACAAGCAGGAAGGAGAAGCTGCAGCTTCCGCTTTGTGTAAGCGCTAACAGATTAGCAATACAACCAAGACAGTGGAAAAATGGATAAAGTGAGACAAGCAGGGCAGGATGCCGCAGTGGGTGTGTGCAGCCGGGTGTGTGAGGGGTGTTGATTTATATGAATGCATTGGCAGATGCATGCATATACTTGTACGGCATGTATATGTCAAAATATGTATGATATATCGTTTTATGTGCAAACACATGCGCACACGCACGCACACACACACACACACACACAAACACACACACACACACACACACACAAACACACACACACACACGCTTGTGCCTATAGGCTGTGATTTGGAGGAAGCAGCAAGCGGAGAGGCGAGCGTACGAGGAGCAGATGCTGCGAGAGCAGCAGCGTCAGCAGCAGGAAGTGGAGCAGCAACAGGTTGGTTATATGTCTTGTCTGTGAAAGTGCAGCAGCAGATGCTGCGAGAGCAGCAGCGTCAGCGTCAGCAGCAGGAAGTGGAGCAGCAACAGGTTGGCTATATGTCTTGTCTGTGAGAGTGCAACAGCAGATGCTGCGAGAGCAGCAGCATCAGCAGCAGTAAGTTGAGCAGCAACAGGTTGGTTATATGTAGGGTTGGCCAGAACCATACATTTATAGGTATATACGGTGTACATACGGCATTTTTAGCAGGGGAATTACCATACATGCGGTCATATACGGTGCAGATATACGGTTCTGGCCATCCCTAGTTATACGTTTGGTCTTTGAGAGTGCAGCAGCAGATGCTGCAACAGCAAACGGTAGTTTAGTTTAGTTTGGATACAAAGGCACTCAACCTGAAATGGCCGCTCAACCTATGAGAACGAGGTAAATCTGTGTGAGAGTGCAAGAGCAGATGTTGCAATAGAAGACTTTAGGAATGTGTGTGAGAGTTCAGCAGCAGACTTTAGGAATGTCTGTGAGAGTTCAACAGCAGACATTAGGAATGTCTGTGAGAGCTCAACAGCAGATGCTGCCACAGAAGCAGCTCGGTAGGAATGCCGTGTTTGTGAGTGCATGTGTGTGGGTGGGGGTGCGGGTGAGCTTTTGTGTGTTTGCATTTGGGTGTGGGTGTGGCTGTGCGTTCAGGCTGTCGTGCTGTGTGCAAATTTGGGTGGGTGCTCATGTTGTAAAGTAATGTGTGCTTTTCAGCAACGTCTCACTAAACTCCAAAAGGTCTGCCCTACAGTTAAGGAATCAACTGTTCATTATATAGGTCTCAGGAAGTTCCAAATGTTTGGACGAATCTGTGGCGCTCTGCTAATCACGCACCATATACCAGCAGCCCGTGTGTGTGTGTGTGTTTGGGTGTGGGGTGTATGCATTTGGGTGTGGGTGTGGCTGTGCGTTCTGGGTGGTGTGCTTTGTAAAAGTTGGGTGGGTGCTTGTGCGTGTGCGCAAGCGTGGGTGTTGGGGGTTGAATTGCATAGTACACAAGTTCACACGTTTTGCCTTAGTGTCGGTGTTGGCCTGTTTACATACACTTTTAACGACCGTATATTTGATAAAAAAGAAACCCTGCAATTCAAAGGTACACCGTACATTAATGGGTCTGTCCAGCCCTACAAATTTATGAAACACCTGCAATTCAGACCGAATAAATGGGTCTGTCCGACCCTTCCTGATATAGACATCAGCACACATTACTCAAAATCACCAAGCGCAACATGCAGATAGTTTCCGATTGTTTAGGTTGGTATTGCAGACAAGCATATCTAGGGTTGGCCAGAACCGTATAAATACACCGTATATGAACGTATATTTGGTGATTTTCCTGCCAAAAATACCATATATATACACCGTATATACCTATAAATGTATGGTTCTGGCCAACCCTAAACATACACATGCAAAACAAGTACTCATATTTGTCAGGATTGGTTATTCAGGCAAAACATGCCTCCATTCACTCACACACACTCCCTCTCTCTCTCTCTCTTCTCTCTTTCTCTCTCTCACTCACTCCCTCTCTTTCTTTCTCACACACTCTCTCTCTCTCTCTCTCTCTCTCTCTTTTTCTCTCTCATGCACACACACATACACAAATACATACACAAATACATACACACACGCACACACACTTTTGCACAGGGACAGTGGCAGCCTCAGGCGTCCAGGCAAGAATTTGCACCAGACACCTCTCAGCAGCAGGTGCGCACTTGAAAGTGTGTGTGTGCGCGTATGTGTGTGTGTGTGTGTTTGCGCGTATGTGTGTGTTTGTGTGTGTGCGCGTATGTGTGTGTGTTTGTGTGTGTGCGCGTATGTGTGCGCGCGCGTATGTGTGTGTGTGTGTGTGCGCGCGTATGTGTGTGTTTGCCTGTGTCAAGCGTGCAAGCGCTGAATCGCTTTCTTTGAATTCGTCATTTTGTGCAATACGTGGATTACCTAATAAATAGGGTTGGCCAAAACCATACATACAAACGTATATACGGTATATACACGGTATTTTTGGAAGTGAATCTATCGTGCAAATGGTAGAATATGAGAATATGGTGTACAAATACTGGTCTGGCCAACCCTACTAATTATCCACATGATGTAGGGTTGGCCAGCACCGTATATACGCACACCATACATGACCGTGTATTTGGTAATTTCCCTGCCGAAAATACCGTATATACACCGCATATACACGGTTTTGGCCATCCCTACACATCCACCAAATGGCCTCTGTGTCGTTTCATCACAGGTTGCGTCGCTGCAGCAGCAGGTCCGATAAACCACATGACGTAGGGTTGGCCAGCACCGTACATACGCACCGTATATGACCTGATATTTGGTGATTTCCCTGCCAAAAATTTCGTATTCACACCGTATATATATGGTTCGGGCCAACCCTAGTCATATCTAAGTTTGAAGCTGAACGTAAACCTGCCAAAAATCACAGGTTGAGTTGCTGCAGCAGCAGGTCCAGCAGCTCCAACAGCTGCTGCAGCAGCAGCAGGCACAAGCACAGCAGCAGGAGGCGCACGGGGTGCATGGAGGTCGACCCCTGGGAGAGAGCACAGAAGATGACCGTGATGGCGCTCAGCAGCTGTCACTGCGACAGCTGGAGGTCCAGCTGCAACAACAGCTGGAGCTGCAGCAGCAACAGCTCTGTTCGCAGCAGCGGCAGCAGCAACAGCAACAGCTCTGTTCGCAGCAGCAGCAGGTCCAGGCACAACAGCAGCAGCAGCAGCAGCAACTCTGTTTGCAGCAGCAGCAGCAGCAGCAGCAGCAGCAGCAGCAGCATGTGCCCAAGCTAGTGCCTGTCAGCGATGGTGGGAGGGGTCGTCCCTTGGAAGAGAGTGTGGAGGTGGATGTGTACGGGGGCAGGGGTGAGCTAGTGGAGGGCTATATGTGGGACAACAACAACAACAACAACAACAACAACAACAACAACAACAACAACAACAACAACAACAACAACAACAACAACAACAACAACAACAACGGCAACAACAACAACAACAACAACGGCAACAACAACAGCAATAACAACTACCAGGATGCCGCGCCAGCTGGTGCAGCCCACCCACCTGCAGCAGCACGCTTGCCACCAGCACCAGCACCAGCACCAGCACCAGCAAACCAGTTCAGCCTAGAGGGCCAGCTTGGCATCGTGTCAAATACACACACACCACCACCGCTGCTGTCAAACACGCCTGCAACAGCACTTGGAGCAGCACCACCTCAGCCACCGTTGCTGTCAAACACGCCTGCAGCAGCACTGCGAGCAGCACCACCACAGCCACCTACAACACTGGCCCCTGTGCGACAACCACACCCACAAACAGCACCACCCGCTCACCTCGCCAGCAAGTTCGGTTTGCAGGAGCAGCTTGGTATCGAGCCATCACCCCCCCACACACCACAACAGCAGCAGCAGGCCCAGCAGCAGCCCGGCTTTGGCTTAGAGCAGCAGCTGAACATTGAGGGGCCTCAGCGATCAGGGGACGATCTGCTCAAGCAGCAACACGCACAAACACAACAGCAGCAGGAGCTTGTGTTGCAGCAGCAGCGTGCAGTCCAGCAGCAGCAGCAGCAGCAGCAGCAGTGGCAACAAGAGCAGCTGCTGCAGCAGCAGCAGCAGTGGCAGCAGCAGCAACTGCAGCAACTGGAGCAGCAGCAGCAGTGGCAGCAGCAGCAACAGCAGCTGCAACAGCCCCCAGAGACACCCCATGCGTCTGTTTACCCACTACCCACACTTAGCGTACCCTACGATCAGACCTTTCCCGTGCCCCCACCCCCACCCCCTCACATTCCCACCACCATAGAGGAAGTTACCCCTCCCTTGCAGCCCAGCCTCTCCCCATCTTCCTCGATGGAAAGGCAACCCCCACCCTCCACCTGCCCCATGCAACCCCTGCGTGGCTGCTTCATGCCAGGTATTGCCACAAACTAAGACCACCACTGCAACGTTGTAGAGTTGCAAGTGTGCAGAGTGCGCAAAGAGGCCACTAGGATGGGGTGCAAGTCCCCCCGTTCCTTACATAGGAATAGGAAGGTGCCAAAGTGGCATCCAACCACCGGAACTGGTTCGGTCCTTTTGGCCTAGTGCTTCTGTAACAGTACAACCACACACACACACACACACACACGCACACACACACATTGACTAATGCATATGCGAAAGCATTTGCGAGTGCATGCACACGTTTGCGCACGTTTTAATCCGCATATAAACGCACACCCTCCACCTGCCCCATGCAACCCCTGCGTGGCTGCTTCATGCCAGGTATTGCCACAAACTAAGACCATCACACACACACACACACACACACACACACACACACGCACACACACACGCACACACACATTGATTAGTGCATATGCGAGAGCATTTGCGAGTGCATGCACACGTTTGCGCACGTTTTAATCCGCATATAAATGCACACCCTCCACCTGCCCCATGCAACCCCTGCGTGGCTGCTTCATGCCAGGTATTGCCACAAACTAAGACCAACACACACACACACACACACACACACACACACACACACACACACACACACACACACACACACATTGATTAGTGCATATGCGAGAGCATTTGCGAGTGCATGCACACGATTGCGCACGTTTTAATCCGCATATAAACACACACCCTCCACCTGCCCCATGCAACCCCTGCGTGGCTGCTTCATGCCAGGTATTGCCACAAATTAAGACACACACACACACATTGATTAGTGCATATGCGAGAGCATTTGCGAGTGCATGCACACGTTTGCGCACGTTTTTATCCGCATATAAACGCACACCCTCCACCTGCCCCATGCAACCCCTGCGTGGCTGCTTCATGCCAGGTATTGCCACAAATTAAGACCACCACACACACACACACACACACATTGATTAGTGCAAAGACACGATGCACAAATGCACACACGCATTGGCAAAAGTGCAAATGTGAGTGCATACGCCAGTTTGCGTAATTTTTGATACGCGCACAGACGCACACCCTCCTTACCATGCAGCCCCTGCGTGGCTGCTTCGTGCCAGGTGCTATGAATGGTGGCCACGAAATGCACACGTGGAAGCACAAACACACACATATAAATATTTACACACACAAACACACACACACACACACACACACACACACACACACACACACACACACACACACACACACACACACACACACACACACACACACACACACACACACACACACACACACACAGATGGTGGCCCTGCTGCCAGCCTGTCTCTGCATAGCAGTGGGCGTAAACTGCTGCTCATCACACGCGGCCCTCGCAGCCAAGCCATGACATTGGACACAAAGGTGTGTGTGTGTGTGGTGAATGTGTGTGTGGGTGTGTATATGTGTGTGTATGCGTGTGTGTGTATGACTGTGTGAGTGCTACTCATCACATGTGGCCTTGCAGCCAAGCCATGACATTGGACACAAAGGTGTGTGTGTGGTGAATGTGGGTGTGGGTGTGTGTTGTGAATGTGTGTGTGGGTGTGTATATGTGTGTGTATGCGTATGTGTGTATGACTGTGTGAGTGCTGCTCATCACACGCGGCCCTCACAGCCAAGCCATGACACTGGACACAAAGGTGTGTGTGTGTGTGTGTGTGTGTGTGTGTGGTGAATGTGGGTGTGGGTGTGTGTTGTAATTGTGTGTGTGGGTGTGTATGTGGGTGTGTATGCGTGTGTGTGTATGACTGTGTGAGTGCTGCTCATCACACGCGGCCCTCACAGCCGAGCCATGACATTGGACACAAAGGTGTGTGTGTGTGGTGAATGTGGGTGTGGGTGTGTGTTGTGAATGTGTGTGTGGGTGTGTATGTGGGTGTGTGTGGGTGTGTATGTGTGTGTGTGTATGCGTGTGTGTATGACTGTGTGAGTGCTGCTCATCACACGCGGCCCTCGCAGCCAAGCCATGACATTGGACACAAAGGTGTGTGTGTGTGTGGTGAATGTGGGTGTGGGTGTTTGTGTGTGTGTGTGTGTGTGTGCTGCTCATCACATGTGGCCTTGCAGCCAGCCAGACCATGGCACTAAACACAAAGATGTGTGGGTTAAGAATGACAGAATAATGTTTTGGAGGACTAGGCCTTGGCCGAAAGGACCATGGTTTACAAAGGGTTCACAAAGGGGGTAACCGTCAGCCACATATGTTGGGCTGATAGGCATTGCTGGATCAGCCAGCGTAAAGTAAGTGGAAGGTTGTAAGAAAGAATTGGTCTCAGCCAGTGCCATATTGTTCTCTTAGATAAGTGATAAGTGAAAGGTGAGGAATGAATGATGAAAGGCAAAGCCTGAGGCTACTAAAAGAACCTGATGGAGAGCCACAACAAGCAGTTCAGGCGTGCTAACTGAACACCAGAATGTATAACCCTAGGGGAGGAAGGAGGTGCGTGCCACGTTTAGAGACCCAACACACATACAAACGCACACACGCACACACACACATACACGTACACGCACACACACATACAAACCATACACGCACACAGACCATGAAGTGGATCCAACACACATACAAACGCACACACACACGTACACACACGCACGCACACACATACACGCACACACACACGCACACACGTACATACACACTAACACACATACACACACACATGTACACACACACATGCACACACACACATACACACACATGTGCACACACACACACACACATACACACACAAACATGTACACACGCTCACACACACGCACACACACAAACACACACACACGCACACATACACACACAAACATGTACACACGCACACACACGCACACACACACGCGCACACACACACACGCACACACACACACGCACACATACACACACAAATATGTACGCACGCTCACACACACACGCACACGCACACACATGCACACACACACACACACACTCACACACACA
>Ga0307947_1004196_pt1 | contig 11421 bp, 9 predicted proteins | sample OrgLakmetagen232_FD_201840 | JGI IMG/M metagenome (GOLD analysis project Ga0307947, IMG submission 201840) | Saline water microbial communities from Organic Lake, Antarctica - #232 | ecosystem: Environmental > Aquatic > Non-marine Saline and Alkaline > Saline | place: Antarctica: Organic Lake...
CGTGGGTGTGGGCGTGGGCGTGGGCGTGGGCGTCTGCGTGTGTGTGGGTGGGTATAAGTGGCTGTACAGTAACTAGTTTCTTAACAATTGGGTGTGCACGGTAAATATCAGGGATTTCAGATGTAGGCTACATTGCAGAATGATACGCACGGGTGATACATTATACGCACGGGTAACACATTATACGCACGGGTAAACATTATATATATTATATATAGGTCGTATGTGTAGTCATTCCTGCGTGCTGCATACGCCGCACGTGCACACACACATACACACACACATAAACACACACGCACACACATACACATACACACACATGCATGCACATACACACACTCCCTCTCTTTCTGTGTGTCTTTCCCCCTCTCTCACTCACTCATATTCACATTCACATACCAACATCTGAACGCACTCACACTCACTCACACTCACACTCACACTCGCATATGTACATATATACACATATATACACACAAACATGCACACAGGAGACCGGTCGCCTTGGGCTGACCGATCATGCCATCCAATCAGGGGCTTGCTTTGTGTGCGCAAGATGTCAGGGTGTTGTGCCCAGCTCAAGACGAGAGGCACACGAAGAGCTTTGGTGCCCCAGGCAACATTTTCAGGTGAGAGCTGAACAAAACAAAACAAGCGCTGGGGTTTGAGCAAATGAGGGTCAGTATGCAGGATAATTGCCGGCTGCTGTCGCCGAACAACACGAGATTCAAAGCCAGCTGGTATATGAACATACAAAACGAGGTGCACAGGTTGCTGCCAAGGGAGGTCCGAACAAACCAAGATCCATACAGTTGTTTGGAATGGATCACCTTTAAAAGGTCCCACTGGTTATCTGCTTGTAAGTATTGCAATACTGCCCAACTGAGTTGGCTGGAAGTTCAGTCCACCCACAAATGAGCTTCTGCTCTAATACTTTCTAATACTAGTGCCAGAGACGAGAAAATGCGGGCAATTAATTTGTTACTGCCCACACCATTCAATAAGGTGTTAAGCGAATGTAGGATTTCAATATTCTTATCGTGCCCCGTTCTGCATTTCCTTTGCAAAGAAATGCAGCTGAGCTGTACACACCGCTTTGTACTTTTAGTCAGGCGTAGGTGGCATGCACACAAAAAGGAGGACCTTGCACCGTGGAGAACGCAGCAAGTTTGTAAATTTGGAGCACGAAGGTCGCTGCAAAGTCACATATGGCCCTCTTGGCGTCAGCTCAGACATCCTCTTCAAACTTCCTTTGTGATACTGCCGTGGTGCATACTTTGTTGTTTTTCTCCTAGCGCGCGTCTCCTCCTTTAGGCCCCGGTCATATGGTGGTTTTGTTAAGTCCTTAAGTACAGCTAGGTTTCCACTCAATTCTTTGCTGCTTTAAAGATTCTCCTTACATCTCAGAGTCAAAATCTGCTTTCGGTTTGAGATTTGGACACTTGGTTGAAAAGTTGCGCCGCACCAAATTCATTACCGGGGGGGGGTCACACATTTTTTATTTATTTTGCCTACTTTGTGTCCAGAGACCTGTTAAAGCGTTGCGGCGCAGCCGCAACAAAATATATGTCGTTTGGATGAGTATTCATAAATTTAGATTTTTCAACTTAGGTGAACACGAAAGTTAAACCCCGAGTGTCTGGGGCCTTAGCGCAAGATTATGTTTACTGCGCACCTACAAGCAGAGTACGTACCTCTTCACACATTCACCCCTGAATGCATACCAAATACTCGCCCATGGAGATTAAAGCACGTGCTTTTTTTTGCTCCTGATGTTTCTGGGTGTGATGTTGTGAATGCAATGATCTTTGCTGCACACCCCTTTTTCTGCTCGACCCAAAATACCTTCTGTGCGCAGCAGATAAAAGAGGGCTGACCAAGACGCTTGCAGATCTTTTGCTGAAATCCCTGGGTAGTGCCTTCTGTTGACCCGTGCTGGTGTAGAGATTAAACCATCTGTATCGCTATTTTGCAATGCTTCTATAATATGCAGGAAACACAGTCTACCGGCATGGCAGTGGGTTGCCAACAGCATCGGCTGCTTGTGGATAGTTCTATCCAGCACCATATTATGCCGGGCATTGAAGGAGGAGGGCCGGACGCCATGCTGCTCTAGACTACGTTTTAAGGACTGGTTGTGCTAAGGAAAATAGTACTTAAATTAAAGTATTGAAGTCCTTTGTCCAGTGTTGTGTGTCATGAGTCATGCCGTTAAAAAGGGAAAGAGCTAGAAGCTTTGCACTACTTCCAACAATCTTGCAGGATTCAGCAGTATACCTTTAACCCTGCTTCTGAGTTTCAAGCGACACCAGCTTCTTATGCAATTTGCCCCTCCTCATACTTCTGACTTTGCTGATTACAAAGCAAAGCCTCCCACTAGCGGCATGGCTCATGACGCATGACACTGGGCTCTGCCTGAGAGAGGGAGAGAGTGTAAGCCTTATTTGCTCACTAACCCCCTCTGCCTAAATTTTTATTTAGATATTTGATCGTGTTTTTTTACATGCATTTTTGCACCATTTTGATTCATATTACGAGTTATTTGTCGTACTTGTCGTCTAATGAACTCACTGAAACTTCAAGTGAAAGCTCAATGTGTTGGCCAATTAAGCGGCAGACAACTCTTGTGATGATACCTAGATAGTTGGACAGCTTTTTGGTTCAATAAGTAGTCCAACACTGATAAATCTGCTAGGATGTTTTTAGTACCAATTCCTTACTTATAATATGTCATATTATAGCAAGTGCACTGATAGTCCAAGCCCTACAAAATGGACCATGCGGTGCCAGCCAAATTGCCTACACTGACATAGGCAGTGCAGATGATCTAGTAGAACAGGGCCTAGATCTGAGAAACACTGCCAACAAAACACTGCCCTATTGGTTGCTACCAAACCTAACAACACTTGATTTGGGAGCCTCTTCTCGTCCCGACGCCATCTCATTTTTACCTAGTACTGTGTGCTCTTCTTGGGTAACCACCCGCAACTCAGATTTTCAGCAGCTTGCTCAAGACAAGAAATTGAATCTAGACCAGTGGAAGGTTCACTCGATTGAGAAGATTATGGTTGAAAACTTTGTAAAACCTGCAAGCAGCAACAATTCCTGTGTGTTTGAGGCTGGTACTCCAGTCTCATTGTGATTTCTTTCCTCTTTCTGGTACTCTGTTAAACCTCTCTGACAGGGCCTTTTTGCCTGCAGATAAAGGAGTTTTACGATACTCCATATGATACCATTGGCGGTGGTGGCTTTCTTTTCCTCTATCAATGTGGGGAATGTTTTCACTGCCTACAAAGTTTTTCTATTTTCTTAACGAATCGTCTGGCAAACAGTGAGTTGTTTTTCCAAACGTTTTGCTAGTTTTGTCTAATAAACTGGAGAAGCCAGTTTGAAGAAGATTTTTTGGCCAGGAGGGTTGTTTGAGTCGTACAGAAAGGAGGGTTGCTTGAGTCTCTTAATTGATGTGCTGAGCCTCGTACTTTGCTATGATTTGACTGAATGAAAAGAAAAGAGTCACAGTGTACTAAACTAAAGTAGACACTACTGACATGGATTAGGAGAGGATGCTGTTTTGATCCTGTCCAGAACCACACAACACACAATCCCACCTGGAGAACAAAAAGGACAAGGCTTTTTTATGGGGATCAAGTGACTGGGAGGCAAAGGCCTGTACCCGTCAATGTGCCTCTGGCTGAGACCAGTTCTTTTTTACAACCTTACGTTTACTTTACGCTGGCTGATCCAGCAATGCCTATCAGCCCAACATATGTGGCTGCCGGTTACCCCCCCTTTGTAAACCCTTTGTAAACCCTTTGTACCCACCAGGAGTATTGCTCAGATATATGAGGGTTGCATTTAAGGTCGTCCTGTGTTAGTACTGGCTTGACGTAGTACACCAAACTACGTTACTACATGATTTTCAAATCGCGGTTCGCTAATCATCCATGTTTAACACTACATGAACCTCTACATGACACGAACCCTACCCATGCACCTTCGTTAAGTTTCCGTAAAATGTGTAACAAATTCGATGACTACAAAAATACAATTGCGCGTCCTGTGATAACAAAAGTGACAAAAGGTATGCAACGACCAGAAGCTCACCATTCAACAAAATACACCATCTAATCTGAGTCGCCAACTTTTGTTCAGGTTCAGAGAATTGTGAGAAATGACAAATGCCTCACAAGGGCAAGGTATGTTACAATTAGCTGCCCACATAGGAACATCGGCCACTGTATTTGTCCTGGCACGCACAGTATGCAGCTCAATCAGGTTGATTGTACAAAGTAGAATACATGGTTTTCCTAAATCAATGTGGGGAGTGGTTTTTCACTGCCTGTGTCGTTTTTTAATACAAGATGAAATATGAGAGACGAAAGTGGCAGGATCCTGGGAAATTGTACAAGGGCCCAACTTGAAATCGGAAACTTTAGCTGTAAACTGACAGGCAGCCTCAAAACATATATACACAGAGGAGTCGACTCACACGTTGCCGGCAAATCAGACAAGGAGAGCGCTCTCCTCCTTCACCTCCCTGAGAACTGCTACATATATAATATACAAGCTAGGGACGCGGGGCATATAACACAATGCTAGAAAAATGGAGCAACCTGAATTTGTGGACTTAGTAATTCATGCATGTACGCGCTGCTCTTGCTCAAAGCCAACCAGCCCCGCGCGCACCATAGAGCCCCCCATCTCCCGTCCTGCATGCGATGCGCATCCTCCTTCCACCATTCCAGCAGCAGCAGCAGCGGCAGCACCACCACCACCACCACCACTGCTGCTGATGCTGGCACTAATGCCGCTGGCGTCGCTGCCACTGCCACTGCCACTGCCACTGCTGCTGCTGCTGCTGCTGCTGCTGCTGCTGCTGCCACTGCTACCGCTACTACTGCTTTTTGTCCTGCGGAGCAGATGATGAGCCGCTATGGCGCACAGCAGCGTGCCCAGCACGACTGGTAGCAGTGGGTGGAACAGCCGCCACGGCATGAACAGCAGGCGGTGGGGAGGGTTGTGCTGCTTTTTGTGCTTTTTCTCGCTCTGGGCAGTCTCCTTGGTTTGATGCTCCTCCTCTTCCTCCTCCTCCTCCTCCTTGGTTTGGTACTCCTCCTCTTCCTCCTCCCCTTTCGTTCTATCCTCCTCCTCTTCCTCCTCCTCTTTTGCTCTATCCTCCTCCTCTTTCTGCGTTGATACCACGTCTCCTGCACGGCCGTGTATTGCCTCGTCACCAGACACCCCTTGCATATGCTCTGGCCACCCCTTTTGCCACCGCTGCTGCTGCTGCCGCTGCTGCTGCTGATGTTGTGCTGGTGGTGCTTGTGTGAGAGGGGCTGTGGCCACTGCCCCCTCCTCTGAACCCTGCTGGGAGGAGCTTGCAGTGGTGGGCGTTTCCAACACTGACCCATCCTCATCCTTTGCACGCGCAGCAGCAATTTTGACAGGGCGTGGAAGCTGCACTGCTGCTGATGCTGCTGCAGACCCTGCCAAGTACTCTGCTATGCTGCTATGACCAAGCGTGCTTATGTTGCTGCTGCTGCTGCTGCTGCTGCTGCTGCTGCTGGCGACTGTTGCAGCGGTGCTGGTCAGGACAGGGGGCAGGGAAAGGTAGGAAGTGGTGGAAGGTGGGGGATGGCGTTGCCCTTGGAACGGCAGCTGCTGCTGTGTTTGTGGCTGTGTTTGTGGTTGTGGTTGTGGTTGTGATGGGTACATGGGAGGTGGCAGCTGGAACGGTAGCTGCTGCTGTGATTGTGGCGATGGTGGTGGCTGTGGTTGTGGCTGTGGTTTTGGCTGTGGATGTGGCTGTGATCGTGGCTGCGACGGGTACATGTAAGGTGGCAGCTGGAGAGGGACGGATGTTGAGGGGTTTTCCATGTGAGGAAAGTAGCCAGCTGTCGGTCCTAGGCTGGCCTGCGGGGGTGCAAATGTGCAGGTTCTGTTCTATCCGGATCCCATATTTGGGCTCTTTATTGTAATATAAGAGCACTGTTGAGCGATAGTTATTAGGAGGATGTCTGGGCTCTGTTGGAGCGAGTACTTCTTCTAAGGGGTCGTTAGGGCTGTTTCAGCAAGCATCACTTTAAATTTGCTGGAACAAGGCATTCCCCGCATTTTGCTTTGATGAAGGATCTCTTCAACATGTGATGGAACAAGACTTACCGCGCGTTCAATGCAGAAGTATGCTTTGATGGCAAAGATTGTTGGAACAAGGCTCATGACTCACTCATTCACTACGGATTGTGCTTAGATAAATGAGCAGGAGTCTTACGTGTGCAATAATCAGTGTTCAATGTTACCGCCAAATACAGTTGACCCTGGTTAAGGGGGGGGGGGATGGAGACGCACAGTGCGGCACAGACAAAAAAGTGGGCACTACATGAAGTGCGTATCAAGCATTACAAACTGCACTGTCTGAGCCACTTGCCAGATCGCAACGCCCATGCGGTGACAATTCATGCCGTACTGGATAATGCATCGAGCCTGAAAATTGCATGCTTTATTGTGGATGTTGCTAGATTAACTCTTCCCGATCAAAGTAAAGTGGAAGCGCAGCAACAAGTACAGCCAATTTGATCTGTTCGCTGTCAAAACAATCTTGTCAATTAAGTAGGCAAGCAAGTATGGAGGACGGCCAAATCAAGACTACCAGCAACGGGGTGGTCCAGCGTATAGGTCTGCTAGGTCACATAGCACATATCATATACCTACGAGTCTGTGCATCATCAACCTGCTAGCTCAATACACGCTTTTCAAGCACGCACACCTGTCTACACTTTCAGTAGCGCACCTCCTGATAGCACAGAGCCTGCTCATCAGTGAACCCAAAGGTGAGTCTAGGTTAGCACGATACCTCTGAGGGGTTTGCACCGCTCCTCAAGGAGTTAAAGCCCTCTCCCTCCTCTTCCTCTCGGTGCTCCTGCTGCTCCTGCTGCTGCTGCTGCCGCCGTTCAGAGGGCGCAAGGGGCGAAGGTGCGCAGGAGCGTAAAGCAAAGTGTTCCCATCCCTCACCTCCCCTTGGAGAGGAAATGTTCGAGGCAGTTTCATCTACAATTTGCCACTCTTTCTCTGAGCTTTGGTCCCCCTGCAAGAGGACAACCAGGAGGCTTGAAAGTGTGCTGTGTGGACGTGGCTAGCCAGTTTGTCGTGCACAATTGTGCGCACCCAGTTGTAAGGAAATGTTATTTCTACTTGCATTATTTGTCTCATACATGAGAGTTTAAGTAGATGTGTGTGCGTGTACGTGTGCATCAAGCATGCTCGTAAGTATGTGTCGGCATAATGTAAACGCGCACTCGTTTTTTGAGCGTTTGCGTGCATGTATGTATGCGTGTGTGTGTATGTGTGTGTGTGTGTAAGTGCGCGTGCATTTGTATTAATGTGTGTTTGTAGGTGTGTGTTTGTAGGTGCATTTGTAGGTGTGTGTGTGTGTACGTGCGTGTGTGCGCGTCGTGTGTTGTAAATGTAAGTGTGTGTACGTGATCAAGCACGTGTAATGCGTGCATGTCTGCGTGTGTGAGTGTGTGTGTGTGCGCGCGCGTGTGCGTGTGAGTGTTATGAGTGTGTGCATATATGTGTGTGTGAGAGAGTGTGTGTGTACCAGTGTGTGTGCTGTGTGTGTATGTGTGTGTAAGAGAGTGTGTGTTGTGAAGTGCATGTGTGTATGTTTGTGTGTGTGTGTGTTTGTACGCAAGTGTGTGTGTATGTGTGTGTAGTGTGCAGTGTGTAGTGTGTGTGTGTGTGTCTGCGTGTGTGTGTGTGTGTGTGTGTGTGTCTGCGTGTGTGAGTGAGTGTGTGTGTGTGTGTGTGTGTGAGTGAGTGTGTGTGCGTGTGTGTGTGTGTGTGTGTCTGTGCGTGTGTGTGTGTGCGTGTGTGTGTGTGTGTGTGTGTGTGTGTGTGTGTGTGTGTGTGCGTGTGTGTGTGCGTTTGAGCGTGCGTGCTGAGTACGCATATGTGCATGGATTTGCAAATTTGCAAATGTGTGTGTATTGCGTATAAATATGAGCGTAAACACAGGCACTCACAGAGCATGTGCTCCACAGGTTACAATCAGAAAGGACTGCAATACCTTATTATCCGTTAGTGGAACATCCCCCAAGATTCAACCCTCAGGCATTATATGCTTGCCTGCTCGATTGCTGTGAAACCCCATGCTTCACCTCCCAGGCATTGACTGCTTGCATGCTCGAATGCCTCGAAACCCCATGCTTCACCTCCCAGGCATTGACTGCTTGCATGCTCGAAAACCTTGAAACCCCATGCTTGACCTCCCAGGCAATGAATGCTTGCATGCCCAAATGCTTTCATTCAAGTGTTCAAGGTTGAACACATAGGCTGAGACCCACCTAGAGCTGTGTAGCAGTTGTTGCTGCTCAGGGATGCTGCACGCATCCCGTATAACTTTTGCAAGCACCGTTTTATGTTGGCGACCGCTGCGGCTGAAAGAGGAGCTGCTGCAGTTGCTGCTGGGGGTCGCTGCAAGGTTAATGTGTGGATGTAAAGTGCGTTGTGGTGAGCAATATTGTGTGTGTGTGAATGTATGTCGTGCTATGCACAATGGATGCAATTAATGTGTGAACGTGAATGTGAATGTGAACAATTGTGCTGTGGTGTGCCTAGCAGTTGTAGTGGTGTTGTGGTGTGCCTATGCAGTGTGCCTATGCAGTGTGCCTATGCAGTGTGCCTATGCAGTGTGCCTATGCAGTGTGCCTATGCAGTGTGCCTATGCAGTGTGCCTATGCAGTCGTGCCTAGCAGTCGTGCCTATGCAGTGTGCCTATGCATTGTGCCTATCAGTCGTGCCTATGCAGTGTGCCTATGCATTGTGCCTATGCAGTGTGCCTATGCAGTGTGCCTATGCAGTGTGCCTATGCAGTCGTGCCTATGCAGTGTGCCTATGCAGTGTGCCTATCAGTCGTGCCTATGCAGTGTGCCTATGCATTGTGCCTATGCAGTGTGCCTATGCAGTGTGCCTATGCAGTGTGCCTAGCAGTCGTGCCTATGCAGTGTGCCTATGCAGTGTGCCTATGCAGTGTGCCTAGCAGTCGTGCCTATGCAGTGTGCCTAGCAGTCGTGCCTATGCAGTGTGCCTATGCAGTGTGCCTAGCTGTCGTGCTTATGCAGTGTGCCTAGCAGTTGTGCTGTTGACTGATGGCTTGGTCTGAAACATCTGTAGATGTGTGCTGTGCTGTGCACAATGGATGCACTTTGCTCAGTCTGTTAATCTGTGTTCTTTGCTCAGCCATGCCTAAGTTCATCTTTGCTCTCTGCTCTCTGCTCAGCCATTGCCTAATTTCATCTGTGCTCCTTGTTTTTGCTCAGTCATTGCCAAATTCAGCTTTGCACCTTGTTTTTGCTCAGTCAATGCGTCAATGCCGAATTCAGCTTTGCATCTTGCACAGTCATTGCTAATTTCATCACTGCTCGGACAACCCCTTTTCTGATATGTCTCAAGGTTGCAAAAGTCTCAAGGTTACAAAAGTCTCGATTCCCTTACGCCTACCTTTTTTATAGGCACTTTGTTCTGAGAGGCCACAAGGTCGCCTAAGCCACAAGGTCACCATTTTGTTTTGAGAGGCCACCTAAGCCACAAGGTCACCATTTAGTCCTGAGAGGCCACCTAAGCCACAATGTCACCATTTAGTTCTGAGAGGCCACCTAAGCCACAATGTCACCATTTAGTTTTGAGAGGCCACCTAAGCCACAAGGTCACCATTTAGTTCTGAGAGGCCACCTAAGCCACAAGGTCACCATTTAGTTCTGAGAGGCCACAAGGTCACCTAAGCCACAAAATCACCATTTTGTTCTGAGAGGCCACCTAAGCCACAAGGTCGCCATTTAGTTCTGAGAGGCCACAAGGTCACCTAAGCCACAAGGTCACCATTTTGTTCTGAGAGGCCACCTAAGCCACAAGGTCACCATTTAGTTCTGAGAGGCCACAAGGCCACCTAAGCCACAAGGTCACCATTTGGTTCTGAGAGGCCACAAGGTCACCTAAGCCACAATGTCACCATTTACTTCCGAGAGGCCACAAGGTCACCAAAGAGGCCTCGCAAATCGAGCTCAAATTTTGTGCTGAGAGGACACAGAAGGTCACCTCACAGCCTCTTTACTCATCCCCCCCCCCTGGATTCACAGAATGAGCAACCGCCCACCGCCCCAACATCTGAACCGCATACAAGGAGCTGTAGTCTTTAATTGCAAATGGTACAAACAGACTTGCACCCATTCTTGCATCTTTGTGAGCGCATACCTGCTGTAGGTTGGGTATGCCTGCCTGCTTCTACTTCTGGCCTCTTTATACTGCTATTTCTACTGCTGCTGGCGCTGCTGTGTCTGTGCAAATGCCGCGTGCTGTTGCTAATACCTGTGTGTGTATGTGTGTGTATGTGTGTGTGTGTATGTGTGTGTGCGCATATCACAGTAGGTGAAAGAAGGTACATGCCAGCGGCAGGTTGTAAGAGAAAGGAGATTGGCTGTGGCAGGATGTAAAAGAAGAAGGGCGCGCATAGTAGGATGTATAAAAATGGTGCTGTTGGTGAAATATGTATGCATACTGGAGTTTGTATTGTACTTTGCAAGGGGCCGAGCAGATGCTGAGGCATCCTTCACGTCAATACAAACATGTCGTTGAAACAGACAAACTGTGACTCGAGCAAGTACGCAAATAACTGGCCACATCTGCCTAATAGAACGCACACACATACATGCACACATACGTGCACACATACATCTACAATATGCAATATACAATACACACACATCTACAATATACAATATACAATACACACAAACGCACAAGCACACACACACTTAGAGTGCAAAACGGTTTCTGCATGTACACATACGTGCTCACACACACACACGCATCACGCATTTACACACACACACACACACAGACACCACAAACACACACACCCCCCATACACACAAACACATACCCCCTCAATAACACACAACCCCCTACGCACCCACACCCACACCCACCCACCTGGGGGTCCAGGGTGCCGCTGTGTGCTAGCGCCTGTGGCCCTCTCCCCCTCACCCTGCTGTCCTTGATTACACCCAACCCCCAGATCCCCACTTCTACTCCCACCAGATGCTACTACATCCAAGCTATTCACACCAGGTGCTGGCTCTAAAATATTCACACGAGATCCTACTTCTGAGGTATTCAAACCAGATGCTAGATCCAAGATATCCGCGCTCGGTGCACCCCCCCCTTGCACCCCACCACCCTCCTCGGCTCCCTCCCCCTCTTTCCCACCACGCCACGCCACAGAACCATCTGACGTGCCCTCCTCCAACAGCAGTGCACGGTCCGCAGTCTCCACCTTCCACTTACGCAACTCCTGCAGCAGCACCAACGCACTGTACACCCCCCCCGTTCCAGAAGGACCACATGCACCATGCTCCCCTCCCT
>Ga0307947_1004199_pt1 | contig 11420 bp, 11 predicted proteins | sample OrgLakmetagen232_FD_201840 | JGI IMG/M metagenome (GOLD analysis project Ga0307947, IMG submission 201840) | Saline water microbial communities from Organic Lake, Antarctica - #232 | ecosystem: Environmental > Aquatic > Non-marine Saline and Alkaline > Saline | place: Antarctica: Organic Lake...
CCTTCCCCCCACACACACACGCACACACACGCACCATTGAAACACACATACAATCTCCCACCCACACCCACACCCACTCCCATACCCATAACCACACCCATACCCACACACACAGTAAGGCGCACCTGGACACGTCGGTCGTCAGAAGCCGTCCATGCAGAGGTTGGTAGGCTGGCTGTCGTCTGCATGCCTACATCATGGACTGACACGGGCCTGCTGGGAGGGCGGCTGCAAACACGTCACATGCATGCGTGTACATTTCACACCCAGCAATGCTGCAAATTATTTCACATGGAGGCAGTCTGGTACCTGAAGGTGGCTGGCGACCTGCGTGAGGCTGAGCAGCCATACAGGTTACAAGGTTCACACACAGGTTACAAGGTTCACACACACACACACACATACACACACAAACATGCAGCACACAAACATTCAACACACGATTGTGAGGTGGTGGTGAAGTTATTTCACTGGGAAACATGTAGAGCCAACAGAGGTCACACGCAAGAGTGATGGACGAGTGACGTCACTTTGCTGCACTGCAAGAACTGGAGTTCAAAAGACACACACACACACACCCACACCCACACCCACATTCACACACACACACAAACATGCAGCACACAAACATTCAACACACAATTGTGAGGTGGCGGTGAAGTTATTTCACTGGGGAACACGTAGAGCCAACAGAGGTAACTCACAAGAGTGATGGACGAGTGACGTCACTTTTCTGCACTGCAAGAACTGGAGTTTAAGACACACACACATACACACACACAAACATGCAGCACACACACACCCACACACACACACACTCACACACACACCCCAAACCCAGACGTCCACAAGCTTCACGCCTTAGCGTGCATGCAAGAAATAGCATTTGCGCATGGCTGCGAGCATCGGGCTGAGTAGTTTGTACGAGCTTGTGCTGGTGTGCCTATTGGTTTGATTAACCCCCCCACACCACCCCCACCCCCACCCCCACCCCCACCCCCACCCCCACCACCACCACCACCACCACCACAACATCAATTAGAGGCGGTGATATTCTTTACGTACGGCATGCAAGTATGCCCTGGCTTTTGGTGTTTGTGTGCTCTTGTAAGTGGGTGTGTGTGTTAGTAAACACCGAATTATATGAGTGCATCCCTCTATGTATAAATATTAGTTTGCGTAAACATGCGCCACATGTAAGCCTAAACATCGGTTGAATGAGTTTTTTGCATGCTCCCCCTCCAGTGTATTTAATGCGTGTGGCGCATTGTGTGTGCCTTTGCTAACCTGGTGAGTGCAGGAGAGTTCAGACGGCTGGTCTGGCAAGATACTCCTTGTTGCGGTGCTAGCTCTTTAGAAGAATTCGACAAAGTGGAAGGGTCGCCCAACGCTGCCTCATTTGCTGAAATTTCAGCAGCTGCATCTTCTGCTGCTGCTGATTCTGCAGCTGCTGTTTCGGCTGCCTCAGTTTCAGCTGCTGCCGTTCCTTCCGGTGCTGAATCTGCCTGGGCTGCTGCTGCCGCCTTCTTCTCTTCTGCTGCCGCAGCTGCCTCCTATGTGTGAATGCAAGAACTTACTTTTTATGTGAGGAACATAGCGTGCACACATGCTCATATCACAGCTATCAGACCATACTGACCTCCTTTTAAAGCATAAAGAGGTGAGAGTGGGGCAGAAACAGAAATGCTTGAGGGGTTTGAGGTGCTGCAATTTTAAAGAAGCATGTGCTCAGCACAGTGCCACGTCTTCAGATGCGGGTTTGCAAAGAACACCAGCTACTGTAACCCTACGTTATTGCGTCACTGCCTTTAACAGCGCAAACAAATAGGATCAGCCAGAGTGTACTTGGACCGTGCACCACAAACAAACATGTAGATGGAAAGTTCTTGAACAGCACAATAAACAAAACTAGCCAGAGTGTACTTTGACCGTGCACCACAAACAAACATGTAGATGGAAAGTTCTTGAACAGCACAATAAACAAAACTAGCCAGAGCGTACTTTGACCGTGCACCACAAACAAACATGTAGGTGGAAAGTTCTTGAACAGCACAATAAACAAAACTAGCCAGAGCGTACTTTGACCGTGCACCACAAACACAGATGTAGATGGAAAATTCTTGAACAGCACAAACAATTAGGATCAGCCAGAGCGTACTTTGACTGGACACCAAAAAGAACCACATGGATGGAAAGTTCCCTCGTAGTACCAAATACACACACTGCAGACATATACGTGTATAGCTCCGGCCAGCCCAGCAAATAAGCACACTGAAACTCTCCTAACCCACCATCTTCAGTGGCCAAGCCCGCACACAAAACACCCCTATCACCATTACCACAAAACCCCTCAACATAACCACAACACCCCTATCACCATACCCCACACCCCTATCAACATACCCCTATCACCTCTATCAACATAACCACAACACTCCTATCACCATTACCAGAATAATCAGACGGCAACAACATCAGTTGATCTACATTCTACCCAGCTTTCCCACCTGCTGGAACTCAGACTCACTAACTTCCACCTTACAATTAGTACTCTTGTTGCCACAGCGACAGGACGCAAATGTTTGACCCCACAAACCTTGACACCCGTTGCCCAAGTAACAGGACGCGATTCTTTGACCCCACAAACTTCAACCTGACAATAAGTACTCCCGTTGCCACAGCGACAGGACGCAATTGTTTGACCCCACAATCCTTGACACCTGTTGCCACAGCGACAGGACGCAATTGTTTGACCCCACAAACTTCAACCTGACAATTAGTACTCCTGTTGCCACAGTGACAGGACGCAATAGTTTGACCCCACAAACTTCAACCTGACAATTAGCACTCCCGTTGCCACAGCGACAGGACGCAATTGTTTGACCCCACAATCCTTGACACCCGTTGCCACAGCAACAGGACGCTTGTTTGACCCCACAAACTTCAACTTTACAATTAGTACTCCCGTTGCCACAGCGACAGGACGCAATTGTTTGACCCCACAAACTTCAACCTTACAATCCTTGACACCCGTTGCCACAGCGACAGGGCGCGATTGTTTGACCCCACAAACCTTGACACCCGTTGCCACAGCAACAGGACGCAATTGTTTGACCCACCCACCCTCGCCAAACGCTCAGCAGTAGGACAAAACTGCTTGACCTCACCCACCCTTGCCAAATGCTCGGCAACAGGACGCAATTGTCTGTCATCACCCACCCTCGCCAAACGCTCAGCAGTAGGACGAAACTGTTTGACCTCACCCACCCTTGCCAAACGCTCTGCAGTAGGAAGAAACTGTTTAACCTCACCAACCCTTGCCAAGCGCTCGGCAGGAAGACACAACTATTTGGCCCCACCCACCTATGCCAAACGCTCGGCAGTAGGATGAAACTGTTTAACCTCACCCACCCTTGCCAAGCGCTCGGCAGGAAGACACAACTGTATGGCCCCACTCACCTATGCCAAACGCTCGGCAGTACGATGAAACTGTATGGCCCAACCCACCTATGCCAAACGCTCGGTAACAGGACAAAACTGTTTGACCTCACCCACCCTTGCCAAATGCTCAAGCTCAGCCTCCTTGATCACAGCAATGATCCGCGCTTCCTCTTCCTTTTTGGTCTGCTCCTGCTGTTCCTTCTGGAGTCGAGCTTCATCCTGCAGACACAGACGAATGCAATTGCACAAAGTAATACCACGACTCGTGAATTCAAAACCGCGCGCGTCCTGCGCTTTCTTCCGGAGTTGAGATTCATCCTGCAGGACTGAGGTAATAAAAACATGTGGCCTTCAAGCCAAATATGTGTGATGATTCCCTCCCATATCAAAGCCACCTGCTCAGAAGCGTGGTCTGCTATCCTGTTGGGTCTTCGCATCTTCACGAAGGCGATATCTAGGTCCAAAAACGAAGTGACGTGAAAACACACCTGTCAGAGACTTGAATGCACCTGCACTTCTGAATGAAGCCTAATTTCCCTGGCAGACAGACTAAGTGGCGAGCTTCACAAACATAGCAAGCGTTTCTCCAAAACGCAGGAGGGAAGCAGTACGGCTCAGTCGTTTGAAAGAAGCCCGGGCGTTTTGAAAGCTGCTCTGACACATGCCAGCAATGAATCCCTAAACCCCTAACCCTAAACCCTTAACCCTAAACCCTAAACCCTAAACCCTAAACCCTAAATTCTAAATCCTAAACACTAACGACCCTACAGCATGTGCTTGTGGTGACATGACATCAATTTGATCTGGACCTCCAAATGGCACCCCCAACATGCCGACGCATGATGCAACATGCAGACGCATGATGCAGACGCATGATGCAGACACATGATGCAGACGCATGATTCAGCCGCATGATGCAACATGCAGACGCATGATTCAGCCGCATGATGCAGACGCATGATGCAGAGGAGAATGAGCCATGTTTAGGGTGGGTCAAAATTAAAGATATGGTGTGTCTACTGTCCTGTGTTCCTTCATGAGGTGGCAGTTGAAATAATTACGAGGAAAAGAAACCTATGCTGTGTTGAGGGTGCGCACTACGTCAAAGAAGGGACCAGGATCAATCAAATGCACAGTGTTTTATTTTACTTCATAGCTAGGAAGCTTCTCAACACAGTGTTCCGCTGTGTTTAGGGTGTACGCTGTGTTGAGGGAGCGCACTACGTCTAAGCAGGGACCAAGATCATTCAAGTGCACAGTGTTTTTATCTAATTTCAATGCTGGAAAGCGTTTATACACATTGTTACACTGTGTAGATATATGTGTGATGCATATCTTCAAACAAGCTTGCACACACAAGAGGTGTGACGTATATCTTCAAACAAGCTTGCACACACAATAGGTGTGACGCATATCTTCAAACAAGCTTGCACACACAATATGTGTGACGCATATCTTCAAACAAGCTTGCACACGCAATCATCAGGATGCACTAAAAGGAAAGCCTCCAAATTACTGCGTGCAAAGCAAGGCACGCCAACTCACCACAATTTTTAGACAAGAACAACTAAGCTGGCAGTAAAAAAAATTCATTTTTCACATTCAATGAGGGAGAGGAGTTAATTTGGTATCACGCACTGTAAAGCACCTCCCTCACCGAAAGAGAAATTTTGCCAACGAGGATCCTAAACCTAACTCTAATTATTTATCAATGAGGATCAGATATCAATGAGGATCAGAACTCCACCACTAAATCAGAAGGGGTTCAATGGAAGCCAGAAGGGTTGCAGGCTTGGCCTTTAACTGGCTCCTAACGAGCGTTGTTGTTAGTTTAGACAAGTTTGCAGCATAGTGCATGCGGAGCTGTTCAATAAGCTCCATGTGCACATTCCACACTCCTCCCCTCACCTCTTTTGCAATGGCCTCAGCTCGCTGATCCTCCGTGCCTTTGTCAGGATCTCCACCTGTGTGTGTGTGTGTGTGTGTGTGTGTGTGTGTGTGTGCGTGTGTGTGTTTGCGTGTGTGTGTGTGTGTGTGTGTGCGTGTACAGCCATATGTAATTACGACTCCAAACCTACAGTCTACAGAAACAAGCTGATAATTTTGTGAAGAAAGAACACACGAGTTCTTCCTCCACGCCTTTGTCAGAATCTCCACAGTATGAGCATGCACACAGCCGTTATATCAAAATGGAGGACCTACAGGAAACAAGCCTTTGTGTACAACAAGCAAACAGGGCGCTCTTGAGTGCAGTTGTCAGGATCTTCGCCTGTGCGTGTGCGCCTACAAATGTGCATGCTGCCGTTGTAAGTGTCCAGTGAAAACAGCAACAATGGAGTGCATGCAAACAGCTGTGTGCCGAGACATTGTAACCTAAGTGGATAGACTGCGACAGGCACGCAATAAGACAGCTGTGCATGCTGACATTGTGATTGAGGTGGATGGACTGTGGCATGCACAATATAAATGGATTATGGCAATGTGTGGCCTACAAAAATGCAAAGAAAGTGGATGGGCTGTGGCATGCATACAATAAGTGGATTATGGTAATGCATGGCCCACAAAGATACACAAAACAAGTTGCGGTTGAGCAATGAAGCTTGCTTAGGCGTGAGCCTATTCACGTGCGCTAGGATCAGAAAAGCACCATCATTGCAGCAATGCTGTAGCACTGTCTGTATGTGCAAGACCAGCAAAGCAGGCAAGGGTGAGCATGCTGGCGGGTAAATGTTTGCCAGGGGCATTGCATTTGTAAGCATTGACGTAATTTGGAACGCATGAATAAGGATTAACATCTATTGGCACATGGCACATAAGTACCTCCATTTATTTATCGATGTGGGGAGTAATTTTTCTTTATTGTGCACATTATTCTATCTCCTTCGTATTTTTATTGATTTGGTCTGTGAAGCATTACCTGCCATGATAGCCTCCACTTCGTCGTCAGCGAAGTCATCCTTGGCAATGACTGCTGTGACTTGTTCCTCGATCTGCATTGGCATAGTTCAATACAAGGCAATTAGTTTTTCAAGATATTTGTGTCTCAATCCACATTGGCATTGCTTGGAACAAGGCACTTGGTAATGCAGTGCGTTTGCTCCTTAATCTGCGTTGGCATCATTGAAGTAAAACAATTAGAGACTGTGGAGCCTTGCTCCTCAATCTGCGTTGGCACCCTTGGAGGTATGGTGCGTCCACCATACAAAATGTTTGCTCCTCAATCTGTGTTGGCATCATTGAAGAAAAGCAATTAGAGACTGTGGAACCTTGCTCCTCAATCAGCGTTGAATCTGTCGAAAGTAAGGTACTTTATTAGGGTTGGCCAGAACCATACATATACGGTGTATATACGGAATTTTTGGCAGGGAATTCACTAAATATAAAATCATATATGGTGCATACATACAGTTCTGGCCAACCATATACTTTATCCTTCACCTGCGAGCTCCTTTATATCGTTACAAGTGCATTGAATGGTTGAAAAACAGTCTTTCTGGGTTTAAAAGAAGGCAATTATTAGGCAATTAGTATAGGCAATGATTACAAGCAAGCTCCAGCCATGTAAAGATAAGGAAGGTTTTTTGCTTTATCTATGCCAGAAAAGAGCAGGTTCACTGCCTCAATTGATCTTGCGTTATGCTCAACGATTGAATCCATGAATTATTTAATTACAACTTTTACCACTACCAACAAATCGCATTTATGTCCTGTGGCTCCTGCCTCCTTGTTTTAGGCAAAACTTACGCATGCTACCCTGACTGCCCACACTTATAAAGCCTCCAAAAGACACAGCCATCACCTGGAAGTACAGGTCTTCTGCCTCCTCGTTTTAGGCAAAACTTACGCTTGCTACCCTAACCGCCCGCACCTTCTACAGCCTATGAAAGACAAAGCCATCACCTGGAAGTACTGGCCTTCTGCCTCCTCGTTTTAGGCAAAACTTACGCTTTCTACCCTAACCGCCCGCACCTTCTACAGCCTATGAAAGACAAAGCCATCACCTGGAAGTACAGGCCTTCTGCCTCCTCGTTTTAGGCAAAACTTACGCTTGCTACCCTGACCGCCCGCACTTTCTACAGCCTGCAAAAGACAAAGCCATCACCTGGAAGTACTGGCCTTCTGCCTCCTCGTTTTAGGCAACACATGCTACCCTGACTGCCCACACTTATAAAGCCTGTGAAAGACACAGCCATCACCTGGAAGTACTGGTCTTCTGCTTCCTTGTTGACCTCTTGTACTCGCGTTGCCGTGGCCGCCATTGACCTCAACCCATCCTCAATGACAAGCAAATCAGCCACGCTGAAGCCCTCTGCTTCCAGTATCTGCAGTTAGACATTATAATTGCATTCAAATGCCAAATCGTTCGGAGATATCTCTATTGTGCAAGGTGGCGTGGGTTTAAAAGTAAAGTTAAGCCCCACAATGCAGCATATCTTTACACGCGTGCTGTCAGACTGTAGCGGAAGCAGCAGCAGCAATTCCCTTCACTGTTGTGGACCCGTACGCTGAAAGTTAAATTGAACGCCAACAAAGCTCGCTTTCATGTGTGCAGTCACACATTGTAGCAGCAGTAGCAAAGATGATTTTAGAAAATGGACGCCAGCTCACTTCTGCGCACAGGTTAGCCTACATAAATGCCGGCGCAGCTCATTGACACTGTCCACGATATCTAATGACTGGTACAATGCAAGCAGCTGCAAAACCTTACCCCTGCCTGCCCTTGCTGCAGGTGCTGGAACTGCTTGTCGACATTGTTTTCGACACTTCATAAACTGGTAAAATGCATGCAGCTGCAAAACCTTACCCCTGCCTGCCCTCGCTGCAGGTGCTGGAACTGCTTGTCGACATTATTTTCGACACTTCATAAACTGGTAAAATGCATGCAGCTGCAAAACCTTAGCCCTGCCTGCCCTTGCTGCAGGTGCTGGAACTGCTTGTCGACACTGTTTTTGACACTTCATAAACTGGTAAAACGCATGCAGCTGCAAAACCTTACCCCTGCTTGCCCTTGCTGCAGGTGCTGGAACTGCTTGTCGACATTGTTTTCGACACTTCATAAACTGGTAAAATGCATGCAGCTGCAAAACCTTACCCCTGCCTGCCCTTGCTGCAGGTGCTGGAACTGCTTGTCGACACTGTTTTCGACACTTCATAAACTGGTAAAACGCATGCAGCTGCAAAACCTTACCCCTGCCTGCCCTTGCTGCAGGTGCTGGAACTGCTTGTCGACATTGTTTTTGACACTTCATAAACTGGTAAAATGCATGCAGCTGCAAAACCTTACCCCTGCCTGCCCTTGCTGCAGGTGCTGGAACTGCTTGTCGACACTGTTTTTGACACTTCATAAACTGGTAAAATGCATGTAGCTGCAAAACCACACCCCTGCGTGCCCTCGCTGCAGGTGCTGGAACTGCTTGTTGACGCTCGTCACCACGCCAACCATGTCAAAAGCTTGGCCCCTCGTATACGTCACAGCGTCCAGCAAGGACTGACGGTCTCTCTGCAACGCAGCAGCACACGCACATGCCCGTTGTCACGTTGAGCATGTTACAGGCACGCCCTCTTGCAGAATGCAGGAATTGGCACGCCACATGTGATCTTGCTGATGTATGCGTGGAAATTTCTACACGCATGATTTTAGTCGGCACACCCACAGTACAAAAAGCGCAAAAACCGCGTTGCATAAATGGTCGGCCCACGTGCAGGTTCCAAACCGAATTGCGTACACACAAGTACACACGTGGTCTTGTAGTGTGCATTCATGTGATGATGTGCAGTAGGAGTGTGCAGGCATAGTGTGCGGTAGGAAGTGTGCATTCATGTGATGGTGTGCGGAGGAGTGCGCATTCATGTGATGTGCAGTAGGCATATGCGGTAGGTGTGTGCATCCATGTGATGTGCGATAAGAATCACATCAAGGTAAATACAGTGACAAGGTGGTGTTGAACGGCTTCAAGTTTGCACACCAGACCAATGCACTACACAGAGCCCTACACGTTTTACTTCCGCAGCAACTCGACTGATCTGTTGCATATCGTGTGGATGTACTGTACTGTGCTACAAACACCACACACCACCTGCATCAGCATCAGCTGGTCTTGCACACACTCTAACCTTCCTAGCTCCACACATCATCACCAACACTTGCTGATGATAAGCCACAGATCACATCACAGCTCACATTCATCAGCACCAGCTGGTTTTGCAAGATTTTGAATGCCATCTGAACTTATCACCATCAAAAATAAAATGTGCGCATCACACTGCAGCCCACTTAATTCAACACCAGTAACTCACGCAAACTCTTTTTATCCTCAAACTCTTTAACCTCGAACTCATTAACATTAAACAAAGCATTGCGCAGCTCACTCAACAGCCCATCTGCATTAACAACAGCTACTCATGCGAACTCTTTATCCTCAATCTCATTAACATCAAACAAAGCATTGCGCAGCCCATTCTGTAGCCCACCTGCATGAACAACAGCTACTCATGCAAACTCTTTTTCCTCAATCTCATTAACATCAAACAAAGCATTGCGCAGCCCACTCTGTAACCCACCTGCATAAGCACCAGCTGGTCTTGCGTATTCTTCAGTTTCTTAGCCAAGCGCCAAGCACCGCGTCGCTGCTCATGCCGTACACGACGCATCTCCTGTGTTTTTGAACCAGTTGCTTGTGTCAAGATCATTTATTCTACATGGGTATGGTATTTGTAGGGTTGGCCAGAACCGTATATGCAATTTCTTCCAATTGTTCTTGGCTGCCAATTGTTCTTGGCTGACACTACCTGCTCCCCTTTCTCCCATGGTTATTTTTGCTAGTAACCTCACTCTTACTTATGGTTTCTGCGAAGGCACCGTATATGACCGTACATTCAGTAATTCCCTGCCAGAAATACCGTCTATACACCGTAGGGTTTTAGACAACCCTAGATATTAGTAGCCATTCCAGGTTGAATGCCTTTGTAATCCAAACTAAACTAAGACTAAACTAGATAACAGTAGCCATTCCAGGTTGAATGCCTTTGTAATCCAAACTAAACTAAGACTACAACTAAAACTAGATAATAGTAGCCATGATGGGGCAGAAATTGAAGAGTACCAATAAGAGAGGTTGTGTGTACGAGTATTTCGAAAGTGAAATGGTGGGGGTGATGCAGTATTCCAAAAGTGAAATGGTGGGAGTGATGCATGGGCCCACACGTTTTGAGAAGTGATCAAATACTGGGCATCAACACACATCAATTCATCAATCACACTAGTTTTGAGAAGTGATCAAATACTGGGCATCAACACACATCAATTCATCAATCACACTAGTTTTGAGAAATGATCAAATACTGGGCATCAACACACATCAATTCATCAATCGCACAGGCCTTATTTTGTTTGGTGTAAAGCCGTTTACCAGTGCCTTGATGTTTTGCCATTATGCGCACAAGGGAACCCCACTTTTCTAGCAGTGTGCGGTGATTTACGGCCATTCTCACACAGCAGCGCAGCACGCTCAACACCTACTGTCTCATGTCCTAACGCATAAACCCTCTGTACAGCATTGATAGCCTCCACCTTTTTGTAGTGCGCAATAATCTTGTCATTTTCACGCAGCAGCAAACCTGTGTACAGCATTTATAGCCCCCACCTTCTTGTAGTGCGCAATAATCTTGTCATTTTCACGCAGCAGCAAACCTGTGTACAGCATTGATAGCCCCCACCTTCTTGTAGTGCGCAATAATCTTGTCATTTTCACGCAGCAGCAAACCTGTGTACAGCATTGATAGCCCCCACCTTCTTGTAGTGCGCAATAATCTTGTCGTTTTCACGCAGCAGCAAACTGCTGAGTACTCGCAGAAGTACTCTAGTTCTTGAAGGCGAGTGCAACCGAACGTCAGTTAGTACTCTCTTGGCACAGCTTGCGCTGTGCTAACCATCCTTTTTATGCTTGTGCCTTAGATAGTTGGCAGCTTAGTTTTAAGAT
>Ga0307947_1004200_pt1 | contig 11417 bp, 16 predicted proteins | sample OrgLakmetagen232_FD_201840 | JGI IMG/M metagenome (GOLD analysis project Ga0307947, IMG submission 201840) | Saline water microbial communities from Organic Lake, Antarctica - #232 | ecosystem: Environmental > Aquatic > Non-marine Saline and Alkaline > Saline | place: Antarctica: Organic Lake...
AATCAAACATACACACACAGGCATTCGCTCAAAACTCACACTCAAACACACACACACACACACACACACACACACACACAAACACCCACACACACACACACACACCCACACACTCACATACCCACACACACTCAAACACACACACACACACACACACACACACACACACACACACACACACACGCACACACACACACACCTTCAGAATCGTTGAGAAACGTGATGGGTACGCTTTGCATGAGGAAAGGTTGGGGCGGGTTTGTGGCCAGGCTGCTGCCACTGCCTCCTCCTTGTGGGGGTGAGCCCCTGTGAAAATTGAGCGTGCCAAGCCATTTTAGAAGGGACAATCAACACACTCACGTTAAGCTACGTGCACATGCACACACATATGCCCCTTTGCTGCGGCTACTGCTGCGCATGACCAACACGTTACGTAGGGTTGGCCAGAACCGTATATATACACTGTATATGACTATATTTCATAGTTTTCCTAGCCAAAAACACCGTATATACACCGTACATGTATGGTCCTGGCCAACCCTAAACATGTGCGTGAAGGCACGTATAGTGGGAAAGGAGGTGGGGGGCTAACACGCAAGGGCACATAAGGGCCAGAAAAGGACACAGGTGTGTGTACAGACACACAAGCTCGTGTGTACAGTTGCATGGTTTCCACACGTGAAAGTGTCAACCGAATTTCTGCATGCAGCATGGTTTCAACACGTGAAAGTGTCGACCAAAAAATCTGCATGCGGCATGGTTTCCACACATAAAAGTGTCGACTAAATGTCTGCATGCGCCATGGTTTCCACACGTGAAAGTGTCGACCGAATTTCTGCATGCAGCATGGTTTCCACACATAAAAGTATCGACCGAATTCTGCATGCGGCATGGTTTCCACACATAAAAGTGTTGACTGAATGTCTGCATGCGGCATGGTTTCCACACGTGAAAGCGTCGACCGAATTTCTGCATGCAGCATGGTTTCCACACGTAAAAGTGTTGACCAAATGTCTGCATGCAAACAATCCGGTGCCTGGCCATTACTGTCTAGAGAGGCAGCAATGATGGGGCATGGGTGAGGGTCCAGATGCATAGATGCGCGCACAAATGCCGATGCTGTTGATACTTTCTCTCATACTTTCTCTCATGCATATTAAACATTAAACAAGTCTGATGGCACAAGCACGTACCTACTCCCTTGCTGCTGCTGGTGCAACTGCTCATGGCCTTCTTGCGGAGGGATCACAAGCCTCGGGGGAGGGGGTGGGGGTGGGGGAGCAGGGGGGTGTGGAGGAGCAGGAGGCTCAGCAGGGATATCACAGCAATGTGGTGCAGGCAGCATCGTATGGTCGGTGTTGCTGGTACCGTGGAATGCTGCAAGGTGTGAATGAGGAGGTGCATCATTTTTGCTTTGTGTATATGTACATCATAGGGTGTTACTGTTATGTACGTCGTAGGGTGTTGCTGCTATGTATATCGTAGGGTGTTACTGTTATGTACATCGTAGGGTGTTGCTGTTATGTACATCGTAGGGTGTTACTGCGTAGCTGCGCCTGCATGCCATTGTCCATTGTGACCTTTGTGAATCATTTATCATTAGTGTGCGTTAATAAGCCCCTGCACTTTGTCTTCTTCTACGTCTGAATGCATTATTGGAAGATAGTCTGTGGCATGTCTACCAAAGCCAGATAAGCAGCGGCTGCGTGAGGGTTGCAGGTGCGATGCAGAAAAGCAGCTGCGTGAGGGTTGCGTGAGGGTTGCAGCTGCTGCGTAAGGGTTGCGTGAGGATTGCATCTGCTGCGTGAGGGTTGCAGGTGCGATGCAAAAAAGTGACATGGCGAGTGTTGCAAAAGAAGGCATTTGTGTCCACAAGCCACTTGGGGCTGCCACATAGTTGCCTGCAGAGAAGATGGTACCAAAACAGCAACTGGAAGTGCACAACAACATATGAGGTATTATGAGCAGAAAAACGTGCGCAATATACTTGTGTACTTGCATTGTGAGTGGCTGTATACAGGGTGGCTGTTACGGGGGGCTGTTAAATGAGAGATGGTGGGCAAGGATGAAGTAAGACCTACCGTAATGGACATCGAACAGTCTGCCACGTCCGACACGTCTGCCAACACGTCTGACAGCACGTCTGACAACACTTCCGACAACACGTCCAGCAATACGTCCAACAACACATCCAACAACGCGTCCGACACGTCTGACAACACGTCCAACAATACGTCCATTAACACTTCCAACAACACGTCCAACACGTCTGACAACACGTCCAGCAATACGTCCATTAACACTTCCAACAACACGTTCAACAACACGTCCAACAATACGTCCATTAACACTTCCAACCACACGTCCAACAACACGTCCGACACGTTCAACAACACGCCCAACAACACATCCAACAACACGTCCAACAACACGTCAGTTAACACTTCCAACAGGACGTCCAACAACACGTCCGACACGTCTGACAAAACGTCCAACAACACGTCCAGCAATACGTCCATTAACACGTCCAACAACACGTCACACCATGCAGCCGCCACTATGCACGCCTGCACGGGAGCCTGATTAAGAAGAGATACAGCACCGGAACTGTCTTGCGCAATTGTAGCACTGAAGGAGCTCTGTGCGTTTTTTTAGACATTTTCAGTGGGCTTAGACTTATGGGAGCAACGTTTGAGAGTGTTCCCGTAACAATAGCTCACGTTTGCCCAGCATAGTCTCAGCATGGCACTTACTTTTACTTAAATGCTCAGCATAGGTTTGCTTCTACATACATGCTCAGCATAGGTTTGCTTCTACTTACTTTTAATGAAATGCTCAGCATAGGTTTGCTTCTACTTACATGCTCAGCATAGTCTGACCTTTACTTAAATGCTCAGCATAGGCTCAGCACAGGCTTAGCATAGGTTCAGCATTGCACTTCCTTTTACTTACATGCTCAGCATAGGCTCAGCAAAGTAATTACTTCTACTTGAAATAGTAGAAATCTTAAATTGTAGTAAAAATATAGGTACCATGGATAACATGTAGCACTCAGGGCCCCACGCTGCTCAATTGCGGCGTGGGCGGGTGGTTGTAAGCGAAGAGAGGGCAGAAAGTGGCTCTTACTTTTACTTGCCTAATAAATAGTAACGAAATCGACCCTAAATAACATGTACCACTCAGGGCCCCACGCTGCTCACCTGCGGCGTGGGTGGTTGCAAGCGAGGAGAGGGCAAAAAGGGGGAGGGGGAGGGGGAGGGCTTGACCGTGGGAGGGACTACTGAGTGGAGAGGGCTCCAACATTGCCTCATGGACTATGCTACGCCTTCTACTCCAAGTACGCGATTGTGGTGCAAGAGGCGTGCCGTGACTTGCTGCTGCAGCAGCGGCTCCTGTGGCAGCCGCACCAGAGGAAGCAGCGTCAACGTACGGGTGTGGTGGTGCGTGCGTGTTCACGCTATAATTCCCGGTAGGAGCTTGCATGCTTGCATGTGGGGGGCAACCTGGAGGTGGGGCAGGGGGGCCAGGGGGCGGAGGGGGGAGAACTCTGTGAGTGCCATGATCATGACCGCTGGCTTGCTCGTCTCGAAGCTGCTGCTGCGGTTGTTGCTGCTGCTGTTGCTGCTGTTGCTGCTGCTGCTGCTGCTGCTGCTGCTGCTGCTGCTGCTGTTGCTGCTGCAACTGTACGTTGAGCGACTGTCGAGTACCGCCACGTGGGGTGCCCAAGCGTGATGCATTCATGCGGGGAGTGCCCAAGCGACTCCGGGGGATGGCATGCCAGCCTGGAAGTTGCGGTGCCCCTCCAGCATTTGCACCTGTCGTGTGTAATGCAAACATATTTACGTGATTAAGTGGGTAAACCCCTACACAGGGCGATTCACGTGTGTGTACGGTGCACAAATATTTACGTGACCGAGTGGGTCCACCCCTACACATGGCTATGCACATGTGTGTACGGTGCACAAATAGTTACATGATCGAGTGGGTTAACCCCTACACATGGCTATGCACATGTGTGTACGGTGCACAGATAGTTACATGATCGAGTGGGTCCACCTGCACATGGCTATGCACATGTGTGTAGGGTGCAAACATATTCACGTGATCAAGTGGGTCCACCCCTACACATGGCTATGCACATGTGTGTAGGGTGCATACATATTCACGTGATCAAGTGGGTCCACCCCTGCACATGGCTATGCACATGTGTGTAGGGTGCAAACATATTCACGTGATCAAGTGGGTCCACCCCTAAACAGGGCGATTCACGTGTGTGTACGGTGCATACATATTCACGTGATCAAGTGGGTCCACCCCTACACAGGGCGATTCACGTGTGTACGGTGCATACATATTCACGTGATCAAGTGGGTCCACCCCTACACAGGGCGATTCACGTGTGTACGGTGCATACATATATTTACGTGACCAAGTGGGTCCACCCCTACACAGGGTGATATGCCCTGCAGTGCACAGTGACTGGTGGTTGGCCAAGGGGGTATATGAAAAAAGCTTGGGTGATTGAAAAAGGTGAAGGGTTGGCCAGAACCATGTGTATACACCGTATTCGTGCATCCTGCACTTGATGATTTCCCTGCCAAAATAACCGTACATGCACCGTATATATATGGTTCTGGCCATCCTTGATAATGTGGCAAGGGAACTGCACTGCTTTTAGTCCTATGGTTTCTTTTGCTGAATGGGCAACGTCAGGCTAGCTTGAGCAATTACGCTGTGTGTAAGGTTGGCCAGAACCATATACATACGGTGTATGTAAGGCACTGATGGCAGAAAATTCACAAAATACACGGTCATCTACAATGCATATACACGGTTTTGGCCAACCCTAGTTGTGAGGCATGGCAGCTGCAGTGCTACACTCCTCATTCAGGCCTACAGTGCATGGTTCATACATTGGGATGGCCAGAACCGTAAATATGCACCGTATATGACCGTATATTTGGTGATTTCCCTGCCAAAAAAAACGTATACACACCGTATACATAAGGTTCTGGACAACCCTATGTATATTGGGCCGTATGTGCTTGGAGAGGGTGCACACAAAAGCTCGAGCAAGTGGGTGGTGTGACAGGGCAGCTGCAGTGCCAAGCTTTTAATCAACGCCTGAAGTGCATGGCGCACATGAGCCGTGCATCGTAACAGGAAGCATATTATTGGAGTTTAATCAACGCCTGCAGTGCATGGCGCACATGAGCTGTACATTGTAACAGGAAGCACATTATTGGAGTTAAATTAACGCTTGAAGTGCATGGCGCACATGAGCCGTGCATCGCAACAGGAAGCACATTATTGGAGTTTAATCAACGCCTGCAGTGCATGGCGCTCATGAGCCGTGCATCGTAACAGGAAGCACATTATTGGAGGTCAGGTAGTCGTGTGGTGTGGCCAGGAAGTGGTAGTGCCTCACAGCTGTTTGTTCACTTTGCTGACCTTGTAGTGTGTATAGATCACATGCACAAACTGTGCAGGTGGGGCAGTACACAAGTCTGGCATTCACACATTGCCCCACCCTTCCTTGCAGAAGAAGGTGGTGCAGGGCAAAAGAACAGGCATCATGCGTCGCAATCCTGTTTTGTGGTGTGGCTTGCAGCATCGGATTGTATGACACAGATAAAAATAATAAAGTGGACACCCACTTTGCCGCTCTCCCCCCGCTGTTGCATTTGATTCCAGAGTCTTGCCATCCAAATCGTGGACGACCACGTCGCCTGCGACAGCGCGGCCGCTGTCGCCGTCATCTCCATCTTGTGTGGGGCCAGAAACCCCTCCCTGGCATCAACGTAAGAAAGAGCAACAGCTTTTCCAGACGTGTGCAGTGTGTGGTCTGTGTTGCAGAGTTGTGTGCTTGACAGGAAACGCCAACAGGAACTACAAAAAAAACACAAAGCCATCCACTTCTATAGAGCACGCACCTGTCCTGGGCGAGTGCGGTGTATGATGCGTGCGGTGGGCTGTGCTTTTTGTGCGGGCTCTTCCAACGAAGACAGGGACGATGTGCTACTTTCAGCACTTTGCAGCCCTGGTGTAGCGGCCTCTGCGCTTAGCCCTGCGTCACCTAAGCATATGTTCAAGGCACAGTGGGGCATGGCTGTCAAAGCACAGAGGGGCATGGCGGTCATGGCACAGTGGGCCAAGGCGGTCAAGGCGCAGTGGGGCATGGCTGTCAAAGCACAGAGGGGCATGGCTGTCAAGGTACAATGGGCCATGGTAATCAAGGCACAGTGAGGCATGGCTGTCAAGGTACAATGGGCCATGGCGGTCAAGGCACAGTGGGGCATGGCAGTCAAAGCACAATGGGCCTTGGTGGTCAAGGCACAGAGGGACATGGCTGTCTAAGCACAGTGGGGCATGGCAGTCATGGCACAATGGGCCATGGCGGTCAAGGCACAGTGGGACATGGCGGTCATGGCACAGTGGGTCATGGCTGTCAAAGCACAATGGGCCATGGTGGTCAAGGCACAGTGGGCATGGCTGTCAAAGCACAGTGAGGTATGCCAGTGTGTGTGTGTGTGTGTGTGTGTGTGTGTGTGTGTGTGGGCAGAAGCAGCATGTTTGTAACCTTGTTCTTCTTTGCCTGATTTCTGTCTGTAGCACGGTTGTTCAGGCGCTGCAAAACAAAAAGAGGAGTGTAAGCATCACGTGGACGCATGCGTTGTAGTTTCAGGCGCTGCAAAACAAAAAGAGGACTGTAAGCATCACGTGGACGCATGTGTTGTAGTTTCAGGCGCTGCTAAACAGAGAGAGGACTGTAAGCATCACGTGGACGCATGCGTTGTAGTTTCAGGCGCTGCAAAACATAGAGAGGACTGTAAGCATCACGTGGACGCATGCGTTGTAGTTTCAGGCGCTGCAAAACATAGAGAGGACTGTAAGCATTACGTGGACGCATGCGTTGTAGAAGTGGAGGAAGAGGTGTTGAAAGCACGAGGGTCAGAGGACCAAACTCTTTTTCTCTGTTAAGGGTTAAAAACGAACAACAAACATACTAGCAATCCAAACCACTCACCGCCACCACCACCACCACCACACCCACACCCACACCCACACCCACACCCACACCCACACCCACACCCACACACGCTGAGGGCCAAACCCAAACACCAAACAAGATACCATTCAAAACCACTCACCACCACCACCACCGTGTCTACCGGCCACTCCCGCCCCGGGGGTGGCCCATCCAGTGGGAGCATCCAAGACAGCATGCTGTGCGCGCTCTGTCATTTGATTGTACGGCTGTGGGTTGTGTGGTACGAGCTTTCCGCGGATAGGGTTGGGGGCCATAGAAGGCCAAGGGGTCTCCTGTTTCTGGAGGGTTTGCTGGACCTGCATGGAGTGTGTTGCGTGAGTGTGTTGCGTGAGTGTGTTGCGTGAGTGAGTTGCGTGAGTGTGTTGTGTGAGTGTGTTGCGTGAGTGTGTTGCGTGAGTGTGTTGCGTGAGTGTGTTGCGTGAGTGTGTTGCGTGAGTGTATTGCGTGAGTGTGTTGCGTGAGTGTGTTGCGTGAGTGTGTTGCGTGAGTGTGTTGCGTGAGTGTGTTGCGTGAGTGTATTGCGTGAGTGTGTTGTGTGAGTGTGTTGCGTGATTGTGTTGCGTGAGTGCGTTGCTGGAGGGTGTTGCTGGAGGGTGTGCTGGACCTGCGTGTGTGTTGCATGAGTTCGATTTGTACATTTGTTGCTTTTGGGATGATTGTGATTTGGGAAAAAGCATGTTTGATGAAGGCAGAGGGGTTTATGAAAGGGGCATGTGCCGTCCTGTGCCGGTGAATTACTATTTAGTTCAACTGCATGATTTGCACACTTGCAGGATGGGCGGATTTCATGCAGTGTATGACCAAACTGCAAAAAGGTAACTCTGACCGAGTTCATGCATATCCCATTTGTACATTAAAAGGGCTGGACAAAATCACACATACATACGTATATACGGTGTATATACAGTACTTTTGGCATGAAATTTACCATACATCCGGTCATATACGGTGTACATATACGATTCTGGCCAACCCTAACAACCTTAACCCTAATCCTGTAACATTCAGCAATCTTAAACTGTTGCCTTTTCAAAAGAGAGTGCACACACAGGCCACCACTCCAAAGGGGTCAAGGCTAGCAGGCACACTTCTTGACTGAAGGCCTTTATATTTAAACCTTGTAAAACCAAAACAATCGACGCCCATCCACACCTGCTCTAAGTTCAGTGCAGGGACGAACGGCTTGTGACCATCCCCACACGCACGGCCTGCAGTGCCTGCAGATGAGGGCAGTGGCCCACTGGGAGTACCAACTCTACTCCAGCCTCCTACTGGCAACCCAGGCTGCTGCTGCTGCTGCTGCTGCAGCTGAGATGATGGCTTTGCCTGCTGTGACCCAAGCATTCCATGCTCCTCCCTTTGCTTCCCCCCTTGTCCTTCCTCCTCCTCCTCCTTTCTCAACTTTCCCTCCTCCTCCTCCTCCTCCTCCTCCTCCTCCTCCTCCTCCTTCTTTTTCTCCACCTTTCCCTCCTCCTCCTCTTCCCCCTCCTCCTCCTCCTCCCCGTGGCGCTGCTGCTGCTGCTGCCACGCACTGTCGTTGCGCATCAGACCCCGCTGCACCGATTGATCTGCAGCAGCTACTTCTGGAGCAATTCCACCTGCTGCTGCTGCTGCTGCTGTTGCTGCTGCTGCTGCTGCTGTGTCTGGTGGTGGTGGTGGTGCTACTGCTGCTGTCGACTCGCTGGCCGCCAGGGTTCGGCCCACTATGCCTACGCTGCGTGCAGAAGCGCCTGACGCTGCCTTAAGCAGCTGCTGCTGCTGTGTCTGCTGCAGCTGCTGCTGCGGAAGGCCCAGCTCTCCTTGCAGCTGTGGCTGCACGAGCGCCGGTACTTGTCCTTGGGCTGATGCTTTCGACTGGGGGTCCTCCTCCCACCGCGCCCTCCCTCCTACCTGGCTGTTGATGCGCCTGCTAGGCAACACTGAGAGCATCCGGGCCTGCGGCGCCCGTGGTCCCCCCTGTAGCTGCTGCTGCTGCTGCTGCTGCTGCTGCTGCTGTGAGATGTGGTTGGCCCCTGAAAACAGGGCAATCGAGTGAATCACATTATACACACAAGTTGTTGCGCCATGAGTGCATTTCATCCCTTCTCATTGCTGCTGCTGCTGCTGCTGCTGCTGCTGCTGCTGCTGTGGACTTCGCCGCTGCTGTGAGTCGTGGTTGTCTTCAGGAAGCAGGGCAGTTTGAAAGCATGTACCGTGCCCAAGGGGTCTGTCTTACTTGCTTTTGAGATGGTTTTCCAAGATTGTCATGCATTTCCTAGTTATGGTGCTAGGCTTTCTTAGCTATGTTGCTGCTGCAGAAGCTGGATACCAGGTCTGTGCTCAGTTCTTAAATGCAGGAGGCCCTCAAGGAACAAAGTAAGCGCTGTGACGTAATGATTCCAGCACACATTGCGCGGGTGATGCGAGAAAGTATTCATCCGCAGCACAATACACCTAGCTAGTCCTGCCTGGCAAAAACACACACAAACACACACGCACACACACACACACAAACACGCACACACACACACACACACACCATGCAGGGCTGCTGGCCATGCGTCTGGTAGCCCCAAGGCCAGCCCACCCAAAGGCCGCACCCGTTCCAGATCCCTGGCCCTCTCCTGAAGCAATTCCTCTTCCTGCTGCCCTGCTGCGTGACCAACCTGAGCCTCCCAACCACCACCACCACCACCACCACCACCACCACCACCGCCACCACCACCACCACCACCACCACCACCACCACCACCACCACCACCACCACCACCACCACCACCGCCACAAGTACTCCCACGCTGCAAGGCACGTCCCCCCCCACCACCACCACTAGCAGCCCTGCCACTGCCGCTGCTGCTGTGGTCGCTCAAGGAGTGAGGCCTCAAGCCGGTGCCGGCGGCAGAGCGGCCGTGCACGGCCATCGGGGTGGCCTCACCAGCAGAATACTTACGCGAAACCGGAAGACCTCTGCTGTCTGTTCGTTCTATGGGTTGCTGCGGCTGTGTGTCAACCGCGGATCCCACACTTCCTCCACTCCCTGTCCTGAAGCCCTGTGCGCTCTGGTCCTGCTGAGCAGTGGCCGTTGCACTGGGAGGCCTGCTTCTTCCGTGACAGCTGCTGCCTGCTCGGCCGCTTGACAGCTTTGTTATGCCTGTAAGTGAGTGTGCGCACACTGGGGTTGGAAATTAGTGTGTTGCATACGGAGCGTGTATGAAGTGTGAGCGTGTGTGATGTTTGGGCAAGTCTTTGGTCAGTGCTTCCGTGCAAGCTTTGGAATGTTACTCAGCAGTCTAATTACCAGCACGGCCTGATAAACAATGTTGAGCTGCGCGGTCTTAATAAAAGTCAACCAGTGCAGTCTAATCAACAACACATTCTTAAAAAAGCAATGTTAACCAGCACGGCACAATAAGCAGCACGTTCTTTAATGTTAACCAGCACGGTCCAATGATAACCAGCACGTCGCATGACACTTCGGGTTAGGGTCTCATGACACTTAGGGCTAAGGTCTCATGACACTCAGGATTAGGTTTTCATGACACTTAGGATTAGGGTCTCATGACACTCAGGGTAAGGGTCTCATGACACTCAGGGCTAAGGTCTCATGACACTTAGGGTTAGGGTCTCATGACACTTAGGGGTAGGGTCTCATGACACTCAGGGTTAGGGTCTCATGACACTCAGGGTTAGGGTCTCATGACACTCAGGCTAAGGTCTCATGACACTTAGGGTTAGGGTTTCATGACACTCAGGGCTAGGGTCTCATGACACTCAGGGCTAGGGTCTCATGACACTCAGGGCTAGGGTCTCATGACACTCAGGGCTAAGGTCTAATGGCACTCAGGGCTAAGGTCTCATGACACTCAGGGCTAAGGTCTCATGACACTTAGGACCAAGGTCTCATGTCACTTAGGGCTAGGGTCTCATGACACTCAGGGCTAGGGTCTCATGACACTCAGGGCTAGGGTCTCATGACACTTAGGGTATCATGACACTAGGGCTAAGGTATCTCTTTTGACATTCAGGATTAGGGTCTCATGACACTCAGGGCTAGGGTCTCATGACACTCAGGGTCCAATGACCAGCAAGGACCAATTACCAGCACGACCTAATGACACGGTACTTCAGGTGCAAAATTCACACATGGACACAGGCAGAAATGTGACGACAAGAATAGATTCACGAAAATCAGGGTTAGGTGTTAGGTTAGGGTTTAGGGTTTTGGACCAGGTTATGGAAAGGGCTATTTTTATGGTTGTTCTTAGGGTTTTGGACCAGGTTTTAGAAAGGGCTGTTTTTACGTTATTTATAGGGTTGTTTAAAGGTCGGTCGAGGCGATCTCCAGGCCTGAAAGATGGGCACGTGACGTCCAGCTTTGAATTGTTAT
>Ga0307947_1004203_pt1 | contig 11414 bp, 17 predicted proteins | sample OrgLakmetagen232_FD_201840 | JGI IMG/M metagenome (GOLD analysis project Ga0307947, IMG submission 201840) | Saline water microbial communities from Organic Lake, Antarctica - #232 | ecosystem: Environmental > Aquatic > Non-marine Saline and Alkaline > Saline | place: Antarctica: Organic Lake...
GATGCATGTCTTTTCCGTTTTAACATGCACGTGGCGCATGCTGCTGCACAGTCGTAGAATCTGCGCATGTATGTGTGTGTGCATGTGTCGATGCATGTCTTTTCCGTTTTAACATGCACGAGGCGCATGCCGCTGCACAGTCGTAGAATCTGCGCATGTATGTGTGTGTGCATGTGTCGATGCATGTCTTTTCCGTTTTAACATGCACGTGGCGCATGCTGCTGCACAGTCGTAGAATCTGCGCATGTATGTGTGTGTGCATGTGTCGATGCATGTCTTTTCCGTTTTAACATGCACGAGGCGCACGCCGATGCACAGTCGTAGAATCTGCGCATGTGTGTGTGCATGTGTTGATGCATGTCGTTTCTGTTCTAACATGCACGAGGCGCACGCCGCTGCACAGCCGTAGAATCTGCATTTGTGTGTGTAAATGTGTGTGTACATGCGTGTTTGTTTTGCATGTGCAAGTATGTGTGTGTTGTGGCAATGCGTGTCAGCATTAGGTACATGGCATGTCGCTGCAGTGTTGTAGGATCTGTGTGTGTATGTGTACGTGCATATGTGTATATGTGTGCATGTGTGCCTGTTTGCTGTGAGTGTGAGCGTGCGTGCTTGTATGTAGACGTGTATGCATATTATTGTACCATACCCCTGTCTAATCAGATCACTGTCTATCATAAATATCTACAGAGCTCAAGCCGTCACACAGGACGTGCCTCCTTGCATCAGGCTCAAAATAGAGCAGAGTGCATACAACCAAGGTGTACCTCAGGTATAAAAGGCACATACACTGCATTTGCGCGCACGTGCAAGCTTGTGAGCTGTAAGCTGAAGTAAACAAACTAGCTACATGCACACAGACACATTCACACACGTGCACACACACTTATATCATCCCCACATGCCGTCACATCCACACACACACCCAAAACACACACACACAAACACACACCCAAAACACACATCAAACCCACAATCGCTTGCATCTCACTCCAGTATCCCCCCACACACTTCAAACCACAATAACACCCACACCCACACCCACACCCACACCCACACCCACACCCACACCCACACCCACACCCACACCCACACCCACACCCACACCGGAAGACATTCACATCCTCACCATCACACATCCACACCATCACACACACGCGCGAATACATATGCACATTCACACACTCACTCCCACACGCACCTGTGCGCGCATGACGTCATGGTTGGCTTTGGCTCCTGCAGAGTCTCTACGAGGGGCCACCCTCTCCACAAGGTGCTTCAAAAAGGGGTTACCGACCATGGGTAAGGATACACGCGACAGAGCCTGTGGGGCAGACAGAGCGTGTGGTGCGCGCTTGTGGATAGGCTTAAACAGTTTGAAGAGAAATGGTGTATGAGTTATGGGTAAGGATACACGCGACCGAGCCTGTGGGGCAGAGAGAGCGTGTTGGGTGCGCGCGTATGGAGGTCGGGGTGGAGAGGTTTGAACTGTTTGAAGAGAAAAGGTCATAAGTTATATGAAAGGTGGGAAGTGCATGCAGTGCGAGAAAGTGGGTTAGGCGTGCCTTGGGGTGGAACCTTTACGAGAGTCGTTTGAGGGGAACAGGCGTACTAGCTCTGTGGTATAAAGTACGAATAAACTCAAAAAAGAGCCAGACAAACAAGAGCCACCCTCAACCCACTCACCCCCAGCGCCTCAGCCACAGATGAGAGCACGCAGCTCCTGAGGGCAGGCAGCTGGTCCCCTGGCAGCTTGTCGTCAGCAGCCAGCAGCCAGTGGAAGCACATCCTGTGGAAAACGTTTTAAACCAGCGTGGGGTCAGCATACGTAATTCATGTGGGCTTTTCAGATATACCCAGACAGGAGCGGCTTGCCGTCAGCAGCATCCTGTGGAGGCACAGCCTGGGGTAAAAGCGGAAACAGCATAAGGTCTCCTCACGCAGTCACAAGGCTGACTAGTGTATCGTGCAGGAGCAGCATGCCATCAGCAGCATCTTGTGGAGGCGCAGCCTGGGATAAGCAGTAAAACATCGCAAAATAAGAGGAAAATACTACGCAGGCAGTGAAAACCACTTTTCAAATAGATTTAGGCACAAGGTATACATTCAAAACTACAAGGGCTGTAAAGCGTGATTGTGCAGGAGCAGCTTGCCATCAGCAGCCTGTGGTAAAAGTTAAAGAGCGCGGGAATATCCAGAGTTTTGGTGGATGCAGTGGCCCTGTGCTTTGCTGAAAAGCAGCATAGAACAAATGCAGTACGTATACGGAAGGCAAGGGGTTGACACGTAACGTAGAACCAAACATCTTCTCCAAACATGTCAGACACGGGAATTGGCACACGTGGTCACCCTTAATATAGCTTTCGCACTGCAGCAAATGCAGAAGCAACCCCTTACACCCACACACACTCTCTCTCTCTCTCTCTCTCTCTCCCTCTTTCTCTCACACATACACATTACACATACACACACACGCACGCACACATTCACACACACAATCACAATCACACACACACTCACTGCTGCACCAGCTCGCAAAAGGCCTTGTGCTGCGGCCGCAGAGGGGATTGCCGCTGAGCTCCTCCTCCTCCTCCTCCTAGCCCTGCAGCACCCCCCCCTATTGCAGTGGCTGCATCTGCGGCCAGGATGGTGCTGGTTGTAGCAGCAGAGGGTTTCACCAGCTCCGACAGGAGCAGCATGGTGGGGCCGAGGAAGAGCAGCTCCAATACGCCCTGCATGTGTGTGTGTGTGTGTTAGTGTGAGTGAGAATGTGTGTGTATGTGTGTGCGAGTGCGTGCGTGCGTGCGCACGTTTGCACGCGTGGGTGAAGAAGCCTTTCTTTCAGTTTGTTTGCGAGTGCAATATCAAATTGAGCAGCGCCTGAGGCTTACCCGCTTGATGGCAAGAGAGCTGGTTCTTCCGGTGCTCATGGAGTCCAAAATGCCTTGCCGCCAAGTGGTGAGGGTCTGCACGGGTGAGGGTGAGGATTGATTGACGCACACATAAGAGGCTGATGACACACATACACACATTTGCTGCATGAAAGGAGTCCAACACGCCTTGCCGCCAAGTAGTGAGGGTTGGGAGAAATAAGGTGAGGGTTTAGAGAGCAGCTGCACAGCCTTGAGTATGTGCATTGCGTGAGAACAGGTGTGAAGGCACCAACACAGTACACGTAGGAGATGTAAGGCCTCAAGCACGTATGACAGCAAGGGGTCCATGTGCTGCAAAGCAGACGTGTGTGTGCGGTGCTGCACACACACACACACACACACACACAGCTGATGCATGACTTGAGTGCATGACTTGAGTGCAGCCCTACCTGCATCATTGAAGTCTGATGGTACTGCGCCACCAGCAGCAGGCTCTGCAGAGCCCTCTCGTACTGAGAATCATTGGACAGGCCAGCGAGGACTTTCTCCTGTGCGGAGAGTGTGTGTATGCGTTTTTGACTGTAAGTGTTTGTCCGTGCTTGCACTTGCGCCCTGCGTCACTGTACGCGTGCGCGCGCGCACACACACACACACACACACACACACACACGCTACACACATACACACACACGCTACACACACATACACACACTCTACACGCACGCACAAACATACACACAACACACATACATACACATACAGACGCACAAACATACAAAGACACGGAAACACACAAACTCACAATTACAAGCATAAGCACACACAAACACACACACTCACACACACAAATACACACTTATGGACACGCGCACACACACACACACACATACACACACGCACGCGCACACACTCACGCACACACACACTCTCTCACACGCTCTCGAAGTGCCACAGGTGTATAAAGATACGCAACCGAGCTTTGGCACGAAGGCGCGTTTGTCTGTCCTAGGCCGGGTCCCAACGTGATGGCCTGTGACACTGTGTTGACATACCTGGGGATTAGGACAGGACAGGATGGCGTCGCAGACACGTAGGTAGTGGACCAGCAACTCATGAGAGAAGGGCAGAGGCTGGGAATCGTGCACGTCCATCGGGCAGAGGGCTGTCTTGACAATCTCCTCCCTCGCTATCTCTCTAGTACAAGGGAGATGCTACATTTGCTGGTGTCCCTCCTCATGCTTGCTTTCCAGTTGCAAGACAGAAGACAGTTTTTCACGAGTGACCCTGATTGTCGAGTTTACTATTAAATATCATTTTGGGAAAATGTTGCCTTCTTTATTGTCGAGGGGCGCAAGGCAATCCCGGAACTGTGCCCAAGCAGTTGCCCAGTTTGGGCACCAGCAGAAGCGCTTCCTTAACATCCATGAGTACCAGGTACGCTTCTCTAAGGGAAATCAATCTGAGTACATCTCAATCTGGCTTGAGGGACTACAAATGAAGCTTGCTCAACTGACATCAGGTGAACCTGACCTCTGCCTGTTTCGCCCCCTGCACACCAACATACACACACAGAGTGCCCAGCTCATGTCCAAGTACGGTGTGCACGTGCCTGAGGGCCTCCCAGCTTTCAGCCTGCAGGATGTCAAAGACGCAACAGAGAAACTGGCGGACGAGAAGGGGGAGGTGGGTGTGCTATTGCACACAACACACACACACACACAAAAACACACACACACGCGCGCGCGCAAAGGGTGGAGGAGGAAGCGAGGTGGTGGGGCAGGCGCTGCCGACTGCAAGTTTCAGAGGGTGATTTGAGCCAGTCAGTGCAAGAATGAGCCACTTAGGCCTGTGTGGTTGGCGACACATGTGTGCAGGTCGTGATCAAGAGCCAGATTTTGGCAGGTGGCCGTGGCCTGGGCAAATTCACCAATGGCCTGCAAGGGGGCGTGCACATAGCAGAGAAGTCAAAGGCATTAGAACTGGCCAAGCAGATGCTGAATGGCACCCTGGTCACCAAGCAGACTGGGCCTGCAGGTGTGTGTGATTTGTGTGTGTGTGTGTCATTGCTCACACTCCCAGGGTTTCTGCTTTGAAGCGCGGTATTATATTGGTGCTGCAATCAAGCAAATGGTGGTGTCGCGCGACTTGTGAGCGCAAGGACACGTGTGTGCACACATGCACATACAAACATACACAACACACACACACACAACACACAAACACACACCTTGACCCATGCGTCTATGTCCACCCTTGGCTGGGACCCCCCCGCTCACAGGCAAGCCTGTGAACACGCTGATGGTGGCTAAGAAGATGAAGTTGGCACGCGAGATGTACTTTGCCATCATGCTGGACCGCAAGACTGCTGGTCCTGTGGTCATTGCGTGCTCTGAGGGGGGCACCAGCATTGAGGACTTAGCCCACGAACACCCCGACAAAATCATCAAGGCAAGGGCTTGAGTTGCAGGGATTGTTCATCCCACCACGACCTCAATCTCGTGGAGATGGTACAAGTTGTGGATCGTGGAGATGGTACAAGTTGTGGTACAAGTTACGGAGATGGTACGAGTGTTGTACAAATGGATCTGTCTTTGTCAATTCGTTTTGGCCTCATGCCTTGACGTGTGTACATCATGCAACGTACTGTGCATGCCTGCTGCAGCGCTCAGTACTACTAGGAGTGCAAGACAGGGATGGCCAGAGGTTAAAGAGGTTTCAATTAAAGCCATCAGTCAAAAAGTGCGACTGCTAGGCAGGGATGATTAGGATTCTGCGTTCTTATCTATAGTGGATGAGCAGAAGCCAGAGACTAGCTTCTGTTCCCTTTTTGCTACTGAGGCAACCTCTGCTGGTTTCGGTCTGTGATCTAATTCTGATTGCAGGCGTACTTTCTGGTGGAAGGTGTACTTTCTATGGTTTGTCTTAGCTGCTGGAACTAGGCTAGGCATGAACAATTTCATCGCCCAATGTAGGTTCAGTCTCTCAGCAGCACAACCATCTTGCATGCACGGCTGCAGGTCCCCATTGACATCCGCACAGGCATTACAGACCAACAAGCAGCCCACATTGTCGAGGGGCTCAAGGTGTGGAATTGTAAAACGGTAGTGTATCGCACATTGAAGCTGCAAAGCATATGACAAATGCGAGCTGCAGCTTTTTCATTTGTGATTAGGTTGTACCTCCTATACACAAACAAAAGCACACACACACACACACACACACACACACACAAATAAGCACAAACACACACACGCGCACACACACAAGCGTACACACGCACACACACACACACACACACACACACACACACACACACACACACACACAGGCGCACATACATACACACACACGCACACACGTGTTGCCATGGCTTTGCCCTGACAGGTCACTGGAGACAAGGCGGATGCTGCCGCCCAGATCAAGGCACTATATAGCATGTTTGTGAAATCTGACTGCACAATGGTGGAGGTGCGTGCGTGCGTGCGTGTGTGTGTGTATTCTTTTAACTCCTTGGTATTGAATCTCCCGCCTACTCTCTCGATGCAAACGAAAAAGAATTGCTGAGTTCAGTCTGTAACACTCCAGTTCTTGGAGTGAAGCAAAGTGATATCACTCGTATCACTCTTACTCCTTATCCGTGCTGCTCTCTAGAGTTTCTTTTTGTCTCCTTGGTCCTCAACAACAGATCTCTTCTTAATTTGAGTTTAACCTGAAACTTACAATGCCCAAAACAGGCCACTCATCTTGTTCCTGTAGTCGAGATCTCTCCCGTCTTGGCCTCCATTCTTCCCTGCTCCTCCTCGACGCTTTGTTCTATAACCTTATTGATGGCTTACTTTTTTGACGTCGGAGTTTGGCGTCCTGCTGCTCCTTGCATTGAGAAACACTGTCATGGATATCCGGCACTTTCTCGCTCTCTGTTATTTCCCCCTCGTCCACACTCTCACACTTTTCAAATCGGTTTTGTAGATTGAGCTATGAGTGCGCTCGATCCACAAACCATCGTCTGCTTGGAGCTCCTTTTCACGATGATGTTACGGATGGTGTGCTCTGTGCTCGCGCTTCGCCAAGCAACTGCAGGTTCTGTCCTTCTCACTGTGTACTGTGTGTCTCAGCCCACCAATCCGGCTTCTCCTTTAACTCCCTGACGCTCTGCGCATTCCTGGTGCTCCTCTAACGCTACACAGCTCAATCTGTGGGTTAAGGGTGTGACTGTAGACGACATTGTCCCCGTCAGCGTCTTCGCCACCTTCCCCCTGTTGTCATCGCAAACAATTGGTTTTTCGGTATGATGACTCGCTGCCAGGCTCTTGATGCCCACAGCAATGCCAATAAACCGCTTCCTGTCGTGAATGCACCTGCTCCAAACTGTCGTGGTCGTCCACGCTTTTCTTGTGCTCACAATTCAGCTGTTCGTGTTGGGAATGGTACTTATTTGCGCGACAAAGGAAACCCTAGCCTAGGGGGACAGCAGGGTGGAGCCCTCACTCTGATGTTGCTAATGAAAGTTACGATAATGACCCTTGTTTCGATCCTTGTGTTCGGGTGAAATATTTCCAAGGTTGGATCACAACTGCTAAGAAGCTAGGGCCCTCACGACTGCCCAGACTAGAAGGAAAAAGGCAGAATTTTCAAACTTGAAGTAAGAAGGAGACATGGTTGTGAGGACCAAGGATGTAAAAAGGTGAAAAAACTCAAGAGGACACTTTTTTAAAGCAAGAGTGGTGTGGGTGATATCACTTTGCTTAACTCCAAGAACTGAAGTTCAGGTGCTACACACTGACCTCTGCAGTTCCATTTGAATTAGCATCATAAGATGGCGGTGGAATATTTAAAATTCACAGGATAATTGAGATTGCAAATGAGAAATTTGAAGGCGTTGCACGCTTGAATTCAAGTGGCATTCGGACAGCTGTCAGGTGACAGGAAGCTTGACAGATAGGTGTATCAAAACAGAAAATTAATTGTGAACCCTGGACTCAAATGCATCGCCTTTAAGCTCGTCAACCATTAGCAGCAGGAACTTAAGGTATCCCTGGGAGCTCATCTGCATCACCCGTTGTTGATCTATCATTGATGAAGGTACCTTCCAGACGTGAGATGTGCCTGTCAAGTGGGCCCCTGTCCTTTTGCATGTGTGGCTCACAATGAGCGGCAAGCGAACGCTGTTTTGCGCGTATCATGCTCCCCTTCAAGACGCGTTACGGCCACCTTTAAAAACACGTCTGTGCTCTCGTCAAAAAGGTCACATGCTCCCCTACTGTGCTGTGCTGTGATGTTTGCCTGCTCCCTTTCTGAAATGCAACATGCTCGTCTCAGTCAACTGACGTCCCTTCTTTTTTTAACGTGTCTGTGCTTCCTTTTGGAGCGCTGTTGTGCTCATGTTCGTACCATATACGTGCTCCCCTTTGGGAGCGCATTGTGCTCATTTTTAAACATGGTTTTGCTCCCCTTCGAACATGTGTTTTGCTCCCCTTTCTGAGGTGCGGTATCACGTTCCCCCTCCATGTGTTCAGACTTCCAAGGTTTACAAAAAAGGCCTTCAGTCAGCCCAGCCAAGCCCCACCCAAAAAGGGGGAATGAATGCCCTTTTCCTGAATTGCATCCGTCATCCAATGGTTTCCATACATAAATGTAACACTTCTGCATAAAAGTTTATGAGTTTGGGGTCAAGGGTGTGAGTGGGGGGCTAGATTTGTACCATTTTCCTGCCAGAAAGGTGGCATGGGTGTAGAAATGTGGGTTTTGAATTTCACCGATTCTTTTGTTCCCAGATAGGTTAGGGGTCAAACCGTACCCATCAAAGTAAAAAATAGGGGTTGAAAATAAACCCCTAAAAGACAGTGCGTGGGCCTGTTTGCTGGGCCGAAATGGTGCATTTTTGGAAACCCTGTGTCGAGAGCCTTTCAGTATGCTCCCAAGGCATGCCCTGTCAAGTATTATGGTCTGGAATGCTGGGGGTGGGCCGTGGTGGGCAGCGACAGCTGACATTTCAAAAAGCATGAGGCTCTGCTCAGCCCCCCGAGCACAGACTTATTCGACAAACGATTTAAGCTGACAGCAAAAAAAGGTCAAAAAGGCCAAATGTCTTAAACGAGGGGGGCAGACTTATACTTTAGTGGCTGGGCATTATTAATACGTTTGATAGAGTTCAGCAAAACAGACGCGATCCCAAACTGTTCAGCGGTTGGTGCCTGATTGTAAATGCCACTTTTCCCTGTCAAAAGGGGGTCCAAATCCGGACCATCACCCCAGACCCTGGACCTTCACCAAATTGTCCCCAATATTATTGCAAACACCCCTGGTAAGTTGATGGTACCGGGAAAGAGCTTTTGGAAGTCCACTTTCTGGCAGGGATTTCCCAGAGGTGGATAAATCCCCCCGAAATGGGCATGTTTTTCAAATGTTCCCTGCATGTGGGCCCCGAAATTGGGCAAATTCAAACTAGGCATCAAAATGTTCCCCCTTTCCAGAGCACTTATGCTTGATGTTGCTTAATTTTGGGGCACATGCCTAATAGCCCGCGGCGTGAACCCCACTTTTCACCACCAATCTGTCATATCTCACCACCAACTGACCCGATTTGTGTTATTTTTAAATGACATTTTCATAAAGAATATCATTGCAACAAAAATAGGGCGAAACAGAGCAGTAGTTGGCCAGGTACCCCATTTTGGCCCATTTCCCTTCAAAAATCAGCAAAAGGGGTGCCAAAAAGGGTGTAATACCACGTTCCGCCAAATCCGGTTTTCAGCATCCCAAACGATTACTCATCAATAAAGAAGCACTCCTGTCGTGTTTTGAGGCGAAAAGAGACCCTGCGTAGAGCGTGGTGGCTCATTACGTAAGTATTGCCAAAAATGAACTGATACTGCCCAGGCCACTGGGGGGGTCGGTTTCGCCCCAAAATTTGTGAACCATCTACTTTTGTTATTTTACATGGTGGCATCAAGAAAGTCACGTTTTCAGATATATACTTAGTTGACCCCCTCTGGGGATTTCCACCCACTTCCACCCTGCCCACCTGATGGGCACCTCCCGCCACAAACTGGGTTTGCAGGGGTGCTTAGATGTATCTAATTAAGTTCCTACATATTTAAATGTACTTTTCTGCTTCGGGGCAAGAACTCTCACAGGGATGGCTGGCCTGACCGTCAGTCACAAAATGCAACTGCAAGCCTCCACGTGTCCAGACTTCCCTCTTAAAACTTGATCTTACCCTCCACAGGTGAACCCACTAGCAGAAACCCCTGAGGGCACCCTGCTGGCTGCAGACGCCAAGCTGGGCTTTGACGACAACGCTGCGTACAGGCAGAAAGAGATCTTTGCCCTCAAGGACGACTCACAGATAGACCCACGGTGAGAGGTGACACGCGTGTGTGTGTGTGTTGCGCGCATAGGTTCTAAGAGAGAGGTGGCACTCGTGCGTATCTCACAAACCAACTTGCAGTGAGAGGGGTTGTCTCAAGCACGAGCTCACAGTGACAAATTATACGCGCGCGTGCCAAGAGCGTCGACGGGCTCTTCACTTAAGTTGCACTTGCCAAGTGCATGCACTACGCATGGTTGCATGTAGTGCACATGCACGGGCAGGGAAGCGCGTTTGATCGATCGCTAGCAGCTGTTGCTCATCCGTTGCCGCTGCAATGGGCAGGGAGGCGCGTTTGCTTGGCAGAGAGCAGCTGTCATTCTTCTACTGTTCCTGCAAAGGACAAAGTAGCGCGTTTTAATGGTAGGCAGCAGCTGTCTCTCGTCCGTCCGTCGCCACTGCGATGGGCAGGGAGGCGCGTTTGCTTGACAGCTAGCAGCTGTCGCTCATCCGCTGCCTTCGTAAGTGGTCACTTTATTACAGACTGGGCTGTCTCGAGCTCTAGTCCTACAAAAACCCCTCCACCTCTGGTTGCTGTGAATGCTGTGTGTGTAGCTGTGTGTTTACCTACCACCCTTGAAGTTGTGTGTTTAACTACCACCTTTGAAAAGTTGTCATGCAGTCACGGCAATGGTTTGAATATTGTAACCACGTGCTGGCTCATCTTCTGAACGCCCCTGGGTAATAATATTGGTGGTCACAGGAGGCTTTTTGTTTGGGAAGGCACGTGTACTTTTTGGGGTGGACCCCCCTGCCCCCCCACCCCCCCCTCCACCCCCCTTCCGGTGCCCCCACCAGGATAAAAAGGGTACCAATTGCTCCTTTTTCAAATAGGCATCCATCTGCATACTCATCAAGACCTGAAACTGAAGTGTTGCAGAGTCATGGGGCAAAAATTGAGATAAGGACGCCCATGCACACGTGACCTACCAGGCACCCATAACTGGCATGCACAGTCCCAAATTGCTTCCATTTCTTCAAAATTTACTGACTATCTCATGCTGGCACAATCCTGTAAGTTTGGGGTAAATTGCTGCTTCATTGGCTTGACTCACCCCGCGGCCTGCACCCGAGCGCGTGTGCCTCTGACTTTTGGACATGTCCACAGACCCCCCCCCTTAACCCAATTTGCTCAAAAAGGGGTGCCAATCGACTGGGTTTGCGCTGAGGAT
>Ga0307947_1004204_pt1 | contig 11410 bp, 11 predicted proteins | sample OrgLakmetagen232_FD_201840 | JGI IMG/M metagenome (GOLD analysis project Ga0307947, IMG submission 201840) | Saline water microbial communities from Organic Lake, Antarctica - #232 | ecosystem: Environmental > Aquatic > Non-marine Saline and Alkaline > Saline | place: Antarctica: Organic Lake...
CCTCCCCAGGTATGTGTTTCATTTTTGTTGGCCATATACGGCGTACATACACAAACTTGGCCAACAAAAATGAAACACATACCTGGGGAGGGGACCTCATGGCTCATGGGAAAAGCGAGCAAGTCTGCAGAGATCTGTGACACCCAGGCTTGTAGCTCAGCCTTGTCGCGCACCAACTTTGCGTCCAAAGACCCGACTGGGACACTGCGGATTGCCAAATGAAGTGCACATAACAACTAAGTGCATATGTGTGTATGTGTGCGTGTGTGTGTGTGTGCGCGTGTTTGTGTGTGTGTGTATGTGTGTGTGTGTGTGTGTGTTCATGTGTGTGAATGTGTGGGTGTGCATGTGTGTGCATGTGCGTGTATTTCATGGATCATGCACAATAGTGGAGTGTGTGTGTGCGTGCGTGCGTGGGTGCGTGCGTGCGTGCGTGCGTTTGTGTGCGCGTTTGTGTGTGTGTGTGTGTGTGTGTGTGTGTGTGTGTGTGTGTGTGTGTGTGTGTGATGAAGAGACATATGGCCTATGACACCAAGGCCTGCAGGCTGCTTATTGCACACAAGTTTTGTGTCCAAAATTCGATTGGGACACTGAGATGTAAATGGCATGCAATTGCCGAATGGAGTGCGTGCATTGGATTGCATGCGTGTGTTGTGTGTATGTTCGTGTGTGTACGTGTGTGTGCGCGAACGTGTACAGTTGGCGGAGTGTGTTTGGCAGACAGATATGCAATGCCCAGGTCGGTGTTTGTGCACACAAGTTTTACATTCAAGTTGCACAGCAGGGAACTACACACGCATATGCACACACGTGCACACACGCACACACACACACATACACACACACACGCACAAACACACACATACACTTGCACACATACAGTCACGCACACAAAGACACACGACACACACACTCACACGCGCACACACACACACACACACGACAGACAGACACACACACCTGTAAGGCACCCCGTAGTGCTCTGTCACCGGCTCGGGCATTAAATGGAATGGAATGGACAGGACAGGTGGTGTGGTGGCCTCTGCTTTTGGTGCTGGTGGTGTGGTGGCCTCTGCTTTTGGTGCTGGTGGTGGTGGCGTCGGTGGCCGCGCTGCTGCGGCAGCTGTTTTTCTTCTAGGTCTAGGTTTTGGGGGTGGTGATGTTGGTGGTGGTGGTGGTGATGGCGCTGCTGCTGCTTCAGGCTCAGAGTTGGGTGGCGGTGGTGGTGTTAGTGGTGGTGATGGCGATGCTGTGGCTGCTTCATTTGGTGATGCGGTGGCATCAGGTGGTGTGCCGAGCAAAGATGGCTGCTGGTATGTCTGGCCTGTGTGTGTGTATGTGTGTGTGTGCATGTGCATATATGTGTGTGTGAGTGTGTCTGTGCCTGTGCGTGTATGTGTGCGTGTGCGTACATTTGTGTGTGTGCATGTGCAAGTGTGTGTGTGTGTGCATGTGCATACGTGTGTGTGCATATACGTGTGCATGTGTGTGCGGATGTGTGCAAGTGCCTATGGTACTGGGGCTATTTGGTAGTGCTCTGTTGGTAGTGCTCTGTTGGTGGTGCTCTGTTGGTAGTGCTCTGTTGGTAGGGCTCTGTTGGTGGGGCTATTTGGTAATGCTCTGTTTGTGGTGCTCTGTTGTAGTGCTCTGTTGTAGTGCTCTGTTTGTAGTGCCAGAGTTGTGTCATTGCCTAAGTCATGTTCCTAGTCACACACATCCACATCAGAGCACGTGTGCACCACACATTGACAGCATTCAAATTAATCACAGAAAAAGGCCCGCTCATCATCCAAGTCTTGTTCCTAGGCACACACATCCCCATCAGAGCACGTGTGCACCACACATTGACAGCATTCAAATTAGTCACAGAAAAAGGCCCACTCATTGCCTAAGTCATGTTCCTAGGCACACACACCCCCATCAGAGCACGTGTACACCAGACATTGACAGCATTCAAATCAGTCACAGAAAAAGGCCCACTCATTGCCTAAGTCATCTTCCTAGTCACACACATCCACATCAGAGCATGTGTACAACACACATTGACAGCATTCAAATGTCACAGAAAAAGGCCCACTCATTGCCTAAGTCATGTTCCTAGTCACACACATCCCCATCAGAGCACGTGTGCACCACACATTGACAGCATTCAAATTAGTCACAGTAAAAGGCCCACTCATTGCCTAAGTCTTGTTCCTAGGCACACACATCCCCATCAGAGCACGTGTGCACCACACATTGACAGCATTCAAATTAGTCACAGAAAAAGGCCCACTCATTGCCTAAGTCATGTTCCTAGTCACACACATCCCAATCAGAGCACGTGTACACCACAGAAGAAGGCATAATCGTCCCTCAACTGCTCGTTCTCAGTCACACACACATACGTCCTCATCAGCACACGGAAACCACACATGAGCAGCACTTAATGCCACAGAAAAGGGCCTGCTGATCACCCTTCAACATCATTGGCCAAATCGTCATTGGCCAAATTTGGTCCTGTTTTTGGTCCTGTTTTTGGTCCTGTTTTAGTCTTATTTTGGTCCTGTTTTTGGTCCTGTTTTTGTGACCTTCAGAGTTGTGACCTTCAGGGTCACAGGCCGCACGTTCTTTAGTATAATAAGGTCCAAAAATGGTTACGTAGACATGTATGTCGTGTAGACAGGTGATGGTAGACATGTAAGTGTGTGTGTGTATGCGTCATGTAGACATGTGTGTAAGGTCGACAGGTGATGTGTGTCGGGTAGACGTATGTCGGGTAAAAGTTGTTGGATTACCCTTTAGCAATGTTCCAAAAATGTTATGGGACTGATCACACCTGTCTCGACCAACGTACACGAACACTCAAAACTTTGGCTGATCATCTCACAAAAAGGTATCAGCATGTTTGTGCTGATCATTACACAAGAAGGTATCAGTATGCTCGTGCCTGTTATCATGTAAGCAATGTACATAGCGTTGTAGTAACCTTTGGTGTACGTAGCATTGTAACCTTACCTTACCTTGCCTTATAAGTTTAATCATAATCACACTGGGCGACCGCAGCAAGTGTGCAATTTACCTTGTAAGCCACATATAGAGGTATCAGCCTATGCAATATATAAAGAGGTATCAGTCTACCTTACCTTACCGTGTAAGTAAAACCAGCATCACACACGGTGACAAGCACACACACACGCACACCCACACACATACACACACACACGCACACACGCACACACTCACACACACACGCACACGCACACGCACACGCACACACACACACACGCACACGCACACGCACACACGCACACGCACACACACACACACACACGTGCATTTTACCTTGCATTGCCGCCCCCTCCTCCGTCTCACTAACAGTCTCTGGATTCAATTCGGTGGTGGGAGGAGCCTCTTCAAGGGACACAGGTGGGGGTGGGGTGGAGAGCTTGAGGTCGTGGAAGGTGACCACGCTTGCTGCAGCAGTGGAGATCTGGCCGCCTACCATTGCCTGCAGTATTTTGTTGCAACGTGATTCCAGGAAACGCACGCTCTTGATACTTAAGAGGGTAAAAAGAAATAGAGGGAGAGAGGGTCGCCACACATGCTGCAGTGGAGATCTGGCGTCCTACCATCGCCGCAATAAAAGTTGTTGAAACATGGAATTTAAAATGCACGCTCTTAATACTGAAGAGGGTAAAAAGAAATAGAGGGAGAGAGGGTCACCACACGTGCTGCAGGAGTGGAGATCTGGCGTCCTACCATCGCCTGCAATAAAATTTGTCGAGGTATGAATTCAGGAAATGCACGCTCTTGATACTGATGAGGGTAAAAAAAGGGAGAGAAGGTGACCACGGTTGCTGCAGGAGTGGAGATCTGGCTGCCTACCATCGCCTGCAATAAAATTTGTCGAGGTATGATTTCAGGAAATGCACGCTCTTGATACTGAAGAGGGTAAAAAAAGGGAGAGAAGGTGACCACGGTTGCTGCAGCAGTGGAGATCTGGCCGCCTACCATTGCCTGCAGTAGTTTGTTTCAACGTGATTTCAGGAAACGCACGCTTTTGATACGTAAGAGGTTTAATAATAAAGGCAAAGAGAAGGCACACCTGCAATGACTCTCTCACTATTTAAAACGTGAAATCAGGATATGCAGGCTTTTGATACTTGAGAGGGTTATTAATAAAGGCAGAGAGAAGGTGACCACGCGTGCTGCAGGAGTGGAGCTGCTGACTCAAACACACCTGCAATGGCTCTCTTACTAGTTGAAACGTGAAATCAAGAAATGCGCGCCTCTTAATACAAAAGAGGGTAAAAAGAAAAAGAGGGAGAGAGGGTCACCACACGTGCTGCAGGAGTACAGATCTGGCTTCCAAGCACCATCTGAGTCTACTAGTAAACAAATGCATCTCACAGTTTGATTAGATTGTGGGAGGTGACCACAATTGCTGCAGGAGAGGAGATCTGGCTTTCAAGCACCATCTGAGTCTAATAATAAACAAATGCATCTCACAGTTTGATTAGATCGTGGGAGGTCACCACAATTGCTGCAGGAGTGGAGATCTGGCTTCCAAGCACCATCTGAGTAATAATAAACAAGCGCATCTCACAGTTTGATTTAATTGTGGGAGGTGACCACAATTGCTGCAGGAGTGGAGATCTGGACTCGAGCCGTTCCTCAATTGTGTAATATCAGGTGTATGGAGTACATTGCAATATATATATTCAGGGTCAGCCAAAACCATATATATACGGTGTATATACGGTATTTTTGGCAGGGAAATCACCAAATATACGGTCATATAAGGTGTATAGTGTATAGGTGTACGGTTATGGCCAACCCTATATATAATATATATATATACAAGTGCGATTGTGAAAGATTACCACACGTGCTGCAGGGGTGGAGGTCTGGCCTGCAGGCACAGCCTGAGTCAACTGTCAAGTGTAGATATGTGCGCAAAGGGGGGTTGGGTGTAAAAAAGGGGAAACACATTGTACCTTACACAGGGGAACACATTGTACCTTACACAGAACCATACCCACAGATGTACCAAGTGGTAGTGCGACATTCCTGGACTGTGGGCCAGAAGCTGCACGTATGCAAACAACTGCCTGTGTGCGGCCATGCACTTTTCATTATTGAGAAACAGCATCATACACCAGGAGGTAGGGCCTTACTACCGGATGGCGAGCCAACAACTGTACATGGCTGTGCACTGGTGTGTGTATGTGTGTGTGTGTGTGTGTGTGTGCGTGTGTGTGCGCTAGAGTGTGTTATAGTGTGTGTTCGTACTTGAGGAGCAGCATGCACAACTGTTACAGATCTAGCCAGCTTCAGGCTCGGCAAAAAAAATGTAAATGTCCCTTACGCAAAAACGCACACAACTGATCTTTGTACCTGGAGTGAAGGCAACAACTGGAGCTGGGAACTCATCTCCAGCGCGTGTACCAGTGGCTCCACCTCCTTCAAATCAAAGCCCTGCGGCGCAAATGCATTGGAACGTTTCAGCCTGAAACTCTTAGGTCATATGCAAGAAAAGTCGAATCATCTCCAGGGCTTGAACCAGTGGCTCCACCTCCTTCAGAACAAAGCCCTGCGGGGCAAATGCACTGGAACATATGAGCCTGAGACTCTTGAACTCTTGAATCATATGCAAGAAATGGCCAATCATCTCCAGGGCTTGAACCAGCGGCTCCACCTCCTTCAAATCAAAGCCCTGCGGCGCAAATGCATTGGAACATTTCAGCCTGAGACTCTTAGGACATATGCGAGAAAGGGCGAATCATCTATAGGGCTTGAACCAGCGGCTCCACCTTTTTCAAATCAAATCCCTGCGGCGCAAATGCATTTAAACATTGGAACATTCAAGCCTGAGACTCCAAGGTAATGCAAAAAAGGGCCAACCGTCTCCAGGGCTCGAACCATTGGCTTCACTTCCTTCAAAATGAAGGCCCACGGCGCGAATGCAAGAGCGCATTCAAACCCGAATGGTTTAGCTCATGTCAGGAAAAATGATATCATGGAAGCTGTAGACCAGCTGGTGAAAATAAAGTACAAACAGACAGGTCACTGAGGTGGAGGTGCGCAAATGCGCGTTCGACACACCTGATGCATGTGAGGTTTGCTGCCGGCACTTCCTTTCTTTTTAACAAAGCAGCACAAAGCAAACAAAGCAACACAAATGTACTCGTAAATAATAAATGTCAGTTCTATTACGCTTGCATCGTGAGATGGCGGTGGATTTTTACAAGTAAATAAACTTGGTGGTTATCCATGTCGCCTTGTTTTTTGACTTGGTTCTTGGTTCTTGGTTCAGCGACCCCCTCCGTGCTCCACGTCCTGTACCCGAAGCTTCTCGAATGAAGCCCTGGATTCAATTCACAGCCCATCTTAAGAACACTGAATGTGTTGTAGTTTGAACAAAGCCACGCGCTCACCTGAAAACGCAGCTCTTGCATGCTGCTGGTCCCCCCCATGCATGTAACCCTGCCTGAGAAATAGCCGCTATAATCAAAGTCTGCACAGTTTTGTGTTACAGTTCCTATAGTTTCAAATCCAACCTCATAGTTTTGGTCCCCTAACCCCCTAATCCTAATCCTAACCCTAACCCTAACCCTCACCCTAACCCTAAACCCAAAAACTATGGCCCTAACCCCTAAAATTTTGAGGCTGGATGAAAAACTGTAGCCAAAACTATGAGAACTGTAGGTAAAGAGGCTGTAATAGTCCTGCCTGCAAACACTAGTTGTGCTGTAGTTTGAACGAAGCAATCCACTCACCTGAAAATGCAGCTCCTGCACGCTGCTGGTCACCCCCATGCATGCAATCCTGCCTGCCTGTAAACACTAGTTGTGCTGTAGTTTGAACAAAGCCACGCGCTCACCTGAAAACGCAGCTCCTGCACGCTGCTGATCACCCTCATGCATGCATTCCTGCCTGCCTGCAGACACTAGTTGTGCTGTAGTTTGAACAAAGCCACGCGCTCACCTGAAAACGCAGCTCTTGCATGCTGCTGATCACCCCCATGTGCATCCCTGCATTGAGCAGGCGCTCGTCACTGAGCGTGACCAAGAAGCGGCTCAGATAAGCCTGGCGTCGTCCAGCCACCAGCTTGCTCTGCAGGCCCTTGGCAATACTGCAAGCAAACAAACGTCGATGAGAGCTACTGAGCGTGACCAGGAAGCGGATCTGATAGGACAGCTGCTGAGCGTGACCAAAAAGTGGTTCAGGCAGGCCTGATGCCGTCCAGTCACCAATTTGCTCTGCAGGCCCTTGGAAATACTGCAAGCAAACAAACGTCGATGACAGCTGCTGCGCGTGACCAAGAAGCGGCTCTGATAGGACAGCTGCTGAGCGTGACCAAAAAGCGGCTCAGGCAGGCCTGATGCCGTCCAGCCACCAGCTTGCTCTGCAGGCCCTTGGCAATACTGCAAGCAAACAAACGTCGATGACAGCTGCTGCGCGTGACCAAGAAGCGGCTCTGATAAGCCTGGCGTCGTCCAGCCACCAGTTTGCTTTGGAGGCCCTTGGCAATACTGCAAGCAAACAAACGTCGATGACAGCTGCTGCGCTTGACCATATTGGCTCAGATAGGCTTGGCGTCTTCCAGGCACCAGTTTGCTCTGCAGGCCCTTGGCAGGCCTATAAGCAAACAAACTCTATGTGCAGGATGCAGCTGGGCGTGACCAAGAAGCGGCTCAGGCAGGCCTGATGCCGTCCAGCCATCAATCAGTTTGCTCTGCACGCCCTAGGCAATAATGTGAGCAGGCAGTCTTCGTGACTTTGTAGTTGGTAGTGTAATTTAATGTGCAAAGCACAGCTGGAGGTGATTAGGAAGGGGATCAGATGGGCCTGGCGACGTCCAGCCACCAATTTTGGAACAATAAAAAGGAAAGACACGCTGGTATTAAAAAGCATTCCGCAACTAATTGAGGGGGATTTAATGCTTCTCTTTATTTAACCAGTCTGGCACTTTCTCCTTATGAAGAAAGGAAAGGGAAGACAACGCAGGCAGTGAGGCCACTGAAAGAAAGACAACGCAAGCAGTGAGGCCACTGAATGAAATACAACGCAGGCAGTGAGGCCACTGAAGGAAAGACAACGCAGGAAGTGAGGCCACTGAAGGAAGGACAACGCAGGCAGTGAGCCCACTGAAGGAAATACAACGCAGGCAGTGAGGCCACCACAACGCAGGCGGTGAGGGCACTCAAGGAAAGACAACGCAGGAAGTGAGGCCACTCCCCAGATCAATTACACAAGAGGATACACGAACTTCCTGTTCATTGCCGTCCCTAATCCCCATTGGCCTCTTTCTTTCCTTTGTTGTGGAAGACTTCAATGGCAATTCAGTACCAAGGGTAGTCCTTTTCCTTATTAATATGGGGAGTAGGTTTCAATACCCGCGCGGTTTTTCTTTCCTTGCTGTTCTTTGCTATCCAATGCTGAGCTACAGCACTTGAAAGAGGTACAGCCGGGTGTGGCCTTCAGGTATGGCGTTCACAGCCAACACCACACACACACACACACACACACACACACACACACACACACACAGAGAGACACACACACACACATACACACACAAACACACACACACGCACGCACGCACACACGCACACACACACACACGCACACACACACACCAGCCAGGTATGGCCTGCAGGTATGGCCTTCACACCCACATGGCTTCTCAGCCATGGAGTTGCACCACCTACTTTGTTTGACAACCGATAGAGGCTTGCGTACGTCATTCTACAGCTGAGACCACCTTATGCAGGATGCCATCAAAGAGCCCCATGCTGCAGAGGCCAAATGCACTTTCCTGTATTGGCATATACCCCATCTATCAGACCACCATTCTTTGACAGCGGTCCTGAGTTTGCCACACACGCTGTTGTCTGAAAGCCTCAGGCTGCAGAGGCCAAACGCAACTTCCTTTGCTGGCACACACCTCATCTATCAGACTACCATTCTTTGCCAGCGTTCCTGAGTTTGCCACACACGCTGTTGTCTGAAAGCCTCAGGCTGCAGAGGCCAAACGCAACTTCCTTTGTTGGCACACACCTCATCTATCAGACTACCATTCTTTGCCAGCGGTCCTGAATCTGCCACACACACGGTTGCCAGAGAGCTGGAGGCAGATGACATCACAAATTCCTTTGTTGGCATACACCCATGGTTGGTCAGAACCATATAGATACACGGTGTATATACGGTATTTTTGGCAGGGAAATCACCAGACGTACTGTCGCACATATGGCATATGAGGCCGACCCTACATACACCCCATCCATCCAGACAACCATGCTTTAACAGCAGTGCTGAAACTGACACACGCTGCAACCAACCACAGTTGAGGCTGACGTATGCCAGGAGGCAGCCAAGACTTGTTTGATGGCCACCGCACACGCTGCCACTAAGGTAAGGTAAGGTAAGGTTACATCGCTATATATGCGCACGCTGCCATTAAAGCATCACAGGCTGAGACCAAAACGCACCTCCCTATGTTGTCGTAAACCCCATCCAGGCTATCGTACTTTGACAGGAGGTCAAGGCCATACTTTGGCCCAACACCTTTGACTCCAGGGACGTTGTCAGAGGGGTCCCCTACCAGAGCCTTGAAATCTACGACCTGCACAATGAGTGTGCGTGCGTGCGTGTGTGTGTGTGTGTGTGTGTGTGTGTGTGTGTGTGTGTGTGTGTGTGTGTGTGTGTGTGTGTGTGTGTGTGTGTGTGTGTGTGTGTGTGTGTGTGTGAGGGGGCGTGCGCTTGTGTGTGCTGCCTTTGACTCCAGAGACGAAATCAGGAGAAGACCTACTAGAGCCTTGGAATCTACCACCTGCACAATGAGTGTGGGTGTGTGTCTGTATGTGCTTTTGGGTGGGTGCGTGCGTGTGTGTTTGTGCTTGTACGTGCATTTGTATATACAACAAGTTGCACCATGAGCATGTACATGCGTGTGTTTGGTGTGCGTGGGTACGTGGGTGTGTGTGTGGGTGTGTGTGTGGGTGTGTGCACGCGTGCGTGCATGCTAGAGCAATTGCGTGTGCATCATGCCCACGCCTGTGCGCATCATGCACACGCCTGCTCCTCCTTCTTAGAGAGTGTCGTTACAGAGTTGCGGAGTGTGTGTGTTTGTGTGTGTGTGTATAGTATGCAGATAGATTATGTATCTTCAAATGAGTGTCTGTACTATAGTCTATATGCAGATAGCCGATTTGTAGATAGATAATGTGTCTCCAAATGATAGTCTATGCTGTAGTCTTTACTGGCTTATAGCTAATAGTGCAGAATATCCCTGGAGTTGGCAAAAACTGTATATATGCATTAAGTATGACCGTATCTTCGGTGGGTTTTCTGCCAAAACAATTGTGTATACGCCGTATATATATGGCCAGCCCTACAAATCACTTCAACAGACACAATATCCCAGGTACTACAGCAGCACTACAAATACCCCTTTGGCAACGCCCATTCAACATCGACACTCCAGCACTACAAATAGCAAGCGACACTCCAGCACCACTACAAATACCCCTTTGGCAACGCCCATTCAACATTGACACTCCAGCAACAAAGCAAGTGAAGAAACCACCTTTGATGGTGACTTTGATGGTGACTTTGATGAAGAAATCACCTTTGATGGTGACACCCCCATCTTTGAAAGCACCGCTTCCTGATTGAAGACCTGGTACGGCTCCTTGGCAGTTGATTTGAGCATACCTCCAGCTGCAAGACAACGGCATAAACATTTATTCACGGCAAAGCTGGTTACAGAAATGCATATGGCTCCTTGGCGTCGCGCACACATATACAAACATACACACACAGACACAAACACATGCATGCGCACGCGCACACACACACACATACACACACATACATACACACACACGCATACGCATACACGCGCACACACAACCAAAAAGGCATACAGACAAACACCTACACACACAGTTAAAACTTGAGTATGCTATTACGCTTCCGATTGTCCACAAGCTGGGACATGTTCCACATACACGCACGCACGCTGACAAACACACACACAAACGCACGCATGTGCACACACACACACACACACACACAAACGCACGCATGCACACACACACACACACATTTGCATTATAAATACAGCAAATTAACGTGGCATTGGCACTCAACAACTAACATGCCATTAACATACATACATGAGCACACACACAGACACACACAGACACACACACACACACTCTCACTCACACTTTGGGTACAGCACACTGATTTGCTTTTGGTCGTCCACAAGTTGGAACAAGTCCTGATCTCCAGTGAGGATCCTGACCTCAAACCTACAAAGGAAGGAGTGTTCATGTGTGTGTTTGTGTGTGGAATTACAGGTTCTCTAGCTAACCTCCGTTAGAGGGAGCCATGCCTCTTACTTCCTAGTGGATTA
>Ga0307947_1004208_pt1 | contig 11407 bp, 12 predicted proteins | sample OrgLakmetagen232_FD_201840 | JGI IMG/M metagenome (GOLD analysis project Ga0307947, IMG submission 201840) | Saline water microbial communities from Organic Lake, Antarctica - #232 | ecosystem: Environmental > Aquatic > Non-marine Saline and Alkaline > Saline | place: Antarctica: Organic Lake...
TATGGTCATTGAGTACAATACCTATATGTGTACAATGTGAATTGTGTCAGATGTGTATCCTAAATACAGGCAATTGTTGTTGTATACGACAATCACGAAAGGTGAGTGTATTCATTCTGGCCAACCAAGTGGTTGACTTCTCTTTCAATTTTTTGTGTGTTGTGCACATGTCGTTGTGTGGGCTCAGATGCTTAGGCAGCCAGACCAGGCAACAATGTGAGGGCATGCATGCATGCAAATGGCTCATCAAACCTGTCATTTGTATTCTTATGCACATCCCACGCACATTTTGTGCCATGCAACACACACGCACACACACACGCACACACCCACACACACACACACACTCTGTCGTTTGTAATCATATGCACATCCCACGCACAATTTGTGCCATGCAACACACACGCACGCACATGCACACGCTCACACACACACCCACACACGCGCACACTGTCATTTTTATTATATGCACGTCCCATGCACGATGTGTTTCATGCAACACACACGCACACATGCACACGCACACTCTGTCATTTGTATTAGGTATATGCACGTCATACTCACAATGTGTTCCATGCAACACACACGCACACGCAGACACATACACACACATACACACACTTGCGTGCACAGGGCTTGCAGACTTACAGATCAACCTCTGAGGCTCAACAAAGATTGGATGGCAGAAAGCAACATCGCAGCAAAAGTGTGACGTTTGCCATGATCACTGAGAAGGTGGGAAGAGTTGTTTGGTGTGTGTGTGTGTGTTTGTGTCTGTTTGTGTGTGTGTGTGTGTGTGTGTGTGTGTGGAGCGTGCGTTGTGGGCAGGGGAATAGGATATGTGGCCGGGGGAGAATGTATGTGTGGGTGGGTGGGTGAGTAGTAATGTATGTGTGTGTGGGGGTGGATGAGTAGTAATGTATGTGTGTGTTCGATATGCCTGTCAGTGTTTGTGCCTCCGTGTCTGTGTGCTTGATGTGCTTCCCTTGTTGAGATCACACACGCCCTAGCCAGTTTCAAACACATACATCACATCATGAAGTCACGCTCTCCGCGCCCTCTTCCTCCTGAACAGGCCTCCTCCAAATGAGCTCGCAACTCAACCACGTGCTGACCATCACGCGAGCCATGCAACGTGTATCTTACATCACATCCTCATGCCATGCTCTTCACACCCTCTTCTTCTGCACAGGTCTCCTCTATGGGCACGCGACTCAGCCATGCGCTGACCAATCGCGCGAGCCAGATCACAGATCTTGGCCGGCCCCGAGAGTCGTTCGTCTCTTCTAGCTATGGCCATGGCTTGAAGCAGTCAGTCAGTCATAGTGAGGAGGTGGGTTCCACTTTTGCAGCGCTGCTGCTTTCCCTGTTCCCACGCTGCCTTTCTCGTTGCCATGCTGCTTTTCTTATTGCTATGCCGCTGTTCCTGCCCTGCTGGGGGGGATGCTGAGTGGTGAAGCATTCACAGTAAAAAAGTTGGCCATACTTGCGCCCTGCTGTGTCTCACGCTGTGTCATGACTTTCGAGTGGTGAAGCATCCACTGTGAATAAGTTGAATATACTTGCGCCCTGCTGTGTCTCACGCTGTGTCATGACTTTCGAGTGGTGAAGCATCCACAGTGAAAAAGTTGGTCATACTTGCGCCCTGCTGTGTCTCACGCTGTGTCATGACTTTCGAGTGGTGAAGCATCCACTGTGAAAAAGTTAATTATACTTGCGCCCTGCTGTGTCTCACGTTGTGTCATGACTTTCGAGTGGTGAAGCATCCACTGTAAAAAGTTGGTCATACTTGCGCCCTGCTGTTTCTCACGTTATGTCATGACTTTCGAGCAGTAGCGCACTCACTGTGTGGAGCTCGGTCATATTTGTGCCGTGCTGTTGATCCTGCTGCCACGGCTTTTGAGCGGTAAAACATTCACCGTGAGAAGGTTGGTTAAGCGCCCTTTGCATGCTTGCTTTATTTCCTTAGCAGTAGCCGCTGTTGTTTGCAGAGACCAACCCCCTAGCCTTGATGCAGTTTTACAGTCATAGTGAGCAGCAGGTGGCTTAAAATTGTGCAGGGCTCCTTCTGTTTCACCCTGCCATGCTGCTGTTGCTGTTGCCGTCAGTGCTCACACTGCCACTAACAAGTACCCCCTGCATATATATGTGCATATATATGTGCATGTCTCCTCCCACCACCACCACCACCACCACCACCACCACCACCACCACCACCACCACCACCACTGCCAGGAGGAGCACCACCACGGCTAATGCCACGCATCCCCTCACTGCCTGTGACCACAACTATGATCGTCACCATTTTGCGATACACACACATACACTCACATACGCACACATACACAGGTTTTCTGAACGACCTCATACCTACCCCCACCACTGCCACCAATGTCACACACACACACACACACACGCATGCACCCTCTAACAGCAACCACTATGGCCAGTCCTCGCCAAAAAGCACCCACCAATTGAACCACAACCATAAACACCATAAACACCTGCAGCTGTCACACTAAATAGCTGCAGCTGTCACACTAACTAGATGCAGCTGTCACACTAAATAGCTGCAGCTGTCACACTAAATAGCTGCAGCTGTCACACTGAATAGCTGCAGCTGTCACACTAAATAGCTGCAGCTGTCACACTAAATAGCTGCAGCTGTCACACTAAATAGCTGCAGCTGTCACACTAAATAGCTGCAGCTGTCACACTAAATAGCTGCAGCTGTCGCACCCTGATGTGAACCCAGGGAGATGACCTAGGGGATGACGATGAAGAGGAGGACAAGCCCATTAAACCGGTTGAGCTGCACCGTACTTATGTGGTGCTGCTGGACCTGTGCGGCTGTGGTCTCCGCTTGGAAGATGTGGATGAGCTGTGCTTTGTGCTGGGAGAGGTGTGTGTGTGCTTGTGTGTGTAAACGCATGTCTACGTGTGTGTGTGTGTGAATATGCTTGTGCTTGTGTGGTGCTGCTTGACCTGTGTGCGGTTGTCTATGCATCAGGGTGTGGATGTGCTTTCTCGTGAGTGACAGGTGTGTACTTTGGTGCACGTGCCTTGACAAATATCCTGAGTATAGGCATACGAACGTGACGTGCCCTGAAAGATAGCTTGAGTACAGGCATATGAACGTGACGTGCCTGAGGAATAGCTTAAGTATAGGCATATGAACGTGACGTGCCTTGACAAATATCCTGAGTATAGGCATACGAACGTGATGTGCCTGAAAGATAGCTTGAGTATAAGCATATGAACGTGACGTGCCTGAGGAATAGCTTGAGTATAGGCATACGAACGCGACGTGCCTGAGGAATAGCTTGCTTGCGCGTGACATGCACGTCGCTAGTACAAGAGCATGTCGACTGTCTGCAAGGTGTGCAGGCTGGAACATGTCCCCATGTTGGTTTGGGGCCCTGGGGCACAGGGGGGTGCTTATAGAGTGATCTGATTTTTATATGTTTATTTGTTTATACAAATATACAAGCACATATATTTGCATGTACATACATACATATATATATATATATGTGTGTGTGTGTGTGTGTGTATGTATGTGTGTGTGTGAAACACACATGACTGCTGTACATATAAATATACACAAGCATAGGGTGGGCCTGAGCCGTGCATCACTTCCAAAACCTTACATACGCATGGTGTGTGAATGTACCGTATAGTACCGTAATTAATGCGAGGTTCAGAAAAACTCAAGTAGTAGCCCCAATGCGAGCCTATGCGAGGGCCATTTGGGCAGACCTGAGCTGCACGTGCACACATGCGAGCATGCTTGTGTGCGCGCGTGTCCATGCGTGTGCGTGCGCGTGTGCATACATTGCATGCACAGGGATGTATGTGTGCGTGTATGCACACGCATGTGCATGCGTATGCACGCGCATATGCATGCGTGCGCGCACGCGTACATGTGCAGGTGAAGGACGACAACTCATTACACTGCTGCGCCTCCTCAGAGAGCCCCCTGCTGCTGATGCCTGAGGTTAGCCTAAGCCTAACCCAGGGGGCCTCTTCTGCTGCTGCTGCATCCCGCTCTCTGCCTTGTCCTCTTCTTTGCTGCTGCTGCTGCTGCTGCTGCTGCATCCCGCTCTGCCCTGTCCTCTTCTTTGCTGCTGCTGCTGCTGCTGCTGCTGCTGCATTCCGCTCTCTGCCCTGTCCTCTCAATCCCGCCTTCTCACTTGCTGTCCGGCTACCGGGCTCGAATGACGCCCACAACAGGCTGTTTGTGCCCCTTGGGGACCTTCCCGGCCCCTTCTCGTTCATGCTCACAAAAGTGATTGATGTTGCCCAATGCGAGTTTTGTGAGGCCTTTGTATTTTAGTTATTGAATGTGCTCGCGACACACTGCGAGGGGTGAAAACAGTTCGCGGTACGCGGTGATATAAGTACGGTACGGTACTCACATATTAATATTTTGTTCCAACAAAGCAGAGGATCAGGCACCCCTTACATTTGATCATATTAGGGTCGTTCTGCAGCTCTTTAAATTGCACGCTTGTACCTAATTTGGTGTACCGATAAAAAGTAAAGTTTGGAGGGCTAAGCCCGTCTAAGACTCAGGATACCAGAAAATGGCCATTTTCAGTGTGAAAATGATTTGATAATCCAACCACCAACAAGCTATGCATTTCATGCAATATCATGCATTATTAGATATGGGAGGCCAAGTGAGTGCTCACTAGAAAGGGGCGCAAAAATATTGTGACTGCACCACATTTGACGGTGTTTATAGAGAAAATAAGTCGGACATACGCTGAAAACAATGCCATATGGTACGCCCCCTCCCCCATACTGCACGGCATTGTGTTAAACTAATTTTATTATTATACAATATTCCTATAGTACCTATGACTGTACTTACATAGTCCAGACCCACCCTACGTATGCGCGAGTGCTGTGTGTGTTTGTGCATGTTTGTGTGCGTGTGTGCGTTTTAAAAGAGTGCACCCGCGGCCTTTGCTTCACTTATGCAGTGAAGCCATAACATATCCTATCAAAGGTTTCTATGAGGGTTTCTAACGGCCCTGGTAAAGATCCCCCTCGAACTCCCTATGATGGGTTCCTCCAGTACAAGGACCTGTCGATGCCAACTTCTTCGAAACCGGTGCAAGAATTCATGGGTCAATGTGTACAAGGTGTTGTCGAGGGCACTTACTGCAAGAATCTCTAGGTTATTATTTGATGTGTTTATACTTACAGTCCCCCACCTACAACAATACGCATATTACAACTATACTCACACTCATACCTGTACTGTGTTGTCACAGTGTTTGGACCTGACAGCATGCTTTATAAGAGTCTCTTACTAATACGTGTCCATGAAGTGCTGCAAGGCAGAGAGCCTGCTTGCTAAGTTCCTGTGACATTTTGTTATGCTTTGCAAAGACAGCATGGAAGTGCCGCCCTCTTTGTGCAAGCATGTGCTCACAGAGTACAAGAGCACTCACATGCATTATAGGCGTACGTGCACACACACACGAACACACACACATACACACGAACCCACACACACGAACACACACACGCTCATACACTCACTCTCACCATCACACACACACACACGCATGCATGTACCCATATACCACACACCTATCACACCGACACGCACATGCTTTGCTTGCTCAGGCCCCCGGGCTTGCCGTCCTTGACCTCAGCCAAAACAGCGAGCTGGGCAACGACGCCCTGTGCGCGTGTGCGCGCCTCATCGGAGGAGTACAGCACAAAACGATGACGACGCTACGAATGGTCAACTGTGGTATCTCTGCCTCTGGCCTTCAGATGCAGGTGGGGCCTATGTGTACGTTTTTGTAGGGCTGGCCAGAACCGTTTATATACACCGTACATGACCGTATGATATATATGGTGATTTCCCTGCCAAGAATTCTGTGTATGCACCACCGTATATATATGGTTCTGGCCGACCCTATGCATTAGCCCCCCACCTTGGCAGCCGCTCACACAACATCACACAACATCACACAACATCACACAACATCACACAACATCACACAACATCACGCAACACCACACAACATCACACAACATCACACAACATCGCACAACATCACACAACATCACACAACATCACACAACATCACACAACACCACACAACATCACACAACATCACACAACATCACACAACATCACACAACATCACACAACATCACACAACATCACACAACACCACACAAACGTTTGTGTGCACAAGCTGTAGAGGGCACATGATGTGCAGGAGCAGCCGGGTTGAGGGACTTTGCCGATGCTGAACATATTTAAGTTCGCGCATAACAGGCCCACACGGGGGGGGTGTGTGGGTGTGTGGGTGTGTGGGTATGCGCGCCTGCCATTCGTTCTTGGCATTGACAAAGAGCAATGAGTGTATACACACTGACACACACACTGACACACACACTGATACACACACTGACACACATACACACACAGCTGCTGCATATTGTGGTATTCTAATCTCAAGCTTGAGATAAATCCTCACCCTAATTGTTATGGCCCTCTGCCTAATTCTGTGCAACAAATCCTCTCACACAAATGCCTGAGCTACAGGGAGTGTCCTACGCGCTGCACAAACTGACAGAAGTCAACTTGAGCTGTAACCCTCTGGGAGACGCTGGCATATATGAACTATGCATGGACACGCTGGCGAGTTCACCATACCCCATAATACAGGTGTGTGTGTGCTTTTGTGTGTATGTGTTTGTTTGTGTGTACATGTTGTTTTGTTTTGTTGTGTAGATGTTTTGCGAGCAAGTGTGCATGCACGCGTGCGTGTGCATGCATGTGTAGGTGTGCGTGTGCGTGCGTGCTTTTGTGTGTCGATTTGTTTGCTTGCAAGTGTGCCTGCATGCGTGCGTGTGCCTGCATGTGTGTGTTTGTGTGTGTGTGTGTTTTGTGTGTGTGTGTGTCAACATTTTATATGAGCTGTGTATGGGCTCTAAAGTAGGTTATGTGGAACGAAGTCATTGATGAAAATGCAGCAAACGGGAATCATAATATTCAGGTCCTAAAGGGCTTAACACCTTGCCTTCCAAGGAAACCCTGTTATTTTGTCAGCACATCAGCGCTCCATTATCGATGAGCATGCACTCATGCACGTAAACACGTACACGGACACATACAAACACGCACTATCATGCTCTAACACACAATCATAATCTCACACTCCAACATGCACACACACGCACGCACACACACACGCACACACACACACACACACGCACACACACACACACACACACACCCCTGTTCCAGTCCCTGGGCCTATCTAGTGTGAACATGGGCAAGAAAGGCTTCAATTTGCTGCTGGGCGCCATGGCAAACAACCCTACCCTACAACGTCTGGACCTGAGCAACAACTTCATTGGCAGCTTCCATGGACACAGGTAGGGCACACACACACACACACACACACACACACGAACACGTACACACGCACGCAAACACATACAAACACACATACACACTCATAAACACACACTCTAACACACACACACATACACACATACACACACAGCACCAGATTTCCACTACAAAGTATCAGCTACCCCTCTGATGTATCGTACACTAACTCTGCTTTGTTGTGTATGTGTGTGTGTGTGTGTGCTTTCACAGGTATGAGCACTTCCAGGAGCACAACAAGGCCCTAAAGCTGCTCAACCTGCAGCACAACGAGCTGTCCAACGAATGGTGCATGCTGCTCAGGGGGCTCGCAGAGGTTGGGCAGGGGCGGGTGGTGCAGCTGTGATGGACAGAAGAGAAGAAATGAATAATAAAAATAAAAAAGAGAGGTTGGGTAGGGGCAGCTGGTGCAGCTGTGTGACCATGCAATGATGCTGTATTGCACAAAGCTGGACGCTGCACTGCACCAGCGATGTAATGAGCTACAGCTGCTGCAGGGCCTGTGTGCAATGAGTCGCTTGTGTGCAGCGTGTGTACCCTGTCTTATGGTGTGAGTCTTTGTGTGTGTGTGTGTGTACGTGTTCGTGTGTGTGTATGGTGTGTACCTCCAACGCTATGTTGTTTGATACATTCCAATTTGGGAGCGAGCGATGGAGTCATGAGCGTACATTTGACACAAGCCAGTGTGAGAGCGAGCAAGCGTGTTGTGTGTGTGTGTGTGTGTGTGTTTTTGGGAGGGCGCTGCGAGCGAGAGCGCGTCTACTTGACCTGTGCATGCCCTAACTTGCGCAGAGGGCTATGTTGTGCGTAGGGGCTGTAAATAAGCCATTCCTGTAGTGTGTGGGGGGCGGCATATGGGCCATTTAGAGATAACGCAGGTTACAGATTAAGCCATCAGTCAAAAAGTGCGACTGCTAGGCTGGCATATGGGCCATCCCTGTAGTGTGTGCATGCTTGTGTGCGTATAGACTAAAACAGAGAGGATAGAAAAGTGCTGGACAAAGGCCTGGCTTGCATTTCACTTGTCCTGAAGGAGCAGCACGCTTCCCTTCCCCCCTCTCCTTTCCCATGCACACGCGCAAACAGGCACAAACACTCAAATGCATTCCTGTTGCTCTGCGTGCTCTTGTTAGCGTGCCCTGTGTGTGCCCTATGCACACTATGTGGTAGTTGATGCCGCTATTCCCAGCTGACCTTATTTCAAGCACACTGATAATTCTTCAGTGTTGTAGTTTAAGAAGTGGTTTACTTGTGTATGCCATTTTTATGTATCAATGTTGCAGGCTGCAGTTCTACAGGCCTCTTAATGCTGGATTATTTCCCATTTTTGCTGTGTGTGTGCCTCTGTACAATTGCAGCCTTGCCTTTTAACCATCTTCTTTTGCAAGCAATTGCTTGAACACTATTTTTCGCCGTGATGGAGTGCCTGAAGGTGTGAAATCCAGATTTAATATTTTTTTTTGTTTTTTGATGGACCATTTTATGTTTTCCAAGTTATTGTTGAATTTCTTGCAGGAAAAAGCAAGCTAGAGAGTACCGATGTAAACAAGAAACCATGGCGTCCCAAGTTCTTATTTGCGGGAACTTGCAGGACTCCTCATCAGAGGCAGCACCTGTACAGCACTAATCCTTTTAGTTTCCAAAAGCCCAAACACTTCAATGGAATGCACTACAATGGTTACGATGGAGGTGACCTTTATCCAGGTTGTTTGGCTAACCCGCTGCTGACTGGTTTTAAGCAGCCTGGGCGGTGTGCTCTGATTCTTTGCAAGTCTGCTGGACGACCAATTTGCTGTGTCAACGGAAAGTGTAAAGGTATGCTTACTCCCGAGCGCCTTAACATACTACGAAAGGCATTTGACAGGACAAAACGCAACGTTCTACACGATCACGTGCAACCTCCTCCCATTAGCTTTGCATCAGAACTTGTAGGCCTCATCGCACGTAAAGACATCTCTGCCTCTAAACATACGAACATGAAACCCAAAGACTCTTTTGCACGGATACTCCCCTCCCACGTCACCGCCGCCTTTCAAAAGTGGGGCCTGGTCACTAAAGGAAAAATGGCATCCCCCTTGACGATGACCCCAAATTCCCCAATTACTGGAGTGAGCACCCAAGGGACAAAGTGTTTGGGGCAAACACCAATGCCTTCTCCTCCCGATTTTCTGGGTTCTCCATCTGCCATCCCACTTGCCATGAAAACACCATGCTCTTAGCAACAAGACAAACCATCTACTCTGCTGCTGTCAGCACAGAGGAAACAGCCACATTCATGCTCCTCCCTTCGTGGAATAAAGATATGACCACAAATCCCTATGCATCACTCAGCCGCAAATGCCCACACACGTGTAAATTCCTGGGCACCATCCCATCAAACCAACTCCAGTATGCGAAAGTGCCCTTCTGGAACAACATACAATTACCACTTTCCAAAGAACACTCCTGGGAGTTGCAGGTCATTGCCATATGGAACACCAAGGGCAGGGTCTGCCTCAATGCTCACAACAAAGACTGGCTAAAGACTTTTCAAAGAAATCCCTGAGGCAAATTGGGATATTTAAACATACATAACCATCCTTACCAAACAGCCTTGGGTTCCGGACAACACTCAGGACTCAACAAATTTAATAAGCTACCCAATGACCACCCTCAAGCCTCAGAAGGCCCAGATAAAACAAATGCCCTGCTGATTAGCACTGACCAACCTCATAGTTTTTGCAATGTCAACGAAGCACCCCAAAACAGCTCAAAAAACAAAAAAAAAAAAAAAAACCGTAATTGGATTTACACTGATGGCAGCCTCCAAAAGAATGAAGTAGGGCAAGACACCGGATCAGGCGTATACCAACCTCACTTAAATGTTTCCACTATGTAAACCCAAAAGGCATGGGTATAACCAACACCATCTCACGTGCAGAGCTAGCAGCTATAGCAGCTGCAGTCATACACGGCTACTCACATATAGCCACAGACAGCCTTACATCATCACTGCACCAAATCAAAAAGCAGCTCTCACTCCCGAATCTCCATCGCCACCACATCCAAGGAGATGTCCTTCATTCCATTGCTAAAGCAATCCGCCAATCACCATCGCCCATCCACTTCTTCAAAGTAAAGTCCCATGCCGGTATTATCGTTAATGAACATGCCGACGTCCTTACTAAAAAGATAACCACCACCTACTCCGACATTGCAGACACCATCAAAACAACAGGCCCTGAGGGGAATCCCTTCTACAACATCCACTGGCTTGCAAAAGAAGACATTAGAAAAACCAAACACAAACCCATAATCATACCCATTCAACAAACATGGCCCATCATTCTCCCCCAAGGCTTTGGTACCTACCAAACCACCGTGACGCCCTTCAAGCACACATGCATTTTCTCCATGAACTGGGAAATGCCAAAACTGAAGCGAACTACCATGCTTACTACCAGACCCTCATAAAGGACGGCACTGCCAATGGAGCCACTAGCAATGCTTACCTAACATCATCCAATGTCCCCTTTAAGACCAAACGTATCATTATGAAATACAGAACAGGCACCCTATATAATAAAAAACATGCGGTATTGTTCAAACTCTCAACAAGTCAAACTTGCCCCCTCTGCCCATAAGTAGACAGTGCCCTGCCTGCACATCCTTTCTGGGTGCCAACACACGCAAATAAGGAACATGATCACCGAAAGACACAACATAGCATGCCGCATGATCCTTAGGGCTATCAGAAAAACAGGCTCCTTAGGATCATGCATTGTCTCCATTGATATAGGCAGCAACGAACGGATGACCATGCAAAATCTCCAAATTTCTAAAACAGCGACAATTAAAAAAATACGACAATTAAAAAAATAGAGCCACTGTGCTCGTTGCAGTGGCTCTCTCAATTTTTGTCGGGTCTGGCGACCTGTGTTGGTTATGCATGGTTATCAGGAGACCAGCCTCGCCGTCTCCTCTTCACGTGGCCCTCGC
>Ga0307947_1004209_pt1 | contig 11406 bp, 13 predicted proteins | sample OrgLakmetagen232_FD_201840 | JGI IMG/M metagenome (GOLD analysis project Ga0307947, IMG submission 201840) | Saline water microbial communities from Organic Lake, Antarctica - #232 | ecosystem: Environmental > Aquatic > Non-marine Saline and Alkaline > Saline | place: Antarctica: Organic Lake...
CATGGGTGGAATGGGGTTTGGGGCGGGTGGAGGGATGATGGATGCGGGTAGTGGGATGATGGGGGGCGGGTTTGGGGGAATGGGAGGCATGGGAGGTATGGGGATGGGGGGGATGGGAGGTGGAATGGGGGCAGGGGGTGGGGGGATGGGGGGAGGAGGGGGAGGAATGTCTGCCCTGCCGTTCAACGCACTGCCTCCCAATTTAAAAGCACGCGCACAGGTGTGTGTGTGTTTATGTGTGACTGTGGGAGCAAAGGTGTGGGAGTCGCTGCATCTGTGGGGAAGATCCTGTGCCGTTGTGTAGTCAGGAATGTGTGTCGCGTGTTGCGTGTGCATGGGGTTGGTGTATTACAATGGGTGCAGATGGGGAGGGACTTGTGTTGTGCTGTACAGCACTTTCTGGCAACGTGAAGGCGTGTGCACCAACCGCACCCTGAACTTTTGTTGCCTTTTTGATAAGCAAGCTGCGCAAGCACTGCCTTCATGTGCACAAACAAAATTCACCCTAAACGAGACTACTTTTGTCGCCTTTTTGATAAGCAAGCTGCGCAAGCACTGCCTTCATGTGCACCAACAAACTTCGCCCTGGACGAGTCATCCCTTGACGAGATCATTCTTGACAAGCCGTGCGATCAGATCACCCTTGACGAGATCATTCTTCACGAGCCGTGCGACCAGATCACCCTTGAGATCATTCTTGTCAAGTTGTGCGACGAGCCGTAAATGCACTGCACTGCCACACCCCCTCGCAGGCCGTGTTCATGAGCACCAACTACACCGTAAATGAGAGCCACTTTGACGAACAGGCTGTGCGAGCCCTGCAGCAGCTGCCCGAGTTCTACGCGATGCAAGTTCTAAACGACGTTGCGTCCACCAACAATATCGCGGCGGTATGTATGTGACCCTCACGTCCTTCTTGTCGGTACCGACTGCACTGCTGGCGTGCTTACAGCAGCTGCAGAAACACAAACGAAAGCCCCTGCCTGTGTGAAGGCATCAAACTGTGTTTTCCCTGCTGCATGCACCTCATCGCACCTGCGCCCTGCCACCCCCCTGATATTTGATTGATGGCACTCCGTGCTGGGACGCTTTTGAATCTGAGCACTCCCAACTGCAGGAGACACCTGGCTTATTTTTCCAGAGAGCATTTCAGTATGCTGCAACAGGCCGGCTGAACTGGGAACTGACCAGTCCCTTGTGCTCATACAATTGACCGGCAGCGTTTTGCCGTGCTGCACTCACCCATGCCCTGCGGGTACCTGCCCCTTTGCTGTTGGCAACCGGAGACTAAACGCCTTTTATCTCCATCCATGATGACATCCATCCTGCTGTTGAGCTCTGCTGACACCTGCTAGCAGGGTTTACAACTCCTGTGCTAGGGTTTCTACTCCTGTGGTAGAGTTTTTCTACGTCTGTGCTAGGTTTTCTTTTCCTGTGCTGGGGCTCACTTCTCTTATGCTAGGAATTACTAGTCTTGTGCTAGGGTTTTCTTTTCCTGTGCTGGGGCTTACTTCTCTTATGCTAGGAATTACTAGTCTTGTGCTAGGTATTATTAATCTTTATGCTAGGATCCTAATCCTATACTAGGGTTTTCTGCTCCTGTGCTTTCGCGCATCACACACCCTGCTGAAGTCTGCTTTCCTGCATCCATCCATACACGGTGACATCCACCCAGCCATCATGTTCTACTGACATGAGCCTGCTGCCAATACCTGCCTGTGTTCCTATCAGTCACGCACCCTGCCAAAAGTTCCTACCTGCCGGTGTTCCTACCTGCCGGTGTTCCTACCTGCCTGTGTTCCTATGATCACGCACCCTGCCAAAAGCTCCTACCTGCCTGTGTTCCTACCTGCCTGTGTTTCTATCAGTCACGCACCCTGCCAAAAGTTCCTACCTGCCAAAACTTCCTACCTGCCTGTGTTCCTATCAGTCACGCACCCTGCCAAAGTTCCTACCTGCCGGTGTTCTTACCTGCCGGTGTTCCTACCTGCCGGTGTTCATATAATCACGCACCCTGCCAAAAGCTCCTACCTGCCTGTGTTCCTATAATCACGCACCCTGCCAAAAGTTCCTACCTGCCGGTGTTCCTACCTGCCTGTGTTCCTATCAGTCACGCACCCTGCCAAAAGCTACATTTTTGCATTCATTCACTCGTGGTGACATCCGTCCTGCTATCAAGTTCTGCTGGCTTGAGCCTGTGCTGATGTCTGCCAGTGCTACCATCTTTGCTGCTGCTGAAGTCTGCCCGTCTGCATTCATGCTGGTTGTGCTGTGTCATGCTCCTTGAAACTGCAATGCGCTGCGAGATCAGTGTATTTTGTATGCACAAGCCATTCCACACGATCAGAAAGCAGACCTCCAGCAAGGTGCTGCACATATCCCTTCTGTGTCTGCACAGTGTGCAAGCACGTTTGTGCGGCACTTGCAGCAGCACGAGTTGCGTGCATGGGGTGAGTGATCGGGCCGTTCCATTGTGCGCTCAAGCTGCCCTCAAACCTGCAAAAGCTTCACCACCAGAGCATCACAACCTATGCGCAACGCTCCTCAATGCTGCTTTCCTGTCGTAAAAAAAACATATCTCTGCTGTCGTAAGCCCCGCCCCACAGTAGCTCTGTACCACTCTTACTTTGCAAAGTCTTATGCCTGAGTCAGGCGCAGCTCTGCTTTTAAAACTGTCACTTGTGTGCCGTGTTTTCCTCATAGGTGCGCCATCGTCTGTGTCATATGAATTAATGCTTACAAAATAGTCTTGTCCTATTTGGCATAGGTATGAATTTCTACATTTGCTCTCACCAACCTTCCAGCCTGTGTACAGGGCCAACAATTTGCAGTTCCCAAGTGCGGCATGTACGCGTGTCAGGTACAGGGCATCCAGCAGCACTGCCAGAAAGCATGATAGAGTTGTTTTCACAGCACCCACCTGCGCGTGAGAAAGGTGCATGCTATGAGCAAGTACACAGTGCATGCTTAAGGTTGGCCAGCACCATACATGTATACTGTATACGTACATATGGTGTACACATGGTATTTTAAGCAGGGAAATCACCATACATACGGTCATATTTGGTGTGTATGTACGGTTCTGGCCAACCCAATACATGCTATGCGCAACACTACCTTGCCGCAGGGGGTTAGCATTGCTGTATAGGTGCAAAGCGTGCGTGTAACAGGTGTGTGCGACATGCACACCAGGTGTGTGTGTGTGCGACACGCACGCCTCCTGTGGTGAACTTGCTTGATGTGTGTGCGACGCACGCCAGGTGTGTGCGACACACACGCCACCTGTAGTTTACTTGCTTGATGTGTGTGCAACATCAGCAGCAGGTGGTGCTACGAAGACAGAGATACAACGAGCTCACCACAACTGTACGCAGGTCGGAAACTTGGGTGGCTACATCTCAATGATCTGCAAGCGCTACGCGACGTTTGCAGCAGGGAGCTAGATTACCACTGCCTTTAGCCTTCTCTCACGAACGTGCTGAACGTGCTGCTGCCTGCTCTTATCTCATGTGTAGCAAATGCTACGCAAATGCTGGACATGCGCAGCAGCAAATACGTGCTAAGACACCGGTAGCGTGTGTGTGCTGCACAAGCTCTCTTATTGCGCGCCCCAGCATAACGGCAGAGTAGTATTATGACATTGCGCAAGTTGACTCGGGGTATGGCGGATGAAGTTTGAGAATGATGTTGAGGGCACTTCAGTCCATATGCCTAGTGTTAGCTGCTGCAAGTACTACAGTAGTGCGGAACAGCCGTTTGGAGAGCCCTGTGTGAACGCATGGTGCTGTTATGAAGGCTACTAGCAAGCAAAGCAGTTTCCCCTTGTTACTGCTCTGACAGAGTGTTGCCCCCTGCCTTTACCTGAGGGCGCAAACCCTGAAATGAGCGCTTCACTGTGACGCCCTCTCGTTCCTTACCAGCTTTGCTAGCGTGCTGCCCGTTTGTTGCGTGACTTTTTTTGCCAGAGTGAATGGGCATCTATGCGTGCACCTTCTTTCAGACTCCTGGTGTCTTTTATGCTGCGTACACGTACGGTCTGTGAAACGTTGCGCTGGTTGTTGTGTGTCTGTACATGCAATCTCCGGAATGGTCGTCTCTTTCAATGCAGTTGCGTACAACACAGCACAATTCTCAAACAAGAGTGGCTTTCACATTTTGGGGCGTACTTTATTTTAATTTACTTTTTTTTGTCAAAGATGATGCTCAAAGCTTTTACAAATTCTCTAACATCATCGTTGATATCAAAGCACGCACCTGTCTCAACGACGATAAAAACTCAGCAGCCCTCTCTTTCTCTCTCTCTCTCTCTCTCTCTCTCTCTCTCTCTCTCTCTCTCTCTCTTTCTCTCTCCCTGTTTCTCTCCCTCTCTCTCTCCTTAGGAGAACTTTGGTGTTGTCCTAACTTTCGCTTCATGCCGTGTATTTGCCAAAGTTTGTACGGAAAATATGTATAAACCTGCGTCAAAAGAGTTCTGCATCATTTGAAATAACAGTGGATTGCACACGCAACAATTTTGAAATGCGAGGGGACTCCCTGGCCCCCCCACTTTTGCAAGTGTCCCATTGTTTGCCCCTAGTGCAGCAAATTAACATACAGCTTTTTGTATTAATCCTGCAAAAAGGCAGGCGTAGGCATGCTAGCCAAACAATTAAGCTTGAATATATGTGCTGCGCACTTTTGCTGTTGTCCTTTTACAGCTGTTGCTCTCCTGGTTTAGGGCTCACGTGCACTGTTTGCCAACTTCAAAAACAAATTTTAATTCTGGGAGATAGCATACTCCATACTACGAGGCTGAAAACAAGTTGAGACGGTTTTGCAACCCCTTACCACAGTTCTGTTCTTTGCAGCATACTTGTCAAAATTCCTTCCTGCTGCAATTGTATGTATGTCATGGTTGCGTGACCATAACTATGAATGTTACTAAAAAGAGGAACAGCCAACCAGAAAAGCTACTCCTTCCTTGAATGCAACGAGCCACGTCCATTTGAGAAGCTTGTTCCAATCATATCCGCTACTAAAATTGATCATGAGTATTAAGCTTATGGCTTTTCTGTCTGTGATGTGCAGATGCAACTGCCAAGCACTAAGCTCTTCTTATTGCGCTTTCACATATACGCATTTACACGCTTGCGCTGCCTAGCCACTAGTGGCTTGTGCTTTAAAAGAGTTAACGACCCAAACTTTGAGTATTCTCGAATTTACAGCAAAGCTGAAGTAATTGCGCAAATTACATAATATGGAAGATTTAAATGCAGCCGGACCGGCACCTGCACTCATAGTGCGTTTCTCATAATCTCAAGTTGCCAGCATGTGATACTCAGAGGAGGTACCCATATTTAGAATGCCACAAGCACCTGGCAAGCGTCACGGTCCTGCTCTTTCTAGCCTTGCAATACGTCAAAAGGTCAAACCCATATGTACACCAAACTGCCTACAATGTGGGCAGCGTAGGATAAAATAGCAGGACATGACCTTTTTTACTTACTTGAGAAACCTGCCAACAAATCTTTGTCATGTTGGATGCTTCCATAGTTTACAGCAGTATGAGCTTATGAAAAGCGCTTTCCTTGTTTGAAGCCCTCGATAATTTTATCATGCGCAAAGTGCTCAATCCAGTTAACTAGCCGCACGCAATGCAGATTTTGAGCAACTAGGTGGAAATTCGCAAAGATGTAAGGCATAATCATCAGCTCAGAAGAAGAGAGCCCAGTCAGCACGACATCATTGCCAAACAACTGACAACCTCCACTTGGTTGTCGTTTAGTTTAGTTTAGTTTGGATTACAAAGGCATTCAACCTGGAATGGCTGCTCAACCTATGAGAACGAGGTAAACCTCAAAACAAACCAAGTAAAAAAAGGGCTGTGACGCAACTGGAAAATGCCAACCTTCAAGACACTAGAAGAAGTAGGCATAAACATTGATATGCTTAAGTGTAGACGTCGGTTCACCAAAGTAGACGCATTATGAACATTGTTAAGACCTTTCATAAGGGCAAAACCCACGCACAGTGCACACACACAAATAAGTTAGACAAGTTGAAAACGCAGGGACAAATGGAGTTTGAACACAAGTGTGAGACTACTGAAATTATCGTTTCAGTAATGAGCACCACTTAAACACTTGAAATATGGAGAGCAAGTGCTTAATTGGTAATGAGTTTTTCAATCGGTATTTTTCTGTAGGCGGGCAGGGGGCCGTCTGCCTACGCCAGCCATAAGACAGTTGTGGGAATCGGCGTAATGATTGATTGATTGGAATACGGTGCTTTTTACCTTTTCAGAGCATTCTGCATGGCTTTGCTCTACACTGCGCGTACTCCCCAACTGTTGAATGCCAGCATGAGCTAAAACCTCAGAGATAGATTGTGCCTTTAGATTGCTGCGCGTGTGTACGATGGTCTCAAACAATCTTGTGCGTTTGTGCCATTTCATGCCGTGTCACTAGAAACAATGCAATAGCATGCTCAATCGAAGCACAGGCAATCTTGGCAGAGGGGGGACACTGGGCAAAAGCCAAAAAATGCTCCTTTTTGCATGAAAGATGCAACTACTCACGCGTCACTTCATCGAATTGGACCCAACCTAGCTTCAAACTGATGCTGACTTTATAGCAACCCGAGCACGTGCTCAGGTTTAGACAGTCGCCCAGCGTACAGAATGACAGGACTAGTAGCACACGTCGTGCACCTGTACCCTAGATGGGTGCTTTCCAGGGGGAATGGCACATTAATTTGCATATCTCGCCAACCACTTGCTCCCTTTGCTCCATTGTTTTTTTGCAATGGTCTTTATCTTTTTCTAAGAACTTCAAAACACTAAAATCACTCAGTTTGGTGCGCTGGCTGCTCAGATACAGCATATGGCTGCTCAAAAAGTAGGGTTCACACCACGGCTGCTGAGGCAGTTGGCCATAACTGGCATGTTTCAAGCTCAGCTGCATCGAAATCTACATAGCAGAGCTGAGCTTTAAAACTGCCAGTTATGGCCACCTGCCCTAGGAGCATGCAAAAAGTAAACCCAGTTTGGGCCTCAGTGTCCCCCCTCTGCAATCTTGGAATACAAATGAAATATGACTGATTTTTGGGCAAAGCAGTTTCAGGTTTTCCTGTGTATTGTATGGCGTGGGGAGCAGTCCTACTGCCTTCTATTTCCACCTTAATTCAGCAAGTCCTTTAGCACTCACCAACAACGGTGAAACATTAATTTCAGCATATATTAGTGCTGGCTGAGAGCAGCACAAAAGCCCGTCAGCTTAATAAATAGGTATGGCCACCCAGTTACCCCCTTTGTAACCCCTTCGTAATTAAACTAGCTCATTGATCATTGTCTTTATCAAAACAAGCAAAGAGATCACCAAATATCAGCCACAGCCAACAATCACAATGGATGGGGAATGACCTTCAATCAGTTTGGTGGATCGGCTGCTGCCCGACCTCAGCCAGCCACAAATAAACCTATAATTTTAGCCAAGCCAATGAAGGCCACCTCGCTTGCTAACTTCAAGCCAGGCCCTCCAACCCTTCTAAAGCCTTTGACAATTCAGGCAGGAACACTCAAAAAAAGTTGGGTGACCCAACCACCAAGCGGTCTCATTTGTAGGCTACAAGCTCAAGCTGCTCTCCTCATCAGGCTTTCAAAGCAGCTGCGTAAGCATCCCATCCAGCCTTTCGGTACTCTGCAGCTGCAGCGGCAGGGTCGGCGGCCTTGAAGATGCCACGGCCCACAATTATGACATCGCTACCACGTGCTCCAATGACATCCGCAGGTGTGTTGTACTGCAATTAAAGAAAGGGATCATAAAGGGTTTGCAAAAGGGCAACCGCAGTCACGTGTAGGCTCTGTGCATTTTGTTAGAATACCAAACTAAGTTTTCCTAAAAAGCGGCCGTGCGAAGCCTGCCCGGGCTTCGCAGAGTGTTCCTTTGATAAAAGGAACTAAACTGTGGTCTTTGTGAGGTAACTGTAGGCTTCTTTTCTGGGCCCAGCCAGTGTGTTGCACTGCAAGGGGAAGGTGTTGCCCAGAAAGCGCAGTTGCTACCAGCATATCATTCAAGGAGAGAAGTCGAATGCTTGCAACAATGTTGCGTGCCAAGTATGTAGGGTAGGCCAGAATCATACATATGTGTGTACCTTAGTGTCTGTGCGGTACTTAAGGTAAGGTTACATCTTACATTGCTATATTTGCCTCTGGAGGGCATCTGTGCGGTACTTAATAGCAGAAAACTCCCATGTGTACAGTCACATACGGTGTGTTAATACGGGGTTCTGGATAATCCTAAAAATATGGGACATTGTGATCTCTGATTACGTTCCTGAAGTTGGGGTTTAGCGTTACAAGTGCACTTTAGGACCTTAGCTAAGCTTGCTCACACCAAAATTGCCTTTTTAAGAGTACAGTATTTTTCAGGTCATGACCTGCCTGGTACCCACACGACCTTTGCCTTTGCGGTGAAGGAGTTCTACCTGTGGCCAGTACCTTGTAAATTGTAGGGGGTTATTAAATTAAACCCTAAACCTAATATGTCCCTGCACGCAATAGAGAGAGCGCTTCCACCCACTGTATAACACAACCATGCTCACCTGTTGGCCAAGGGCATCTCCACCGGCAGCAAGCTGCACTCCAGGAGTCATGTGGATGAGACCTGCGTGTTGATTAAATAAGCTTCATCACAGACCTTTCCCCTTCTTTTCAAGTTTTGTGACTGCCACTTGGGCAGATCTGAAGGTTAAAGGGTGTTCAGTAAGCTGCATAAAAGTTCAGCTGTTGCGTCTCAAGGATTTGGGTGCAATGTGAAGGCAGGAAAAACAGTTACGTTAATTACAACACACTAGGGGGAGACCTTGGGCCAGGTACAGTTCAACTGCTAACTTGTCTCGGCCAGCCACAAGTGGATCTATAAGCAAGGCAGGAAAAGGCGGGGAAAGGCAGAGGAAAGCATTGTATGGAACAGCCAATTGGGTGGAAGGTGAATGGAACTAACACGTAGCTCAAGAAGCCTGTAGCCAAATGCAGTTATGGAACTTGGAAAAAAGTTTGGACGGAGTGAATGAAGCAACAGTTGGCAAAGAGCATCCCATGAATGTACTACAAATCTCCACATCTGCATACATCCCTGCTCTATGCTTTAAGCAAGCCATACAGATAACATTTTATTCTTGATGTTGAATGCGGTACATGAAACACCAACGAAATTTCTTTAAGACTCATGTTGCTTTGTACATATTCTACACTCACCCACCCACGCACGCATACGCTCACAAATACACACACACACACCTGGAGGTGCTGGGCCTGAGCTCCATCCTGCCGGGTTTACACTGATGAAACCCATCACAAAGTCTTGATGCTGCTGGGCAGCCTGTGCTACGGAGTCTGTGTATGCACCGGAGGCTAGGGTGCCGTTGGAGCTCATCTCTGTGTGTGTACATGTGTTGTTCAGGGAGTGTGAGCATGCGTTCCAAGTGTGGATGCACTGAAAGTCAGGGTGCAATCGCAGCTTTTCGCCGCAGTGAGAGGGTAATGCGTGTGGTTGCATGTAAAAACATGCCTGCATAACATTTTAGGTATGCATAACAATGCCGGCATGTCAAAGATGCAGGCCTGCCCTTGGACCTAGAAACGGTGCTTAATGAGATATTGAACCATCGTCCGAAGGACTCTGGTTCTTCTGGTTGGGGAATTGGACAGGGTGTGGAAACGCGCTACAAGGGGTACTTAAGGGTTCGAGGGGGCTCCAGAATTAATGGCCGAGTCGGAATTGGGGAAGTCGGAAGTCCGGACCCAGTTTCTGTCGCAGGTCACCCCGAAGTGTAAAAATTAGAGCAAACAGAAGCAGAGTTTTTGGCGACCAAAGTACCCACTAAATGTTTTTTTCTATGGACCAGCGTTAGATCAGATCGCGGAAAGAGTTGCGAGTCCGTGTTTTGGGTGCGGCAGAATGAATGAGTAATTATTCTTCTTTCGGTCTGCGTAATCTTTATTGCATTTGGCGCTCGTGGAGGAGTGCCCGGAGAGGAGAGTGCACCGGTTCCTCCGCACGTTGTGACTGGACAGAATGACATTTGATTCAGTCTCCTATGGCTCTGTGTGATTGCTATTACGATTGGCGTTGATGGAGTGGGGTCAAGAGTTTCTGAGCACGTAAGAATCGGATGGAATGCATTTGTAATGAGTCTTTGTCACGGCTGTAAAGTTGCTATTGGGTTTGGCGTCAGGCCCGCGCGGAACTTTTCACACATTGGCGGGACTGTGAGCACGCTTTCGCCATAAGTAATTATGTAGAAGCACGGCTGTAAAGTTCCTAGGCCAAGAGCACACTGTTCACACGATTACCGCACACTTGGCTGGAGAACGGCGGGACCTGGGAGCCACGGCGGGCCCCATCGCTGGTGGGTATAGTGCACACAATGTACACAGCACACACTGAGCACAAGAGGAAGGCGGGTGGGAGTGGGCGTGGGCGTTGAGCACAATTTGCACTAGGGATGGGGACTGTTCTCACTGTGCACACCGAGCGTTGCACACTTTACAAGGTACACAGACAATGCACAGGGATGGGGCACTGTACAGAGCTTGTGCACAGGGCAGCCTGGGCACTGAAACACCCTGCACACAGCAAAACGCACACGACATTTGCACAATGCACACCGAGCATACTGAGCAATGCCCACCTTGCTCGTTGCACGCACATTGCACACTGTCTGGGTACTGAGCAGAGCTTGTGTACAAAGCAAACGGGGCACTGAAACATTCTGCACACAGCGAAACGCACGACATTTGCACAATGCACACCGAGCGCACGTAGCATTGCACACCTTAAAAGTTGCACGCACATTGCACACTGCATGTGTTCTGTGCAGTGCTTGTGTACAAAGCAAACTGGTCACTAAAACACATTGTGCACAGCGAATCGCACGACATTTGCACAATGCACACCGAGCACACGTAGCATTGCACACCTTGCTTGTTGCACGCACATTGCACACTGATTGGAATACACTACGTAGCTGGTGCACAAAGTAAAAAGTAAACAGGGCCCAGAAACACACTGCAACCAGCACAATGCAATGCATTCCTTCTTGTGAATTGCACATACAAGGATTTGCCTATGCATCATGTGCTTTGTGCGTATGCCTTGCACTGCACACAGAACATTGTGCAAAGTGCACAGTGCACACTAATAAAGTTGCACGCATGACACCAGGCACTGAACACAACAAGCACTAGGCAGGTACACCCAGCACACTGCACACGACAACTTGTGCACGACTCACAATGCATCAGGGATGGGTCATACGGACTTTTGAGACGTCCCATACGGATTAATACGCTATTAATACGACATACGCGTATAATACGCAAACGTATTTTTGCTATTTTGGGGGGTACCCTGGGCTTGCACCAAC
>Ga0307947_1004210_pt1:0-2500 | contig 11403 bp, 16 predicted proteins | sample OrgLakmetagen232_FD_201840 | JGI IMG/M metagenome (GOLD analysis project Ga0307947, IMG submission 201840) | Saline water microbial communities from Organic Lake, Antarctica - #232 | ecosystem: Environmental > Aquatic > Non-marine Saline and Alkaline > Saline | place: Antarctica: Organic...
CCTTCTTCTTCACCTCCTTCTCCTTCTCTTCCTCCTCCTTTGCCTGCGCTTCCCTGGCTTTTGCACTTGCCGCGATGCTCTCTATCACACTACCACCACCACCACCACCACCACCACCACCACCACCACCACCACTTTCTTCCCCACTGGCAGCTCCTGCACTGACAGAGGCCGAAGCAGAGGTAGAGGCAGAGGTAGAGGGAGGCGCACCAGTGTCCTTACTACTGCCCTCCTCCGCTTTGGTGCCGGCGCCCTCTGCTGCTGCCTCCTTCTCCTTCCTTCCTCGTGCCTTCTTCTCCTCCTTCTCCCGCTGTTCCCGCTGCCACTTTTCTTGGGAGGCGGTGAGGGCGGCCTGCGCAACATTGAGGCAAAGTAGGTATGTCAACCGTCTATACATGTGTAGGGTTGGCCAGAACCATATATATATATATATATACGGTGTGTATACGGTATATTTGGCAGGGAAATCAACAAATATACGGTCATATACGGTGCATATATACGGTTCTGGCCAATCCTATACATGTGCAGTGCGTTATTTCAAAGATCGAACCCATTTGCACCCCTCCCTCCTGCTGCCACTTTCCACGGGAGGCGACGAGGGCCCCGCCTCACACCCACACCCACACAAACAATCAAGCGCGTGGTAGAACAAGCAAGCACATAGACACACCTCCACACATATGCCAACACGCACACACACGCACGTGCACACCCACCCACACCCACCCACCCACCCACACATCCACACACACGCACCCACACCCACACCCACACCCACACCCACACCCACACCCACACCCACACCCACACGCACACACACACACCTGCTGTGTAGCAAAGGCCGTATTTACCCCTGTCCACCAACCCTGGACCTTAGGACCCCAGTCCTTGCGCAGGCCTTCACTCGCACGCACAGCTCTCAGGTTCGCTATGCGGACCTGCACAAAACCACGTGTTTGATCGATTTGAGGGATTGAATGCCAAACCAACAACAGGCTGCTTGCAAAAGGCCTTATTGCTATGCACGCACAGTTGTCAGGTTTGCGATGCGGACACACACACACACACACACACACACACACACACACACACACACACACACACACACACGTGATAAAATGGTTTGAGAAAATGAGTGCTAAACCAAACAACTGACTGCTTGCAAAAGTCCTTATTGATTTGCACTTTGCACACACAGCTCTCAGGTTTGCGATGCGGACACACACACACACACATACACACGTGTTCAAACGGTTTGAGAAAATGAGTGCTGAACCAAACAACTGACTGATTGCAAAAGGCCCCATTGCTTTGCACACACAGCTTTCAGGTTTGAGATGCGGACCTGCAAAAAACCATTCGTGACACACGCACAAAAACAGTCGTGACACACACACAAAAACAGTCGTGACATACACACACAAAAACAGTCGTGACGCATCCAGATTAAACCAACGAGGGCTGCGTAGAAGGATGGCTGTCTGCAAAAGGCTCTCTACGGCGCACACAGCTGTCACGTGCGCACACAGCTGTCACTCATGTACACGGATGTCAGGTGTGCATACAGCTGTCAGTTACGTACACAGCTGTCAGGTGCGCACACAGCTGTCAGTTACGTACACAGCTGTCAGGTGCGCACACAGCTGTCAGGTATGCAAAACAAATTAGCACACAAACGCGTTGATACAGGTCAAGAAATGGAGTGCAAATCGAGGATGCTAGTTTGCACATGAGACTACGCACAATCACATTAGCAAACACACACGCGCACACATACCCATACACACACACACACACCAACACCACACCTGCTCTGAGAAAGAGTCCACCAGAATTTGCTCAGCGCGTGCGGCCTCAACGTCAGAGGGCGTGCTGCTGGCAATTTTGGGGGGCTGGTATGTGTTCATGGAGGTGCCTCCACGGGGCTCAAGGGGGTTCGGCAACGCACCCTAGCACGTGTATACGTATTCATGGTTATATATTAGATTATAGTTTAAGCACATGAGTGTGTGATGTGTGTGTGGACGAGTGTGCGTGTGTGCATGTGTGTGGTGTGTGTGTGTGTGTGTGTGTGTGTGTGTGTGTGTGTGTGTGTGTGTGTTTGTGTGTGTGTGTGTCGTGCGCGTGGGTGTGCGTGCTATGTGTTGATGGTGGTGCCTTCACAGGGTTCAAAGGAGGTTGGGCAGCAAACCCCAGAAAGTAGGCGCGTAACATGTGTGTTGCGTATGCTTATGTGTGTGTTATGTATGCTTATGTGTGTGTTATGTATGCTTATGTGTGTGTGTGCGTGTGTGTGTGTGCGTGTGTGTGTGTGTGTGTTTGTGTGTGTGCGTGTGTGTGTGTGTGTGTGTGTGCATGCATTGGTGTGTTACTAGTGCGACCTGCTGAGGCATGCACAATGAACTCATCCATGGGTGAAATCGTAAAAGGATATGCATGCAGTCATGTGACAATAATGTGCGTGTAAGTGTGTTATCAAAGAGATATGCATGCAGTC
>Ga0307947_1004210_pt1:7500-10000 | contig 11403 bp, 16 predicted proteins | sample OrgLakmetagen232_FD_201840 | JGI IMG/M metagenome (GOLD analysis project Ga0307947, IMG submission 201840) | Saline water microbial communities from Organic Lake, Antarctica - #232 | ecosystem: Environmental > Aquatic > Non-marine Saline and Alkaline > Saline | place: Antarctica...
CCTAAACCACACACTCTGCTGCTCTAAACCACACACTTTGCTGCTCTAAACCACACACTCTGCTGCTCTAAACCACACACTCTGCTGCTCTACTAACACTCCCAGCTGCTGTCAAGCACACACTATGTTGCCTAAACCACACACTCTGCTGCTCTACTAACACTCCCAGCTGCTGTCAAGCACACACTATGTTGCCTAAACCACACACGCTGCTGCTCTAAACCACACATACTAGACTCCCCCCTCCATACAAACCCACTATTTCCCCTTGGTACTGTCCAGGCACACCTTGCTTTCACTGATGGCGAAACGTCGGCAGCGAAGCTGCTGCTCTAAACATTCCCAACAGACAAGAGTGGGTGGGTGGTGAGTGCATGTACTGTAAGGACACGCTTTGGTTCCGTACGGTATCAGCTGACTTCCACCAAAACGAGTGTGCCCCTCTGCCCTTTGAGTTCACAAGAATGATCTGAGAATAATCTGATCACCGCTACCTCCTAAGCACGTTGCGTACGGGCGGTGAAATTAGTTAAGCAAACACCAGCTAACCCCCACCCCAAACGAGTGCCCCTCTGCCCTGTGAGTTCACAAAAACATTTGATCACTGCCAACCCCATAATACAATATTTATGGGCGGCAACAATGGTTACGTACGGTATCAGCAGACCTCCACCCCAAACGAGTGTGCCCCTCTGCCCTGTGAGTCAAAAGCAGCATTCATAGACACGTCTGACTCTTGACCCACCATCACGGCTCAATTGCACCTCCTTGCTCCTCTGTTTAGACACACTTTTTTTGACCACCAATACACTTTTTTGACCCACCATCACACTTCTTTGACCACCAGTACGCATCGTAGACCACCCATTGCACTTCTTTGACCACCCATCACACTTCTTTGACCACCAGTACGCATCGTAGACCACCCATTACACTTCTTTGACCCACCATCACACTTCTTCGACCCACCATCACACTTCTTCGACCCACCATCATACTTCTTTGACCCACCATCACACTTCTTTGACCCACCAGTACGCTTCGTAGACCACCCACCATTACAGATGCGGCGGCCTCTTCTAGCTGGAGCTGCTGTTGGAGGACTGTCAGGGGGAACAGCGCCGTGAAGTTCCAAGTGGGGTTCTGGCTGCCGATCATGGTAGGGGTGACCTGCGGATACACACCACACACACACACACACACCAAATGCACGAACACACACAGAGTTTCGATTAACAAAGTGGCAGAGGTACTGAGTTTTGAGCGGAATCGATGCTGCGCTCATGGTAGGGGTAACCTGCAGATTCACACCACACACACACCAAATGCACGCACACACAGAGCTTCTATCAACAAAATGGCAGAGGTACTGAGCTTTTAGCGGAATCGATGCTGCGCTCATGCTAGGGGGGACCTGCACACACACACACACACACACATGAGCGCGCGTATAGCGTGCACACATACTCATATGCAATCAAACACATAGAAGCACTCACACTCACGTACACACACACATGTCTGCAGGCAAACACACATACACGCATGTATTCAGGCACACACACACACACACACACACACACAAGCGTCCACAATTATATGCACACGCACACAAGCGCACACAATGACACACACACTCAAAAGGCTTTACACGCACACGTATACAAGCGCACACAATGGCACACATACTCAAGGCCACACACACACAAATATACAAGCGCACACAATGAAACACACACCTATAAGCGCATAAAATGACACACACACACAAATACAAGCACACACAGTGACACCCACAATGACACACACACGCGCACACATATACAAGCGCACACAGTGACACACAAACACGCACAAGGACACATGTACACACATATGCAAGCGCACAAAATGACATACACAAGGACACACGCACACACATATGCAGTGATTGCTGAAACGAGGATGAAACCTCTTGCGTACAAAATACGTGCGTGGTGACACCCCTCCAAGCCATTTCTAAACACACCACAGGCCTTTTCAATACGAGCTTGCATTCTCAACAACACACCTGCTTTGCACCCGTAAAAGAGGGCTTGCATTCTCAACAACGCACCTGCTTTGCACCCGCAAAGGAGAGCTTGCATTCTCAACGACACACCTGCTTTACACCCCCAAAGGAGACCTTGCATTCTCAACAACGCACCTGCTTTGCACCCCCAAAGGAGAGCTTGCAGTAGGTGCTGCGGTTCGGGCTGGGGAGGCGCAGCATGGCTGGGCGAGGGGGCAAGTTGCGTGCTGCCACAGCAACAGCCTGAGATGAAAGAAGGTTGTAAGTGTGTTTATTTTTGCGGGAAAATGTGCGTTTGCAGGGGGGCTGACAGCATGCTGCAATGGTGACAGCCCGAGATAGGGTCTGTCTGTGCGTCTGTGTGTGTGTGTGTGTGTGTGTGAGTGTGAGTGTGTGTGTGTGTGTGTGTGTGTGTGTGTGTGTGTGTGTGCGGGCGCGCATGTGTGTGTG
>Ga0307947_1004211_pt1 | contig 11402 bp, 13 predicted proteins | sample OrgLakmetagen232_FD_201840 | JGI IMG/M metagenome (GOLD analysis project Ga0307947, IMG submission 201840) | Saline water microbial communities from Organic Lake, Antarctica - #232 | ecosystem: Environmental > Aquatic > Non-marine Saline and Alkaline > Saline | place: Antarctica: Organic Lake...
CCTCTCCAGCCAAACAGTGCCAACAATTAGCCATACATCCCCATCCACTTCACCATTTTGGGACCAGAAAGTTGCGTTGAATAGCTAATTTCTTTACATGTTTATAAAAAAAGCAGGCAAAAAGACCCAGTGGAATATTAGTTAATGTTTTGGAAATGTAGAACTGCAAAAACATTCATCCGTGCCCTCTTATTTTTATTAACCTTGATAATTTGGTCGATCAGAGTACTTTAGAAATGCAGCTTTTCCCTGCCAAAGTGGGTGCAAACTACGCACCGGGCCCCACGCAGCCCCCCAGAATGCCGAATTTCCAGCAAATGTCAATGGTTTAGTTATAACAGCAAGTATCTCGCATTTAGATGAGGCATAAGGGGCTTTGAATTGGGTGAATAGCTAACTAGCACTGTCTGGGGTGACTTCGGCGTGGGGACGACCACAAGCTGCCACTAAGCTTTCAGCTTTCAGGTGCAGGAGGGACACTTCATGACCTCTTTCAGAAGAAAGCAAGCATGACCATTTAAGAAGACAGCAAGGAACAATTGCAGCAAACCCTTAAATAGTGCAAAGCCCTCCCACCTGGTCTTCCTGCTTGCCGGCCTCATCCTTCTTCTTCTCCGCTTGAGGCTGGTCCTTTTTGTTGCCCTTGTCCTGAGGGTTCTCCTCATCATCGCCACGACCAGCCTGCAAACCAATAAAGCAATGTCCGGACATCAGGGTCATCACTACACCATCGCTACAGCATGAGTTCTACGACTAACTCAAAAAGCAAGACCAAGAAACAAGTGCAAACATGGGGGTTGGAAGCACTTATCAGCGTATTGCTTTTTTAAGTGCACTTTCTTAAGCGCAGGTGCCAAGGTGATAACATATGCTTACCTGAGCTGTCTGAAACCTGCATTCACATCTTTATTATACAGTTCAGTACTCAAAGCTGCCTTGCAGGACACCAATTTCGAGTTGGTCACTGCTCCATTCATTTTTGGTGCAGGCTTAGTGTAAAAGGGCCAATACAAACTATCTACTCAGCACAGGAACGGACAGGTGATTTATTTGTACAAGCTGTCTGTTGCGCAACACGTCAGGGCCCTAAACCTGCAAATGCCAGTGTGCTTGAAATTCGGCCCCAGTATTATACTGGAGCAGCAACCCGTAAATCTGACAACACTCCTACGTGTAGATCACACACTCCGGCCTTCTGACCAGCTCGATTGTACTTGGTTCGAGGTGAACCCACCTTGGGTGCTCACGTCTGCATCCCATGTCATATACACAACACCTTCTCTGCACACACACATACACACACCCATTACCGTAAGAAATGCCAGCACGGTGGTGTCATCACCATCTGTACAAGGGCTACACAAAGTGTGTGTGTGTGTGTGTGTTTGTGTGTGTGTGAAGCCACACACACCTCGTAATCGAGGTCCTTCTTGTCGTCCACAGAGATGGCACCGCGGTCGTCGTACTGCTCCTCCTTCTTGTCCTTGCCCTCCTCCTTGCCCTTATCGTCCTCGTCATCGCTATTCCACAGCTTCTCATCCACAATCTGAGCAAAGGGCATACACACACGCAACAGCATAGACGTTTGAAGGTCCGTAAAAAAACAATGTCAACAATCATCCCATCACGTTAGTTTGTAAATTGCACATCCACACTGCCCACCACAATTTCTCTGATTCACATTTGCCGGGCAGCACCTATTTGCACACACAGTCTTCTTCAAAAATCCACGACCCGTTTTTTTCTGTTACAAAAAACATGGATTTCATTGCGTATGTTGCACACATTTGCCCAAATTCAAAATCCACTTCAACCTATGACACTCTCTAATGATGTGTGCATTCTCTACGTCCTTTAATACCAAAATTTACTTTACACGTACGCTTCCATTGTTTCAACTCCTCGTGTCCCTGTCACCAAAATGCTGATCTGAATCCCAACGATTTATTTTATTTTGCAAAACTTACCCTGTTTTATAACACACGTGTGCATGCACCCACCCACCCACCCACCCACCTCCTCATTCTCTCCTGCATCACCCATCTGTTGGTCAATGCGATCTGCATCTCCCTCTTCGTCCTCCTCTTCATCCATGTCATCTTTGTCTTCCTTGGGCATATCCTGCATGGTGCCCTCAAAGTCGGCCTCCATTTCCACACCCTGCAGTTTTAATATGTGAGAGAGTGTGTGTAAGTGTTTGTAGTGCGTATGTCAATATGTATGCGCGTGTGTCTGTGTGTTTGCGAGCATGTGTGTGTTTGAAGTGTGTATGTCAGTGTGTGTGCGCATGCTATCGTGGGCACATGAGGTTTCACAAACATCCACGACTATGTATGCACACTCCCTTTGTGTTTGAAGCTGCTAACGTGCCTGGAGCTTGTTGCGTGCATGCACAAAGGTTTTGCCTGAATGCTCTGAAGCCTACCATGTATGGCGCTCCACCAAACAAAGCATGCGAGTTTGATAACCTACCCCAGAATGTCAAAAGCTGACATTTTCTTTCTGCATCATATATGTCCTTTTCTAAACCCTAACCCCATAGAAACACCCCTCACATGTCCTCCTCCCCTTGCTCATGCCTTCAAGCAAGCTGTGTCGATGCATAGCAGCTTGCAACTCAGCACCCCACCCCACCTCGCCTTCATTTTTCTCCTGCCCCTTATCCTCCTTATGCCTTCAAGCAAGCTGTGTCGATGCACAGCAGCATGCAACTCAGCACGCCACCCCACCTTGTCTTCGTTGTCCTCCTGCCCCTCATCCTGCTCGTGCTGCTTTTCCTCCTCCTCCTGCTTGTCCTTCTGCTGCGCACCCAACAGCTGGTCCTCGTTGTCAATCTTGTCGCTCACGTCTTTGGCTCCACGCGTGTCCCCCTCTCCCATGCCTGTGCCCTGCACTTGTTGCGTGTCCCCCTCTCCGTCTCCTCCTGCACAATTTGCCGAGTCATTGGTCAACACGTGTGTGTGTGTGTGTGTGTGTGAGAGAGTGTGTGTGTGTGTGTCTGATTGCTATCGGCGTTGTGCATCGTAGCATATCAGCATTGTGCATCGTAGGGTGTCCTCTCTCTCTTTGCACCTGCAGAGTTTGAGGCAATATCCCCGCAACTAGTCTATCATTGCCATTGACAATCCCCCACGCAGGCACGCCTACTCCTCTATGCTTGCACAAGTATGAGAATGCTCTAACACTAGTGCGGACATGATACTGATGCTACTACTTGCAACTCCCCACACTAAACCCTAAACCCTAAACCCTAAACTCTAAACCCTAACCCTAACCCTAACCCTAACCCTAAACCCTAACCAGAAGGAACTAAGAATGCTGTTTACACACTATTCAATTAACAGATCTTCCACACGTATAACGATGCTCTGCTGCCTTTCCCTCAATTTGTGAGCTACTTATGCCTTCCTCCATGAGCGTGCAAGAGGGAAATCTGTGCAGAAAACGAGACCACTCCACATGTAAACGAAAGGGCAAATGAAAGGACAACTGTGCAAAGTCTGACAGTGCAGATGCATACAGAGCCATCATGTGCACTGCAACATGTGCAAAGGATGACAGAGCAGATGCACACAGAGCCAACATGCGCAACGCAACGCAAGGTGAATTGCGTAGGCAGCAAATTAAAAACACCTCCCACAGATATTAAGTAAAGAGCAACTTGTGGCGCCGAGTACCATAACCATAAACCTCATCTTACACCGACACACAAGCTGACACACACATTTTGACACAAACACACACATTCACACAAACATGTACACACACCCTCTGCTTCCTCTCCTTCATCCTGTGGGCCACAGAAGCCCTCCTCCATGAGCGTGCCAAAAATGGCGGTGCAGATGTATGTGAGCTTGGCGCAGGAGCGATGCAGACCGACCCAGCGCAGAGCCTGCTGTTGCAGCGCACCTGTGGGCAGTCGCATGTGTGTGTGTGTGTGCGTGTGTGTGCGTGTGTGTGTGTGTGCATGTGCATGCGTGTGTATTTGTGTATGCGTGTGCATATTTGTTTTTATGCATAGTAGGCATGTGATGTAGAGATACAGCGTCAAGAAAAGAACTTGTGAGCAAGGCGTGCGTAAGGCTGCAAATACTACCCCAAACACAGCACAGTATTGCAGAGAGAGAGAGAGAGAGAGAGAGAGAGAGAGAGAGAGAGAGAGAGAGAGAGAGAAAGAGAGGAAGTAACGGTACAAAGGTAGGTAAGAGAGGAAGCAGTCCAAACGTACCCTGCACCAGGGACAACAAGGGAGCCAGCTCTTCTAAGCGTGTGAGAGCGTGTGCCAGAAGGGGAGACCAGCTGTCACTCCCGCTGCTTTCTAGGGTTGGCGGAGGCTGCTCAATTCTGGTTTGTTCTAAAGGAAGGGAAGGGTCAGCAGGGGGGGGGTTGGAGGTCTCATGGTGCGCCTTATCCCTGATGGCAGCTACACGTTGCAGTAGGCTAGCTACGGCCCGGACCACAGCTTGGGCCTTGGCCGGCTGAGTGGCAGCCTCCAACTTGTCTGTCCAGCGCAGGACGCCCTTGGGCCCTGTGTGTGTTGTGTGTACGTGTGTTGGTGTGTACGTTTGTGTGTGTGTGTGTGTGTGTGTGTGTGTGTGTGTGTGTGTGTGTGTGTTGCGTATGTGTATGCATGTGCAAATGGTGAATGTGTGTGTGAGTGTGTGTACGGAATGTTCAGGGGTGCTCAGGGGTGCTCAAGGCCACAGATACATCGGTCAAGCACGTAAACTCTCCGCAGCTTCAATTCCCTGCATTCGAATCCTTGACACACAACAGAGGGGCTACTTTGTAACACCCATTGTATAGCACACAGTCATGCGTACAACAGTAATAATAGCTCGTAAATCTGCTGAGCGTACCTGACACAGCAGCAGCTGCATCTCCTCCTGCCGCTGCTGCAGCAACTGCAGCAGCTTCATCGCCTGCAGGGGTCTCATGGGGAGCCGCCTTGGCAGCTTTCTCGAGGCCCTGAGCCCAGAGAAGGACGCACTTCACAGTGAATTCCAGATCACGGCTGAAGGCGCTCGCCTCAGTAGTGGCTGCGCCACTCAAAGGAGCTGCAGCAGTGATGGCAGCTGGGCTGGTCACAATGGTGATTGGGGCGTTAGCAGAAGGGTCACGCGCATCAAGGAATGCTGAAGGCTTGGGACCCATCACGTGTGCCTCCCACGTGGCGGCCTGGGCGGCGGCCGCATGCAGCTGTGCAGCGAGATCTGCCATGCCAGGCACGCCCGGCGCTCCCCACTCCTCGCCTCCCAGATCAGCCGGTGATGCAGCAGCCGCCGCCGCCTCAGTCGCTAGATCATGCAAGGCGTAGCGGCTTGATAATAGGGCGTCCCAGGAGGAGCGGCTGGCCCAGCAAAGACTGACAGCATGATGGGGGGCTGTTGCTGCCTGTGCTGGGATGCTGTTGTGTGCAGCGAGTGGCGGTGAGGCTGCAACCGGGACAATCAGACGCAGATGGGCGGAAGCTAGTTCAGAAGAAAGAGCCAAGCGACAGGCAGAGAGACTCTGCACAATGCTGTGTGCTTGGGCGGCTGCACGCTGTAATGTGGCTTGCTGGTGGGGGGTCTGGGCTGCATGGGCGTGGGCACATGCATCGAGCAGCTGGGCAGTGTCTGCGGCTTGCTGCTCAAGGCAATCTAGGACCCTCTTCCTGGCCTGCAAGCACGCGTGTTTTTAATATACAATTTTATGTTTCGTGTGCGTGCGTATGTATATGTTTGTCTCTCTGTGTTGGTGTGTGTATGTGTGTGTGTGTGTGTGTGTGAGTTCACGTGTGTCTTTGCATGCCGTGAAGCCTAAGAGTGCATGAAAGAACTGATTTGTACACTCAGGTAGGTAGCATGTGAGTATCATCTGCTCAGAAAGAACCATGATGCATGGGAGCATCTTTCCTTTGTGCAGGGATGCTTGTAGGATATGTCCACCGTGCAGCATTTCCAATCAATTGCGCTCTCTCTCTAATACTATATGCTCCTCGATTCCCCCTCCCCCCTCTCACCTGCAGCTGCTGCAATGTTGCTTGCTGTGGTGGCAGCAGCCAGGACGCTGCCTCCTGCTGCTCAGTGATATCTGTGGTCTGCCGTTCTAGGCCTAGCTGCTGCAGCCAAGACCCTTGGTGCTGCATTGCCATGTGCGTGGCCGCCATCTGTGTGCGTGAGTGTGTATGATTATGTGTGATTGATTTAGTGAGGAAATCAATCAGCAAGTTTAGGTGAATGTGTATGTGCGCAAGCGTCCGACCATGGTCACTTATTTCAACTTTCAAACATACAAGCTACACGACACATACACCAATACACCCACACGTCGAACACACCTGTCCCAGTGCAGCCCGCTGCCTGCGCAGCTGCAGCAGCAGATGCTCGCAGTAGCGCTGTGCTGCTGCACACTCTGCCAGGCTGAGGTCCTTGTGGGGAGCAACAGCGGCCGCCCACAACTGCAGGCGTGTACGAAAAGCAGGCAGCAGGTGCTTGAAAGATGTGTCAGCGGAAATAAGCTGGTGATCTGTAATTGCGCGAGGGCTGCTAATATAATGACACGGTAACACACTCCACAGACCCTGTTCTGGGGAAACTCAGTCACAGCCGCTGCTTCTCTGCTACAGCAAAAAAAGCAGGTGCTGGACGACGCCTGCAAGAGTTTATTACTAGTGTAGCAACTGGGGTAATTCTGCCGTTGTGCGGGGCAGGGATTACGCATTGGGTGCGAGCAGGACAAAAGCCTGCAGGAAAATCCACAAAAAGTAGTAGCCCTCCCTGACTGACATCGCACCTTATACATGCGTGCGATGGCACGATAGTAGTAGGCACCCGCTTTGGTCCATGCTTCTGATGCAGTGCTCAGGGAGGGCAGGGCGACCGAGGGATGGGAAAGGGGGCCGGGGTTTGAAGCGGGACTTGATGGCTGGAACAGGGGGGTGAGGTCGAGGTCAGGTTGGGGCTGCTTGAACCAGGACACCGCTTCACGTTCGCCTGTGCGTTGTGGTGTGTGTGCGTGGTGTGCATATGTATGTGTGTGTGTGCGCGCTTGTGTGTGTGCGCATGTGTGTGTGTGTGTGCGAGTGTGTGTGTGCGTGTGTGTGCGTGTGAGTGTAGCAAGCAAACCGCACCTGCCACCCTCAGCTCTTGCCTAGGGAACTTTTAAGAAACGCATTGGCCCACTACATCTGCTTGAAGAGCCACGTTCACAAGCATTGCTAACCAGCACATTAGCTTACAAATTTGAAACACAAGCGAATCCTCCTCACATACACACACCGAACCTGTGTGCAAGGCACACCTCCCCTCCCAAAGCACGCAAACAACATCTCCTTCACGTGCACACCTGGAGGCACGTCTGCCTGCCGCTTTGACAGCCCCAACCCAGCCAGCTCCCCCAAAAAGTCTGCCAGCGCTTTGCGCTTGCGCAGCCTGCACCCCTTCTCTGTATCCCCTCGCAGCTCCACCGACATCGCTGCAGCTGTCGCGGCGAGCTCGTCAACGGCCACAGCTCCAGGAATGGGTGCAGTGGTGTATGCTTCTTGGCCTGGTGCAGTGCTGACCACATCACCGCCCTGCTGCTGCTGCTGCTGCTGCTGTAAGGATAGTGCGTCTTGCTCTGCGAGCATTGGTGGCGTGTGGGGGAGGGAGGAAGCACACGTGGGGTCCACAGCCAGCGAGGTTGTCAACATGCCAGCCAACCGCCTGGTCAACTGCGGCAGCCGTTCACCCTGCAACTTCTCTCCACTTGCCTGCTGCTGCTGCTGCGCGTGCCACTGTTGTGCAGGTTGCTGCTGCTGCTGCTGTGCGTGCTTTGCCGCGTGCTTGGCGGCAGCACACAGCTGCAACCATGCTTGCACGTTTGGAGGGTGCTGCACAGGGTCCACATCCTCCCACTGCGCCCCCTCTCCTACCAGCTCACCCGCTTCCAGCCCGGAGGCCTGAGTCGTGAGCAAGGACAGCTCAGCACGCCCCTTCAGCACACGCTTGCTGCGACGAGCCTTTGCAGCTGCCGCTCCAGCTGACACAGAAGGTGCTGCAGTTGACGCAGCCTTACCCTGGGACTTAGTGGGTCCTGAAGTGGTGGCTGTGGTGGTGGTAGGGCCTCCTTGCTGAGGGTTTGCAGGGTCTGCAGCAGCAGGAGGAGCTACTGCTGCTTCTTCAGCAGCTTGCAGCGTGCGTGCAGCAGAAATGAACTCAGGCACACCCATACTACGGACCGCAGTTGCAAGCACACCGGCGGCAGGCTGGCGAAGGACCTCCTCTCCACGGCGGCGCAGCCTGTGTGTGTAAGTGTGCGTGTGTAGGTGTGTGTGTGTGGGGGGGGGGGGGGGGTATGTGTGTGTGTGTTTAGGTGTGTTTTTGTGTGTTTGTGTGTGTGTGTGTGTGTGTGTGTGTATGTGTGTGTGTTTGTGTTTGTGTGTAGGGGTGCGTGTGTTTAGGTGTGTGTGTGTGTGTGCACTTAGGTGACAAGCAATTACGCTAAGGAACAGAATTGAAGGATATCAAGAAGTGACACCTTCTCCATGCGTGCACTGATGATTACACACAGCAGAAACGACAAACTACGACCCGTTGGTTTGAGTCCAGCTCAAGTAAATGGTGACACCCATTCCTGTAGCAGTTATTGAGAGCCGCAAAAACGAAAAACAGGCAGGTGCAAGCATGCATGTTATGGGGTTGACAGGATGCATGTGTCTATGTGGCACGCACTTGTGCAGGTGGCGTTGCGCTTTTTCTGCGCTGGCACGCAGCGCATAGTAGCCTCTGTCCTCCCACTTGGCTAGGGTCACAAACTCTGCCTGTGTGTGTACACGTGGGTGTATATGCATGTGTTTTTGTGCGTACAAGTGTGTGCAAGCGTTTGTGTGAGTATGTGTGAGCGCGTCTCTTTGTACGTGTGTGTATAATGTGTATGTATGTGTGTGTGTGTGTGTGTGTGTGAGCACGTGCAAATATATGTGTGCGCGTGTTACTTTGTGTATGTGTGCCAGCGTATGTACGTACAATACACACCGTGTGTTGTTTGCGCATGCACGTGTGTGTGTGTGTGTGTGTGTGTGTGTGTGTGTGTGTGTGTGTGCGAGCATGCATGCATGTATGTATGCTTACAAGCAGCATTAAAGGCGTGGTAACGCACCAGGTCCTTCTCATGCGGTGCCATGGCTGCTGTGATAGCTGCACGCACACTAGGCACAAACTGGGCGTAGTATGCGCAAGTGTTGGCCAACGCACTGGACAGCAGGTGGCCGCGCTGCAGGAGACGCTGGCGGTGCTGCTGCTGCTGCTGCTGCTGCTGCTGCTGCTGCTGTTGCTGGTGCGTGTTTGAGGAGGGAGAGGAGGCATTGCAGGGGTCTTGGGAAGAGAGAAGGATGTGCTGGCGGACCTGCGTGTTGTGTGTATGCGTGTGTGTTTTGTGTGTGTGCGTGTGTGCGTGTGGGTGTGTTCGTGTGTGTGGGTATGGGTGTGTTTGTGTGCACACGTGTGGAGGTGTGTGTATTTGTGTGTGTGTTTGTGTGTGCGCGCGCGTGTGTGTGGGTGTGTATCTGTGCGCGCGTGTGTCTGTGTGTTTTTATGTGTGTGTGTGTGTTTGTGTACACAGGTGTGGACTAACGTACGAGACTGTGTGCATGGTGCCATTTCTACGTCATGCTCAATGTGCGCAACCACACAGCCCTGCTTACCTGCAGGTGAGAGTGGAAGCTGCTCAGCAACTGCAGCCTTGCCTCGTACTCCCCCACAGTGCTCATCTGTAGGAATGCCTCCAGCGTGGTTGCGCTGCGCCTGTACCAGGTCTCCTCTGCAGCATCTTGTGCATCTTCACCTGTGTGTGTAAGGGTTGTGCGTGTGTTGTGTGTTGTGTGTGTTGTATGTGTGTGTGTGTGTGTGCTGTAAGAGATCAAGGGTTTGGCGGCACAGCCCGCATGCACCCTTTTTCATTTAACACATTTTGTGCGAGAACCTCTAGCTTGACAGCGGGCAGCTTGCCGTCACTTTACATAAAATGACCTAAGGTCTCGGTCAGTACAGGGCTTTGCTGTTTAAATCAGCTCAGAGTTCAAAAATGTCAGCAGTCAAGCAAGTATGTGCTAGTGGGGACTTGGGCATTTTTGCGTTGCTCCTACGATCACACACACTCACTTGACATTCCTTGCGTTGCTCCTACAGACACATCTTCAGCCACAACACCTGCGGCAACGGTGGGAAAAGGTGGATTCGTTTTGCGCATGGCATGTGGAGCACAACATGGTTTACGCGTGATAAGCGCTTCAAAATGCCATATACACAATGCCTACTTGGCGGCACGAAAGGACCCCAGGTTACCTTTCCTTTAAGGTTGGCCTGAATGGCTTACAGGTTCTATGGGATTATCCACGCGTCACTACAAGGTGCTGCAAATGCAACATTCAGGTACCTGCACACAGCACACACACACACACACACACACACACACACACACACACACACGCAAAATACACACACACACGCAAAATACAATACACATATCTAGGGTCAGCCATAACCGTATATTCACACCGTATATGACCGTATATTTGGTGATTTCCTTGCCAAAAATACCATATATATACCGTATATATACCGTACACATATGGTTACGGCCAACCCTACACATATCCTATAGCCCCACGTTTCCTACAGCCCCACACATCCTATAGCCCCACGCACGTACATACATACGCATGCCCGCGCACAACACACACACACCTGTCCCAATGTGCAGTCCCTTACACACATGACACAAGACAACGGCATAACACACAGCACCTAATGCAATGCAAGCACAACAGGGAGAGGAGCTACCCCAGCACAAGACGAGGCTGTGGCTGCCCCTATAGCCGCTGTCCCTAATCAATGACCGCTGTCTACCCCCTAACCACGTCAGCAGCAACTACACAGGGTTGGCCAGAACCATACATTCAAACATATGCACTGTGTACATACGCGATTTTCAGCAGTGAAATTACCAGACATGCCATCATATACAGTGTGTAAAAAAAGGCTCTGGCCAACCCTACATCTACAGCAGGTCCTCACTAGGTGACAAAATAAAGCTCCCATTACAAGAGGAGGTGACAGTTCCTACCTGCGCTGCTGGTGGTGCCTGTGCCCGTGCCCTTCCACTCCTTTGCTAAACGCCACCAAGGCACCTCCTCCCCTTGCTGCTGCAGCTGCTGCTGCTCTCCTTCCCCTCCCTCCCCATCTCCTCTGCCTTCATCCCCAACACCCACTCCGTTTCCAACCCCGCCCCCGTAAACGACCACAAGCACTTGGTACAAGTGAAACCAGGAGTGGCGGGCGCCAGCTGTGCATGCGTGTGTGTGCGTGTGTGTGTGTGTGTGTGTGTGTGTGTGTGTGTGTGTGTGTGTGTGTGGTGTATGCAAGTGTGTGTGTTTGTGC
>Ga0307947_1004212_pt1 | contig 11399 bp, 10 predicted proteins | sample OrgLakmetagen232_FD_201840 | JGI IMG/M metagenome (GOLD analysis project Ga0307947, IMG submission 201840) | Saline water microbial communities from Organic Lake, Antarctica - #232 | ecosystem: Environmental > Aquatic > Non-marine Saline and Alkaline > Saline | place: Antarctica: Organic Lake...
GAACCCCACAAGCCCGCAGAGACCCCAAGACTAGAGAGCCACACCAACCAAGAAACGCTAAATGTCCAAAGGGGTGGCCCACACATGTGAGCCCAAGGCCGGGACATTTAAGCCCCCCACGAGGCCGAGAAATGTGCAAATCACACGGACTGGGGAGTGCCAAAACAGACACAGGGTATTACAATTACTGGAAGGACCTTAGACCTTTGGTCAATAAACAAGCCAAAAATGCTTTCTGGAACAATAGTAATATCAAATTCTACGAAAAGCGTAATGTTATGAGGTACCGCACTGGTACAATTTTTAATCAAAAACACGCCTACCGGTACGGCTTCTCTCCCAATGCAAACTGCCCCATCTGCCCTTGCACTGATAGTGCGCTTCACATTCTCTCAGGCTGCCAACACACTAAAATGAGGAACATGATTGTAAAACGCCATAATACGGCAAGTGTGCTGATTGCCCAAGCCCTACAATAGGGGCCATGCGGTGCCAACCAAATTGCCTACACTGATGTAGGCAGCGCAGATAAACTATCAGAGCAAGGCCTAGATCTGAGAATCACTGCCAACAAAACACGGCCCTCTTGGTTGCTACCAAAACTAACAGCACATGCTATAAAAGCCTCTTCTCGTCCTGATGCCATCCTATTTTTACCTAGCACTGTGTGCTCCTCTCGCGTAACCACCCGCAACCTAAACTTTCAACAGCTTGCTAAAGACAAGAAATTAACTCCAAACCAGTGGGAGGTTCACCTGATTGAGTTTAAATTCTGTGAAGACACTAGGCCTGATCCCCAACTCCAAAAAGCAAAAGCACAGCACAGCATGCTTATTGCCAAACCTTAATAGACAAGGATATAGGGAAGTCAAGCTTCACGTGAGCCTTGTTGGAGCTATGGGTACTATCTACAAAGACTATACAGACAAACCACTGGCAGACCTTAATCTGGATTACCATGAGATTAAAAAATTGACACACAAACTGAATTAACACTCTATCAGACATGCATCTGCACTCATAAAAACAAGGTATGCACTACAATATAACACAAGCAACAACAGTCAAGGATTGGGTCTGGGTGCTACGGCACACAACCCCCCTGACCCACATTAATTTCTTCTTAATTGTTTGCCTGGTGCAGGCACCTACGTAACCCCCTCCCTTAATCATGCTGGCTGTGTCGAGTCTTTTCTTTTTTCTTTTCTTTTTCTTTTTTGGGGGGGAGGGGGAACGAGGGGAGTGTGGGGGGGCTCCCGTGGGATTTGTGTGGTGAACGTGGGGTGAGGGGTGCCAAGAGTTGGGCTAAATCTCCAAGGGTGGTGAGGTGGAGGAGGTGTATGATTTGTAAGGCGTGCGCTTCCAGATGGTTGTAGAGAATTCCCCATAGAGGTTGTTGTAGGCACCACAGGCCTGGTGGGATGGTAGTGATAAATATGATCGGATTGAAATGGTGATCTGATGATCTCCATGATTGGCTTGAAAATCCAGATACTGTCCAAGCGTCAATCCTCACTTTACACGAGCTCAGTCTTGAATCCGAAATGGCTGTCCCCTGGTTCTCTGTCTCTGTTGTATGTTGGCGTATTACATAGGTCAAGGGGAGATAGCAAACTCCCTGCTACGAGGTTGAAACGAAATGAAAGTTGATAATTAAAAAGAGAGCAAGAGAGTCAGGCTGGAGATAAGAGAAAGTAGGGGGGGCAACCAGATTGATGAGAAGAAGGGAGGCCAATTTTTTTGAAAGGAGGCCAACTCTAGAGTGTTTTGGGTTAAGTATTTGTTCTCAACTACTTTTGCAACTAGCCGAGTCCAAGATTGATCGTTGATGATCTGAGTACGATGCTTGGTTCAGACGTTTTTTTATCTGACACTGAGCAAGAACCCATCCAAACCAGAGCGCACCTTGTTTTGTTGTAGAGAGCTGCGAACAAGCAACAACGGCTTAGCCTCATATTTTAATTTACTTGGTCCTCTCAATTTGCTCTTCCTTCTGAGTTTAATTTAATGTTTCTGCCTCTTTCCCTTCTAGCAGTTTGGGCAGGGTGATGAGTCCTTGTAAATAATCCACCGCCATCTCACGATGCAATCGTATTTGAACTACGCAGGCAGTGCAAACCACTCCCCACATTGAATAAGAAAAAGGAAGAAGCCATTTTGGTACAAGTATTGTAAAACTCTTTTACCAGCTTGGGTAGCTGCCCTGAAAGCCTAGTGGCCCGTGGTCAGGCCAGACTCTTCGGGGCCGCTGGTTCAAATCCGCCTGGTAGCGTGAGTACTTTGCTGTCCGACAGCAACGTCTCCGTTTACTTAATCCATGCTTATGGTGTTATCACCCCTGCGTATATTTTATTTTCCTTTCCAGCAGACACAAAAAAGGCCCGGTCAGAGAGTTTTCCAACAAAGTACCAGAAGGAGAAAAGAAGTCACAAAGAGACTGGAGTACCAGGCTCAAACAAGCAAAAGCGCCAGGCATAGAAAGTGCAGAAATAAGCTAAGGGTTATCAGACCACCCGTCTCGGCCATTGCCAGCCTCAAAATGGATACTCAGCCAGCCAGAACTGAACCTGCCGTGCTCCTCCACCAACACAGTCACTCAGTGCAAGCTTGTGGAAACTAGAACTAGGTGCACACACTGACATTATATGAAAGATAACAACAACAAGGAAGAACGGCTGGTGTTGAGAACATTCTTGCAAACATGACGCTCAACTACTTTTTGCAGAGCTACAAAGGTGACAATTGTTTGAGTGTCGTCGGGGGGGGCAAATGCAGGAGTAGATGCGCACAAGCTGCTCCCCTAATCCGCCTGCACTCCGCTGTTGAGAACATAGCAAACATGACGATCAGCTACTTTTCGCAGAGCTGCAAAGGTGTCATTGGGGGGGGCGGATGCAGATGGAGACGCGCACAAGCTGCTCCCCTAATCCGCCAGCACATAACGCTGGAGCAGCTCCTGCATCTTGCAACTCTTGGTGTTGTTGCTGGTGTTGCACAAGTTTTTGGTGGTGGCTATTTTGGTGTCGCTGCTGATATTGTTGGTGCTGGTGTTGGTGCTGGTGTTGCTTCCAATGCCGCTGCTGTTGTTGGTGGTGCTGCTGTTGGCGCTGGCAACAGTGCCCCTCCTGCTCCTGCTCCTGCTGCTGCTGTTGATGCTGCTGATGCCGCGGCAAATGCTGTGCACGCCTCTGCTGGTCGTAATCCTGATCTCCCTGACGTTGTCGCTGCTGCTGAGGCCGCTGCTGCTGCTGCTGTCGCATAAAACCACTCTCCTCTCCCTCCAGCAGACCCTGACCAACCTCCTCACTTCCAGCACCAGCCACCGACTGCTCATGCTTAACAACCTCAGCTTTGGAATCACCACCAAACTCCAAAGGTCCCCCCTCCCACGCAGCTGCCTCATCCCCAACCCACACCCCACCCCCATCCACAAGACCCTCAATTCCTCTATCAACGTGCTCACCCCTGCCCCTCCTCGACCTAGCTGCATCATCAGCCTCACTCCTGCCACCAGCTGAAGTGTGTGTCTCACCCCCTTCTGCTCCAGCACCCCCTTCGCCCTCCCCCCAATAAGACACCCCTCCTCCTCCGTCCTCCTCCCCAGCACACCCACCCCTAGAACCGTCCCCTTCTGCTTCAGCAAAGCCGTCTCCTTGTTGCAGATCAATACCGCAGTGCTCCTCCTCCTCGCAGTCATCACCTGTGTGTGTAAGTGGTATGAGTGCATACGTGCATGTGTGTATGTAAGTGTGTGTAAGTGTGCGTGTATGTGTGTGTATATGTATGTGTAGTGCTATTTGCTTACCCAAACCACCTGCGCCTGACGACGACATCATGGTGCCCTTCCACAGTGCTTGTGCTCGTGTGTGCATACGTGTGTGATTGTGCCTCTTTGTATTCGTGTGCTCGAGCGTGTATGCAGCCCACCAAAAGTGCACTGCTCTTTATCGCGCAGGAATGGGCAGTCCCTGCGGAAGTGGCCTCTGGCTCCACAGTTCCAGCAATCCAGAAAGTCACGACGCCAAGAGTCTCCTGTGTGTACATGTGCATGTGTGTGAGTGTGCGTGAGAGAGAGAGGGAGAGGGAGAGGGAGAGGGAGAGGGAGAGAGGGAGAGAGAGTGTGTGTGTATGTGTATGTGTAAATGTGTTTGTGTGTGTGTATAATGTGTGCGTGTGTGTGTGTGTGGTGTGTGTGTGTGTGCATGCATGTGTGTGTGTGTGCGTGTATGTGTGTGCGTGCACAAGTGCGTGCATCTGTGTGTGTACACGGGTCTGTTTGTGTATGAGTGTTTGTGTGTATACATGTGTGTGTGTTTGCGTGTGTGTGTTTACGTGTGTGAATGCATGTGTATTTGTGTGTGTATGCGTATGTGTGCTTGTGTGTGCTTGTGTGTGTGTTTGTGTGTGCTTGCGTGTGTGCTTGCGTGTGTGTGTATGTGTATGTGTGTGTATGTGTGTGCGTGTGCGTGCGCAAGTGTGTGTGTGTCTGTGTGTGTGTGCGTGTGTGTGTGTGTGGGTTTGTGTTTTTGTAAGAGTGTTTGCGCGGGTGTGTATGCGTGCAGTTACAGGGCGGTTACTGGCGTTGACCGGAAATCCTTATCGCGCCCTCCTTGTTTCTCAGGGATATCAATACCACAATGCAGCAGGTCCGCATATCTTGTGGAGATTGTGGGCTGGGGAGGAGAACGCGGCTTCAGCCGATTCGCTACAACTTCGCATATTAAAATTTAACTATGTAATTGTACGGATCATATAATATAGCCAATATAGCAGATATTATTTGAATGGGGTTAATGCTGCATTCCCCCGAAATCGGCAGAAAAAGGCGACAGGCACCCACAAGCCTCGCAACTCAGAGCTTTAATTCAACCAACTTTCGCTAATGCGGTTTCTTCATATAAATGCATTGTAGCACGCATGGGTATCTTTCAATTGGCCAAACTTACACCAATTCTCGGATAGTTGCACCAAGCCATTTATTACTTATGATTGTTCCTCTTTTATTTTTGGCAAATTTCCTGGCAAAAATGCGGTTGAAGCGGCTGATTTCAACCGCACGGTTGATTTCAACCGCGTGCGGTTAACATGCGGTTGAAATTGTTTCAGCCGTGCTTCAATTGCTTTTCCTTTTGCTATATCTTGGGATGTTTACACCAGGCTTCATTAGTAAGTGATGGGTGCTCCTAGCAGAATATTTGAACCTTGTTGCAAATTCTTTTGCGAAAATGTGGTTGAAGTGCGGTTGAAGCGGTTGATTTCAACCGCGTGCGGTTAAAATGCGGTTGAAATTATTTTAGCCGTATTTCAACCGCTTCAACCGCATTTCAACCGAGCCAGGAAATTTCTGACGATGCTAAGAGAGAATTTAAATCTATTAGTTTACCCTATCTTGGCAGGGGCGGACGTTCATAGTGAGCACAGTTTCTTATACTTTCAACTTAACTCTTCAACTTGCGCAAAACAAAAGACAAAAAAAACCAAAAGCGGAAAAAACACTAGCCAGCGTCTCATGGAGTGAGAGCAAAGAGCCAGCGATTCTGTTTGCTCGCACCTCCCCAACTGGCACAGAACGCAGAAGAGATCAAAGCCACAAGTTTGGTAAAATGCCTGCCATGTGCCCGGGTGTACAAACAAAAACAGCCAGCCAGCCGCTCACCCACTTCCACCCTCCATGAGAAGCCTCAGCAGCATTGATTTTTATGAAGAGGCGCATGCTGAGGTGCCAAGCTTGTCAGTGAAAGGTACTTGAGCTTGCAAGTTTGTGCTCTTTTTGTTAAGGGCAGACCAACTGGAGCAGGATCCAGGACGCCTCGGAGCAAGGATGCAGGATGCAGGGGGTCTCAGAGCCAGAAACAAGCCATACTGAGAAAGGAAGGATGGAAACGCCAGCCTGCTACCACAAGTCAGATCAAGCTACCTTAAAAAATAGGCTAAACTTGACTCTCGCCTGCCCTTAAGCGAGACACACATGCCATAGCGGTTGCTGTTCAAATAAAAGGGTGTCAACAATGCCATGGGCGTGACGGTGCGGATCCTGCATCGTACGCGTGAGCACTTCCCAGGCTCCAACCCATGCGTTTTGCTTGGCACAGGGCGGAACCTCAACGTACAGGTTGCGGCAGGAGTGTTCCGTTTGCCCAAAGGCCGGAGGTCAGTTCCGTGCACACGCGCTCACGTTTACACACCCACATGTACACAAAACAACCCCCACGAGCAAAGCTCCATCGACGACCAACCTACGTCCTTTCGCTGGCACAGAACGGAGGAGACATTTCTTATTTAGCAGCAACCCAGCCTGTGCTTTTTAACTCGCATAGATCAAACACTCGCATAGATCAAACACCGCCCTGCTGTCTCATGCCACGCACCTGCACGCCACAGTCCCTTGGTGTCATCCTCCTCAGCATGACTAGAGGTGGAGTCCACGTGGCCCACGTGCAGGTCCCACATCACGTTCCACGCCAGCACGTAGCGAGAGGCTTTGCGCTGGTTGCTAGCCACTAGGCAAAACTTGTAGCGCCCGTTCTCGTACGGCACAATGTGGAACTTACCCTCCGTCTCTGCACGGATGCTGTGGGCCTGCGGGTGACCCGCGGGGTGGTATTTTGGCGTGTGTGTGTTTGTGTGTGGGTATGTGTGTTGCATGTGTGTGTATGTGTGTTGTGTGAGTGTTTGATTCAAGAAGGTAGGCAGGAAAGAATGGCAACAAGAGCCTCAATTTCTGTACCTTTTGTGTAAGTGTGTGGGTATGTGTGTATTTGATGTAAGTTAACATGTGCCTGCATGTGCGTGCGTGCGTGCGTACGTATGTTTGTGCATATGTATGTGTACCAAGCTGCTAATATATCAGACAAACACAGGACTTTCCCAGCCACGTTTTGACATTTTTTTCTACTCCATTATATTTGACTTTTTATCATAAAGCCAAGGCCTAGCGTGTGTGGGGGTACTGCAAAGCAGGGCACATGCATTAAAACACGACTACCTGCGCACTGCCTTATGTTCATGCACATAAGACCTTCCTCTTCCCTCCCGCTTACCAGTGTCCCAGATGGTGCGGTCACAAACAGGTCGTATTGGGTCTGCATAGTTCAGGCATGAGGGTGGAGGTTGTGGAAGTTAGTCAAAGCTAGTCAATTAAACAGACAAGTAATGCATAACCGTGATGCGTCTTTTGGGGTGGAAGACCAGAATTTTTTCCTTGGGCTTGTTGAACTGTGTTAACTTTGATTATTTTTGACACATACATGTACACACACAAAACCACACTCAAACACACACACCTGTTGGCCGTAGGCATCAGGCATGGATACATATGAGCCGCGTAAAGGCTCGTACATCCGCACAGGGTACGTCATGCATTCCTCTTGATGGAACTTGAGCTTGATTGCACTGTGATGAACATGTCAGGGATCAGAAGCGCGTACATTATAATATGTTCGTGCGTCAGTGTGTGCGTACGCACGCGTGCATGTGTGTCAATGTGTGTGTGTTTGTGTGTGTGTATGTGTGTGTGTGTGTGTGCGTGTGCGTGCATGTTTGTGTTTGTGTGTGTGTGCGTGCGTGTGTGTGTGTGTGTGTGTGTGTGTGTGTGTGTGTGTGTGCGTGCGTGTGTTTGTGTGTGTAAGTGTGTGCGTGCGTGTGTGTGTGTGTGTGAGTATGTGTGTGTGTGTGTCCATGTGCGTGCGTGCGTGTGTGCGTGCGTGTGTGTGTGTGTGTGTGTGTGTGTGTGTGTGTGTGTTAGCCCATGTGCTTGCAGGCTTGCTTTGATGAAACACAGATGTTGAACCGCAGATGTTCAAGTCCAGCGCTTCCTAAAACTCACTCAGTTTGGATCCCACATATGGCCAAGCAGCAAAGCAAGAAGACCAGGTTTGGGAGCCTCATGCCACCGACCACCAGCGCGGGCACTGTATTGAAACAGACCGTATATATATCTTCCAAATAAATTTATTTTTTATTTTGTTTTTACTACTTGCCCATGGACTTATCTTCCGCACCGAAGCCAAAGAGGCCAAAATGGGATCAGGCAGCCGCTGGTGGCTACCAGCCTGCCACGCCTGCTACGATGGCGGAGAAGCAGGCCATGGTTGCCGCTGCCCAAGCTGCTGCTCAGGCTGCAGCTCAATCAAGCTGCTCGTTCCAGCCAGGGACCAGGTTGCCAGGTATGTGGGCACGGCTGGTTACCTTCTCTGAACCTTCCTTGCTCACACATGTTACACCCTTCAACGGATGTACACGTACGCTCACACACGATCACACACACACACACACACACACACACACACACACACACACACACACACACACACGCACACACACACTCACGCACATGTACACACACACAAACACACACACTCTCACACAAACACATCCACACACACACACACATTACATATACATGTACACACTCACACACACATGCACGCATGTATACATACACACAAACATACATACGTACACAAGCACAAGCACAATTACAGAGATACATACACACATGCACACTTCCACTACAACATACACACACATGCGTTTGCACAGTTGCACACACATGACAAACACAACACGCACATATACACACACACGGCTGTAGGCTTTCATGCGGCGGGGCAGGCACCTCCTGCTCCTGCTCCTGCTCCCATGACGTACCCAACGCAGCCTCAGACAGGGCCTGCCATGACTGCGGAGGCAATCCAGAGGGCCAGGGACGTCGCTGCCAGGCTAGTCCAGGTGCGACAAGGTGGTGATGTGCACATGCCTCATCAATCTGCGACGTTTCAGTTTTCAGCTCATATATGTGTTATTGCTCCCATCAATCTGCTTGGTGCAAGAGGGACCTTCTGTTCACAAGCGACCGCAATGCAAGGCACAAGGGTAAACCAATCTGACAGGGCACGAGCAGTAGCAGGTTGTGTGTGTGCTTATGTGTTAAATTGAATTGTAGGTGCAGGTCTCTTCCATCCTTGTAGCAGAAGAGCCGTGCACTTCAGCTTTTGGAGCCCTCTGAACTTGTTGCATGCAAGGGCCGCACAGGCTCTCCCTCTCACGCTTGGAAGAACACCCACTTCTTCTGTGGAGTTGGCCAGAGTGGCCATGGACACACATACACACCGCTGCCCGACCATACATCCAAAGGACCCCCCTTGCTGACGCTGCTTCTTCATGTACACCAATGACACCAATGTCCATGCATATGGCCAACCCTAGCCGTTAGCATCAACCCTAGGGAGGCTAGCACCTATTGGCAAGGGCTCAATTGGCAGCTATTGGCAAGGGCTCAGCATCAACTGTGTGCGACTGCACGTGACTGCAGATCAACAAGGGCGGCCCTGCTGCCAGCGCCCCCAGCGACCAGGAGCGTGATGTGGTCATTAACGACGCCCCCGTGCACCTGCGGGGGCACTTGCTCAAACGCAACACTCAGGTAACTGTGAGCCTGAGTCGGTCCAGGCACGCAACGCGTTTCTTTGTCCTCGCTTTTGCATGTGTTGTTCGGAGGAGCGTCACCTGCGCCACGCAAGCGTGCTGGTGTTGGACCTTGCTCCACACAAGCACACACCCGCACACAGGCACATACACACACATGCGCACGCACGCACGCACGACACACGCAAAACACACTCACGCACACATTTGCACGCACACGCGCACGCACGCACGCACGCACGACACACGCAAAACACACACACACACATTTGCACGCACACACACACGCACGCACGCACACATATATACACGCATACATACACACACGCACACGACAGGAGGACATAGAGAGGCGCACAGGTACCATCATTGTGACCAAGGGCCGCTTCTACGTGGCAGGCCAGATGCAGGACCCCAAAGAGAAGCCCCTGCATTTGAACATTCGACCGGGCACACAGCAACAGGTGAGACGAATTTGGCAGAGATGTGGTACTCACATGCACACACGCACACACATACATACACACACATACAAGCACACACACACATTCACGCACACACACATGTACACACACAAGTACACACACATCACATACGCACACATCACAGACGGACATGCAAAAGGCCGCCGCCGTGCAGGGGGCAGTGGCTGAGGCACACGCCATCTTAGCAGGAAGACCTTTGCCTGCAGGTGTGCGTGTATCAATATGTGTGTGTAAGTGTGTGCATGTGTGTGTGCCATTTTCCGTCTGTCGTGCAGATGCACAAACTCTGGCTGAAGTAGACACGTACACGCAAGTGTGTAATACAATTATGTGTGTGCCTGTGTGCGTGTGCGAGCGAGTTCACACATACAGGTGGATGTTTACGTGTGTGCCTTTGTGCGTGTGCGTATGCGAGTGAGTGCACACGTTTGTGTGGATGTGTACATGTGTGCCTGTGTGCGTGTGTGAGTGAGTGCACACGTTTGTGTGGATGTGCACGTGTATGCCTGTGTGCGTGTGCGAGTGAGTGCACACGTTAGTGTGGATGTGTACGTTTGTGCCTTTGTGCGTGTGGGTGTACAAGGGAGAGCACATGTTCGTGTGTATGTGAACGTGTGTGCCTGTGCGTGTGCGAGTGAGTGCACACGTATATACGTGGATGTGTTAAGCTGTTCGTCTTTTGTGTGCGTGCTGGTTTTGGCTGAGGCCATTAACACTGGTGCATGACGTGCTATGTTCTTGCGTGAATGTGAAAAATCAATGGCTCACGACTCCTGAGTAGGGCTGGCCAGAACCTACGTATTGGTTCACGTAGGGTGGGCCGAAACCGTTTCTATAATATACGGTACAACCGTTTCTATAATATACGGTAAATATGCCGTGTAATACGGGGGGGGGACTGTATCCGTATTCTGGTCCATGTTCTTTTGCAGGGAGTCTCAAAATAAATGGTCATATGATAATGTATGACAGTGTACATGTACAGAGTATGCAGTAGTTTAGTATTCTTTGGGTGACCTCCAAATATATGGTCAGTGATGAATGTGGACATGTGTGTACGCGTCTAGCAACCCCACTAGTCTCACTCACTTTCCTGAGCCACCATCAGCATTTGTACGTGCACTCGCAAGCATAGCAAGCATGTGAAACATCGTGCTCGCCTGACTTGAACACGCAGTGCTCTGTGATAGCTGGCATGTGGTGACGGGGATTGCTTCCATCACACCATCCAGAGTTGCAGTGAGGGCAATTGATCAAAGCGCGAGCAGCGAGTTTACACACACACATGCACACACACGACGTCTAACATCTGCACAAACGCAAAAACACACACACACCCACATGCACACACACAAACGCATACATGCACATGCAAACACCCATGCATATTGCTCCACTCACAGGCCCACCCACAGCATACCCCCCTAGCTACCCCCCTCAGGCGCCCCCTGGGTCCGCAGTCCCCCCCCCCTATGCCATGCCTGCTTC
>Ga0307947_1004214_pt1:0-10000 | contig 11397 bp, 12 predicted proteins | sample OrgLakmetagen232_FD_201840 | JGI IMG/M metagenome (GOLD analysis project Ga0307947, IMG submission 201840) | Saline water microbial communities from Organic Lake, Antarctica - #232 | ecosystem: Environmental > Aquatic > Non-marine Saline and Alkaline > Saline | place: Antarctica: Organic...
CAGGCCAAAGGTCTGTGGTCTGAGCGATTTGTATTGTGCAAAATCTCAATGTCACTGCAGTTAGAAAACAGGTCTGGGGACATAGCCAAGTGTTCAGTTCTCGAGAAAGAGGTTGCAGCAGCGTTGGTGGAGGGTAACGGAGGCTCCTTGAACAAGGGGGTTACAAGGATGGCCTACAGCCCGAGACTCTGGCTGATGGCAATTGGCTGGTGAAACAAAATCAACCAGTGTCAAAAATTGAAATTAAATCTGACACAATTTGACCTTGAAGGATGGTGCAGAGGATGGTGAAGGTTTTTGCTGTTCCTGCGCAGTAATCAGCAGGTTCTGCAATCTATTATCCTTACAGTACTTGATCTCGATGAGGTGGATGTCACGTTGGAGAATGCTAACATCTTTGGGTCGCTTGGTGCTGTCTGGAGAAGGTGGATCTGCTGGTGGCGGCTGGCGGTGCTGCTGAAGTGCTCCCATTCTCCCTCAGTTGACCCCTGCCACTCCTAAGAATCCACCCCCCTTCGTTGCTGGTCTGTAGCTTTTTTGTTTTCGCAATGATGGGAGCAACCAGTCTAGCATCCGGATCGATGGAGGTGAACCTGGTTGCCCCTACTTTCTTTTCTCTCTTCCAGCCTGCCTCTCTTGCTCCCTTTTTATTTATCAACTTTCAGTTCATATCAATCTCGTAGTAGGAAGTTTGCTTTGTCCCCTTGACCTATGTGATACGCCATTTAAAAGTAAAATTAGCTACTTTAGTATAACCTTTTTGGTGGGACTCTGGCTAGTTGAGAGCCTTTCCTTAATGCACGCTGGTGACTTCCAGCGTAGACTTTTACTTTTTTAGTTTATCCTAATTTTTGCATAGCTAGCCGTTTGCTGCTGCCTATATCCATGCAGACAAAGCAGCAGGATCCTAGGGAGCCTGTTTTGCTGATGGCTTTGAAGATCATGACAGTGTTGCAAGCTGAATCGTGTCTCTCAGTGATCATGTGATTTCTTATTTGCGTGTGTTGGCGTCCAGACAGGATATGCAGAGCACTGTCTAGTTGAAGGCAGTGGGGCAAGTTAGGCTAATCGAGTGATTAAACCATACCATATACTTGTGTTGTACAGGGTTCCTATTCTATAATTTATGCACTTGATTTTAGAAGGGACATGGGATGTATGCTGTTTGGTAGCCGTTGCTAGCGGCTCCATTGGCAGTGTCAATTTTTTATAAGGGATTTCTCTCAAAACCAGCTGTTTCGATGGAGGCATCAACTACGTCCTAAACCCTAAAACCCTAACCGGAAGATTTTTCCGCAGAGCAACAATTTAGAGCCCAGGTGGTTTATGATTTTCTCTTGTAACAACAACGAGCTTATTGTCTTTTGGATATATTGTTGACTGGCGAGGACCAGTCACAGGCCGATCAGCTGAATAGTCTGGCTGAAGGTCCCCCCATGTAAATCTAAATCTTTGTATTTTATAGTAATGAGGAAGTCTGACATCATCATATCAAAGCAAATTGCAGGCGTCGTCGCTACGTAATATAATGTAGACATGGCAAGCAGCGATTGTTTGATAGGTCCAAGCTACAATTATTTTACATGAGTTTATGTAATTAATTTGCCTCCATTCTTTGTATCCTCGGTGTCTTGTTTCCCTTATCAAGGGATTGTTTAGGGATAGGGACCTATAGGTTGAGCAGCCATGCCAGACTGGAGGCCTTTGTAAACTAAACTAAACTTATCAAGGGATTTTTTGTAGGTTCTACGAGTATAGTGCTACAACCAAATTATCACAATTTTACATGTTACAAACACAGTTTAGCAGTTGCACGTTTTGACTGATGGCTTTATTTGTAAACTCTGTAAACTCTCCATGATAAGAAAGCCCAGTCAACATCTAACTTGTTCAGACAGCCAATTAAAAGGATTGTGGACGGTAGCCCTCTCTTTTCAGCTCCATAATTTCCCTGTACCAACAACCTCACTCTGTACCAACAACCTCACTCAATTATTCTATTAAGCAGCAATTACGTCAAATTGGTGTTTTTTGCAAGAATCCAGGAGAACACAATAAAATGGAACCTGTCTAGCATTCGAAGTACCATTCATTCATTCTCTACGCTTAATACTCTCTTATATCAAAGCGATAATCAAAGAACCAGTATCACGAAACAGTGTCATTCGATCAACAAACCCATAGCGAAGCATCTGCATACACTCATGACATTCCTCGTGCGCCTGGCTGGTAAGGCAGGCACGCACGCACTCCAGTCGAGCCTCTTAGACTTGCAACGCACAGGTGCATTTCTACCTGGAACGAACAGACAGACACATATACATACACACACAGGCACACACACACGCTTGCACAACACACATTTCTCTCACACCGCTCCTCACTCTTGCACCGTACCACGTAATCAATGTCATGTTGCACACAGACACTCACAAAAAGAGCAATCCACAGATGCTCACTTCCGCCAGTTACACAAACGCCCTACACACTCACAGCATCGTGATACCAAGTACCTGCAGACAAGTACAGATCAGGCACGAACGCAGCTACCTCGCACTCACGCCTCCACAGCTGCAAACTCACAGCCGCAAAAAAAGGAACCCTCTACAGCTTTGCCCAACAACACATGTTGAGCAGCAGCTGGAACACGAACTCTTTACAACAACACTGAAGCATGACTGACTGCTTTACGGGGCCTGACTCTTGCCCATCACAAAGGGGTTGGGCTCATCAGGGCGCAGCTCCGTGTTAAGCAGCAGCTCTAACAGTAACACTGAAGCATGACTGACTGCTTCACGGGGCCTGACTCTTGCCCATCACAAAGGGGTTGGGCTCATCAGGGCGCAGCTCCTTTAGCGTGTGGTTCACGTGGGAGTGGCAGGCCTCGTCAGCGCGCACGGCCAGGATAAGGTCACGCATGGTGGCATCAGCAGGGAGGCTCCAGTACTGTGTGCGTGTGAGTGTGTGTGAGTGTGTGTGTGTGCGTGTGTGTGTGTGTGCGTGTGTGTGTGTGTGTGTGAGTGTGTGTGTGCGTGTGTGTGTGTGTGCGCGCGTGTGTGTGTGGGTGTGTGTGTGCATGTGTGCGTGCGTGTGTGTGCATGTGTGTGTGCGTGCGTGTGTGTGTATGTGTGTGCGTGTGCGTGTGTGTGTGCAGTGTGTGTGTATGTGTGTGTGCGTGTGTGTGTGCGTGTGTGTGTGTGAGTAAGAGTGTGTATGTGTGTGCGCAAGCGTGAGAATGTATGTGTGTGCATATGTATGTATGAGTGTACATGAGTGAGTGTATGTGTGTGAGTGAGTGAGTATAATTGTGTGTATGTGTGTTTGCGTGCAAGTATGAGAGTGTATGTGTGTGCATATGTATATATGAGTGTACATGAGTGAGTGTATGTGCATAAGAAATTCATTGCAACAGTGGCTTGATCTTGTAGGAATGAACAGAAGCACTGTTTTTTCCTACCGCGCACTGCACTGTGCTGCCCATGAGCAGCATACAGATAGAAAAACAAGTGCAAACCATGTCATTGAAAAACATGCTGCAACAAAGGCCTCATAGGTCTCATTCACCTCCTGGCCAATTTCAGGGACAAATGCTCCAAAACAGAATGCAGGAACAAAGGTGCCTGACTACCTGATTCGTTCTCAGGGATAAAAAAATGCAGAAACATGAGTGCCTCTCCTTCTGGCCAATATCAGGGACAAATGCTCCAAAACAGAATGCAGGAACAAAGGTGCCTCATCACCTCATTCGTTCTCAGGGATGAAGTAATGCAGAAACATGAGCGCCTCACCTCCTGACCTATATTTAGGGACAAAAAACTTCAAAACAGAATGCAGGAACAAAGGTGCCTCATCACCTCATTCGTTCTCAGGGATAAAGTAATGCAGAAACATGAGCGCCTCACCTCCTGACCTATATTTAGGGACAAAAAATTCAAAACAACATGCAGGAACAAAGGTGCCTCACCACCTCATTCGTTCTCAGGGACAAAAAAATGCAGAAACATGCGTGCCTCACCTTCTGGCCAATTTCAGGAACAAATACTCCAAAACAGAATGCAGGAACAAAGGTGCCTCATCACCTCATTCGTTCTCAGGGATTAAAAAATTGCAGAAACATGAGTGCCTCACCTCCTGACCAATTTAAGGGACAAATACTCCAAAACGACATGCAGGAACAAAGGTGCCTCCAGCTCCTGAGTAGCTCTTAGGGACAATTGAAAACAAATTCTCAGGAATTAAAAACATGCACAGGTGCCTCACCTCCTGACCAATCTTTGGGACTTGGGTGTCCTTCCACACTTTGCCCTGCTCAATATCGCTGATCAGATGGGTGTAGGTGCGCACCGCCTCCTCCTCAAGGTACCCTGTGTGTGTGTGTGTGTGTGTGTGTGTGTGTGTGTGTGTGTGTGTGTGTGTTTGTGTGCAATGCTACAGAGTCCAAGTGGCATGAAGTGCAACAGAAGGAGGTCGGTACTATCTTTGGCAAAGATGGGAACAAAAATAAGCACAGTCTTTTTTGAGTGAGCGTGCGAGGCTGAGCGTGGCTTTTTTAGCATACGTGCGTGGCTGAGCTGGCTGAGCGGTTCTTCTAAAGCAAAGCACGTTTGACATGAAGTCCAGTTCAAATGTACCCATTCCTTGCTCTATCCCCTCTACACAAGCAATCCACAACCCAATCTTGATTTCAGACTTCAGGTACGCCCAACCAAGAAGAGCACTGATAAAGAAAAAGACGCGGACTTAGGGCCACACAGCATACCCAGCCCGCACACATGCATGACACACACTTGTATTGGTGCATAATGTTAACTAAAGACACGTGCAACACACACGCACTTGTATTGGTACATAATGTTAACTACAGACACACTTGTCAGCCTCTGCTGCTCAACCAAGAAACTCAGAAGGAAGGAAAACTTGGGGCCGCACGCTAAAGAGAAAACAGAGCACAGACAGCTCGCACAACACACACACACACACATGTGCACAAAACAAGTAAAGCAGAGCAGAGACAGATCACACATGCACACCCACCCACCCACACAAATACACCCACACCAAGGACCACGTGACAAAAAAACACGAAAGAGCATAGACAGCCCACACTTGACACTCTCTCACACACACACACACACACACACACACACACACACACACACACGCGCACACACACACACACACGCGCACGCACACACACACACACACACACACACACACACACACACACACACCCCGACACACACACACACGCACGCGCACACACACACGCACACGCACACACACACATGTAAGCACCAGTAGGGCACACCCTGTCTTTAGCTGCACTCACCCACAAAAGAATGGCAGACCTTGGGCCACAGTAGGTACGCAATGAAGTAGAGGTTAAAGAACACGCCCTGGGAGCGGTCAAAAAGTGTGCATGCGTATGTGTTAATGTGAAGTTTTGAGTACACAATGAAGTAGAGGCTAAAGAAAACGCACTGGGAGCAGTATAAAAGAAGCACTTCAAAAAATGCGTCTGTTTGAATGGGTGTTGTATGAGCGCCAAGATGCAGAGCTCTAGGAAACGCCCATTATTTTGCTGGCACACGGAAGTATAGCAAACCAAGGTCGCAGTGAGGGGTTGCAAGAGCCAAGGTGAGAAGAATTGGGCATACCTCTACAGCATCTTGCTTAAGACCAGCACATAACAAAGCTAGGGTGAATGGTGAAATGATCAGAGACTCTAGTGCATCTTGCTTGAGATCAGCACACAAGCAAAGCTAGGGTGAAATGACAAGACCCTGTGATGCGCATTGCGTGATGCAGCCACAAAAGAAGTGACTAGACGGGGGATTTAATTAAAAAGGGAAGCTAGAGGTGATGACATACAAGCCCCTGGTGCATTTTGTGTGACGCTCCAGTAAGAATGCAAATGTGCGCACATGAACATCATCGCCTAGCAACCTGTCATAATTGCAAGGGCCTCCTGTAAGAATGCAAATATGTGCACATGAACATCATCGCCTAGCAACCCGTCATAATTGCAAGGGCCTCCTGTAAGAATGCAAATATGTGCACATGAACATCATCGCCTAGCAGCCCGTCATAATTGCAAGGGCCTCCTTTAAGAATGCAAATATGTGCACATGAACATTATCGCCTAGCAACCCGTCACAATTGCAAGGGCCTCCTGTAAGAATGCAAAAATGTGCACATGAACATCATCGCCTAGCAACTCGTCATAATTGCAAGGGCGAGGAGGTTGAAAAAGAGGGTCCTTGACATACACAGGTTGAGTTGGGATGCACAGCGAGAAGAATTAACAGAGGCACACGCGCGTGAGTAGAAGTGGTCGGATTAAGAAATCAGGTCAGCAAGATGCTCTAGCTCAAAAAGCAACATGGCAAACGCGCGTGAGAAACCCTTCCTGACGCAAAAAACACATGCACACCTGCACACCTGCACACACCTGCACACACACCTGCACATGTCCTATACACACCTGCACACCTGCACACGCATTAACACACCTGCACACATGCACACGTACTCACACACCTGCACACCTGCACACACACACAAACACACACACACACACAAACACACACACACAAACATACACACCTGTGCAGCAATGACGCAAAACCGGAAAATGGCGCTGGGCTGCTTGAGCTGCAGGAAGGTCAGGAGGTGCATGCGCTCATTCTCTGCCTCTTCCAGCAAGCAGTGGATCCTGCCAAGTACATACAAGCGTAAGAGGTGTGTGTGCGTGCGTGTGTGTGTGTATTCGCGAGAAGGGGTTCAACACAAATATTCCAGCCAGCAAAGAGGTGTACACATTACGGCAAAAGACGAGGTGGGTGCACAGAGTAGTAGCATGAGATGTGCTTGCACATTCTAGCAGAAAGTTACATGTGCTCGTTCTCTGCCTTTTCTAGACGGTGGTAAGGCATACAAAAAAACAGGGCACCAAAAAAAGACACACCCGAAAAGTGACATCCATTTACATAGGGTGTGTGTCCCATACGGCTGTGCATTCAAATTTCTTGCCCAAAACATCGTCAGTACATCGTTCATGAATTACCAAGCATTTGTTCTGACCGACGGTACTAACAGTAATGATGATTATGATATCAGCTGCCGTCACCCCTGTTTAAAAGAAACAATAGCATTAATTCATAAACAGATGCATACAGACACACACACACGCACACACACGCACACACGCACAAACACACACACACACCAGCACACCAACACCTGCATCTGCCTCCGCAAGTCTGTGCAAACAGAAAACCAGAAGCGCCATCATAACAAGAAGCACACGCACCAGCCGTCGTCCCTCATGAACACCACTGGCGCTGCAAGTGGCGACAACGTCACACACAGTAATAATAACATGGAACTAATAACAACACGTAGATTCATACGCACCAGCCGTTGTCCCTCCTGAACGCACGCAGGCTCTGCAAGTGGCGCAGCATGCCAGCCACCATCCCAGGCACGCCAGCGACGGTCTCCAAAAAGATGGTGCGCTGCGAGTCACGTGCATTTGTGTGTGTGTGTGTGTGTGTGTGTGTGTGTGTGTTCAAGTGTGTGCATATGTGTGTGCATGTATGTGCGCGCGTGTGTGTGTGTTCGAGTGTGTGCATATGTGTGTGTATGTATGTGCGCGTGTGTGTGAGCATGCGTGTGTGTATGTGTGTGCGTGTGTGTGTGAGCATGCGTGTGTTGCAACTTTCACAATTGCAAACAAGCGCAAGTACACACGCAGCTGTCTTATATTTCGCAATGCCTGCACTCAAAAAATATAAAATGATACAGGCATGAGCGTACTCTACAAACAAGTTGCACATGCTCATACCTGCAGCCATTTAGCCTCAGTCATGTTTGGCCCGTAGCCTGTGGCCTTGTCAAAGAATGTGCGCATCAAGCGAACGGCAGAGAGGCCCACCTTGTCAGCAATCTGTGTGTGTGTGTGCGTGTGTGTGCGCGTGTGAATGCGAGTATGTGTGTGTGTGTGCCTGTGTGAATGCGAGTATGTGTGTGTGCCTGTGTGAATGCGAGTATGTGTGTGTGTGTGTTTGCATGCGCGCGCATGAACGCATGCACACACACACACACACACACACACACGAGAAGTAAAGGAATAATGTTACACGGAGCCTACGATGTTCGCTAGTCACCTGCAGTAATTACGCGAAGCAGGGTGTGGCAACGCTGGCCACGTTCCTTCAGTCATTCCTTGCAAACTAAAAGGTTATATCTAGGGTCTGCAAAAGAACGCATCATATATAGGGTTGGCCAGAACCGTATATATATACAGTATACACCGTATATGACCATATATTTGGTGATTTCCCTGCCATAAATACCGTGAATACACCGTACATATACGGTTCTGGGCAATCCCTAATCATATACGAACCAGCACAGGCGCACACATGTTTTTAAGGGTACTGCTTCATTGGTAATTGCAGTTTAAAATATCGCGAGATGGCCAAGTAATTAGCACGATAATAATAATAATAATAATAATAATAATAATAATAATATAATAATAGTATTATAATAATTAGCATAATTAGCATGAATATTTGGGCTTTTAACATGGCCTCCCACATCAAGGTCTCAAGCAAACCCAATGCTGTACAGCTTCTACGTCACATTACATGTCAAGCCCATTAGAGAGACAAAAAGGAATGATCATTCTGGCCACAGTTATCGGCAGCATGCTCACGTTTTGGGGGAGGCGGAGCTGCACACAAAACCCCCCACAATATGGGTAGACGGACGCAATGACGCAATACAACCACTCACGCTCTTGGGAGGAAGGTGGACGGGATGCACACTCTCCAGGTAGGCTTTGTCGTACCAAATTTGGTGCTCCATATAGCTCTCCCTCACATCAGGCGGGGCTACGCAAGTGTACACGAAGAAATGATGCATCGTATGCTGTTCAAGTGTGTGAATTCTTTGTTATTGGTGCTCCATGCAGCTCTCCTCCCTCATATCAGGCGGGGCTACGTAAGTGTGCACGAAAAAATGACGCATCGTATGCTGTTCAAGTGTGTGAATTCTTTGGTATTGGTGCTCCATGCAGCTCTCCTCCCTCACATCAGGCGGGGCTACGTACGTGAACAAGAAAAAATGATGTATCGTATGCTGTTCAGGTGCGTGAATTCTTTGTTATTGGTGCTCCATGTAGCTATCCTCCCTCACATCAGGCAGGCTACGCAAGTGTACACGAAGAAAATGTTGTCAGTATCATACGCTGTTCTATTCACGTGTGGATTTTGGTTATTGGTGCTCCCTCACATCAAGCGGGGCTACGCACGTGTGCACAAAAACAATGATGATTTCATGCACGATTTTTGTTTTCGGTGCTCCGTGCTCCTCTCCCGCACCTGGTGCTACGATCTATACAGAAGAATGGATGTTAAGCCTGCGTGCTGTCCGCACGTTAAATTCATACATTTTTACCTCATGTAGTTCTCCCTCACATCAGACGGGGCATGAGAAAACAGAGCAACAGCTGGGTCGGTGTGATGCTAATGTGTGCATGAAATTATAAAGTCTGATGTTGTATGCAGTCTTACTGCAGACGGGGCTGCACGCGAGCGCCAAAAAAAAATGATTTGTGTGCCGAGTTGCGTCCAATCTTAGTATTTCAGTGTGTGCCCAACCAGGTGCACAATTTATGCACTACTTCTTACATGTGTAAAGCCATATTATCATAACAAAACCGAAAATTCTTCATTTTTAATGCCCTTGAATGCATGCGTGCACGTCTCACCTGCAGCCAGCATGTCCTTGGCAATACCGGGATGGGGGGCAACATACCTGCAGGCACAAACACACACAGGCACGTGTGGTCGAGCGTGCATTTGCGCTGTATGTATGTGTATGTGTGTGTTTGTGTGTGTGCGCGTGTGCGTGTGTGTGCGTGTGTGTGTGTGCGTGTGCGTGTGTGTGTGTGTGTGTGCGCGTGTGTGTGTCTGCAATGGCTGGCCAAAGA